>OAWY01000053.1_pt1 | contig 104379 bp, 115 predicted proteins | sample 1495591 | NCBI WGS metagenome assembly OAWY01 (sample SAMEA2580283, study PRJEB22360) | human gut metagenome | biome: human gut; feature: human-associated habitat; material: faeces | place: Denmark | collected 2008/2010
TTGCCGTTCTGACTAGCTAATGTAGTTATACTTAGGCCGTTGCGCTGAGCGATTGACCACCAGCTGTCGCCAGACTTGACTGTGTAATACGTATGAGTTGCACCACTCTTTACGTATTCCAGCGTATTGCTTGCCGGGCCGGTTGCTAGATAACCATAACCATTAAATCGTGGCTGACGTACCCAGCGATAACCATTCTGAATGATAGCTTGGTCAGTTTTGACCGTAGTCCCAGCTGGCAAGATAGCAATCACACTTGATGCCGTTGACGTGCCAGTGCGCAGCTTAACCGCCGTCTTGAGCGTATAGTTTTTTGACTCCTTGACCCACTTGACCGAATTAGATGGCTTGGAAGTGTTTTTGTTGGCCTCCTGGTTGTTATCATTAACGGCATCTGGATCGGTTGGCTTGACAGTTGATTTCTGACCAGCTGTGTAGTAATCAGTATAAAGTTGACTGACGTCAAAGCCACCGTAGCTAATCCGGAAACGAGCTGCCCCGGACCATTGCCAGGCATTGTTATTCGTATACCACTTCTGACCAGACATGACATAGGGGTAACCAGCAACCCAACCTGTTTTGCCCTTGATGGTCATCTTGTTGTTAGCCCATGATCCAGACGTATAAATGTCGGCCCGATAACCAAACTTCTGAATCTCTTTCATGAAGGCAGCATTGTTGCGGTCGTTGGCCGCTTGTGACAAGATTCCTTGTTCCTCAGCCGATTCTACGTCCGTTGCCAATACTGCGCCCACTGGTAGTCTGGCCGCTTTGGCTGCCTGACCAGCAAAGTCAGCTTCGGCAATTGCTTGAGCCTTAGTTTTATAATGGGCAAAGTGATAGCCGTTGACGTATAAGCCAGCTGCTTGACCATTAGCGATATTGCTAGCAGCATAGCCATCTTTGAAGGTTGTACCTTCACTAATCTTTACGGTAAGGGCCTTAACACCAAATTCATTACGCATCGAAACATACTCTGTCGTTGACATGTAGCCGTTGTTATTAGACACATCGACCATATCCATACGAGCAGCCTGACTGGTAACGTTGATCATTAAAAAGGCCATAAAAATGGCGCCCATCATTAAGATGAGTGCCTTTAATTTACGTTTATTCAATTGTCTACCTCCTATTTGTCATTCCTGATTGAACGGTCAAAAGCATCCTAAAATACACTGGCCTAGTCGTTTTAACTTATTAATTTTCAATTCACCATCTCTTCAAAGTTCATCTTTCACTTAATATTTATGATGTTGGCAATTCATTCTTAAGAATGGATTGCAGCACGCTCTGCGCCTCCGACATTGTAACATCGTCTAACTTCTTATCTGAAAAATCTGATTCAGTGGCAGTAACATTCGCATTCACATATGTGCCAGTTTCAGACTGATTAAATTGAGTGGATACAGATGAAATCCTGCCAGCAGTAAAACTCCACCCACCATTAACTGCAATTAGAGAGTCAATTATTGATGGAATCTTATTCATCGCACGTTTGGATAATTCTTTTTTTGTTAGATCATCGAAAGTTTCATCTTTAGCTAAGTCTGTCGGATAAATAGTGACATTTGCCGTAATAGTTACTCGACCTTCTACTTCGCCACGAAGACCTGCAATTACAGAACTCGTATTTCCAGTTCCATCGATATTATAAGAGATGCTAGTGTTTAATAGTTCCATTTTTATTCCCCTTTTCCATATGCTTTATCAAACTGTTCAAATACTAATGCGTATACTAAAGCTGTTTGCCCTTCCAGCTCATACGGGTAATCCTCAAGTGCATTAAATAAAGCTTTCATTCGTGCAGAATATGAGCTAATTTCAATACTTACTGGTTCTTCTACTAATTGGTCAAACTCTTTTTGAGCTTCTTCCATAGTATATCCATCTTTAAGAATAAGCGTCTTTTTGTCTTCCTTATAGACAAATTCCCCATCTTCATCGGTTTTAAAAAAGTTCTTTTGCGTTGCTAATTGGTCAGCATTAAACTGCTTGTTCAGGTCCTCAAGTCGATTAATTAACCATGTCCGCCCGAGAGAAGCTCGACCTTTAAGCTTAAACTCTGCCATAGTGTTTCCAATTGATACTAGTTGCCCATTTTTGAATGTTAATACTTCTTTTCTTGCTGTCATAATTGACTATACCTCTTTCGTTTGTTTGATTTTGTTTTCCAATACAGTTATGCGATCTCGATAGTTACGAATTAATGGAATAAGAGCCAATGCTACCCGGTCATACTGAATACCATTGACCTCCCCTTTATCATCGTACTCAACAAGTTCATTCAGACCAGCATCATCCAGATCATCAGCAATCATTCCGAAATAAGTTTCTGGATCTTTAGCATTAGAATCACGAGTTTTGGCTAATACTTCTTCTTTGTCTTTCCAATGCGCAACTGGAACTTCTAGGAGTTTGTCCCCCATTTCAGTTTCAAACGATCGAACGATGTCTGTTTTGTATTTAGCGGCGGAGGTTGACGGAACTAATGCACCGTCTGGTGCCAGATATGCGTTTGCACCATGAGATGTTGTATGGGTACTCTTTAGATAAATATAACTAGCCTGCATACTAATGTTAGAACCATGCAAACCGGTGCCTGCGTGACCAGGATCACCAACTCTTATATACGGTGATAGTCTTATGCCATCAGTGAATACGCGACCACCAGATATAAGCACACCCCGTTCGGCGCCACCAATCTTAGTTACTTGCCATCCTGAGGTCGAGTGTCCTCCAGAAATACCTGCGAACTTTTCTTCTCCCATTGGCGAAGTAAAGATATTTCCATCGTTAGCTCCGTTAGTGACCACAAAATAGTCACGTCCCCAGAAAGTTGCACCACCCCAAGATGCTCCCGCCTGAGCATTACTGATACGAACATACGGCGTAGATTGACTTGAGAATAATGTCGGCTGGATCATTTGGATTTCCCCACCAGATATAAACACACGATTATCCCTGTCAGCGACTGAGATATACTTGTTATTGATGTTGATATCAATCGCATTATCAGATGAATGGATACGTCCTGCCTGGAACTCAACATTACCCGTGTTCAGATTAATCGATAAGTTACTACCTTTAATCGTACCGGTTGTTATGTTGTTCGCATTCAAATTGATTACATTGATATGCGCAGCATTAATAGTACCTGCAGTGATTTTATCGGCACTTAGGTTCTCAATCATGGAATTCTTAATTACTGCATCATCAATATAGGTAGTAGCCGTAATATGCAGCTTGTTACCGTATATCTGGATTCCTTCAGTCGAGATATTAATTGCGTTAATAACCCCGGCCTTTTCAACACGAAGATTGATCCGGTCATTAGTTTGATTGATAGCAGAATATGCATGCTGAAGGTCTTCGCCAGTTGTAACATCAGGAACATAGGTAGCAGCAGTGGTTCCTTGGTTGAGCATTGGGCATATCATAGCAACATGGCCACCACCATGAACTTGGAATGCAAGGCAAACTGTTTCAGTTCCAGCCGGAGGAACAGCATTTTCAACTTTAATTAGTTCCATTCCACGGCTGGTTTTATACGTTTCCTTAAGCCCAATACGATTACCCTTAGTGTCGTAAAATTCAATAGTAATTACCGCAGCGAGGCCAACGGTATCGATATTCACATAAGCACTAGCCGACCAAGGAGTCGAGATATCTTGTCCAATAACAATTCTTCTAGAGTGCAAAGCATACCAGACACTATTGTCAGTCGTCGTTGGTTGATTGAAGCAAATACCTTGATACCCATTAACCCATGACCAAGCAAAATCTGATTTGTACCACATATCAGTAGTCGCACCAGTTGTAGTCCAAGATGGTCCGCTTAGATAGTCGTATTGGAACTGTGAGTTAGTCACAATATTTCTTGAACCAAAGGTATTGACCTGCCCTACAACAGAAGTTATCTGGTTACTTAATTGATCTACCTTGGACTGATAGGTACTGCCATCAACTTTTCCACTAACAGTCGTTTGGATGCTGTTAATAGTTTGAGAGATACTTGAAACTGCATCAACTGTTGCGTTGTCCAATGGATTGGTGGAATAGTCCGTAGCATTTGAACCTAGCTCTAATTTCATATTGGAGAATGTAATAGTAGCTGTCGAAGGCACATTATCTAAGCGGAGATAAGCACCTTGCTGTGAATAGCCATCTAACTTGATTGTTGCTACATAATGCTTCTTTGTGGTACCAACGGCCGCATTATTAAGGTAGCCCATCCAAGTCCCACCGTCTCCGCTAGCACTATTTTGGATTGTAAAGTTCGCAGAAGCCGTAGAAATGGCATCAAAACTTAGAGTTACTGTCGTTCCTTTTTCGAGTCTTCTGCTTAGTGCGTACATTAGTGTCGCCTGGTTAACCCCACCATTACCCGTCATAATGAATGGGTTATAGGTTTTCAATAACAGGTTAGTTCCCACAGCACTATCTATCACCTGTTGCTGAACAGTCAACAAAGTGCTATTAAATGCTGTAGCACTCGCTTGCAATTGACTAATATCATGCTTATTAGTGTTATTGTCGGTGCTCAGAGAATCAAAGCTAGCAGACAAAGACTTAGTGGATGCCTGGAGCGTACCAATATCGGTAGTGTGCTTACCGATAGTGTTATTGACTGTCGTAAATTGAGCTTTAAACCCATTTGAATCAGCTTGGAGGTTATTGATACTGGTTGTATGGCCATCAACCGTACTCTTGACACTGGATATCGTGCCATTAATCCCATTAGCACTAATATTAATCTGATTTTGCGCCCAAGTTTCAGTAGCGTAACCGTTAAGGTCTTTCTTCTCAATCTTCTTGGAAATATCAGCTTTCATACCGTCAACAGTTTGAGAAAGCTTGGATAAAGCAGTAACTGTAGCATTATCAGCTGGATTAGGGCACCAATCAGTAGATAGACTGCCTTTTTCTACCTTGATTCCGGCAATCTGCAGAGTGTTGGTATTTCCATTAGTTCGTTCAATCCGAGGACGTAAATAACCATCACTAGTGACAACTGTTGTTCCTGAAACTCTCTGCCATGAATCTGTTATAGTTACTGTGTTATGGCCTATATCTGTTGCAGCAGAGCTATAACTACCTTCAGTTGGATTGTTGAGTGGCCAGTAGATGCTGCTTGTTCCAGTACCACTTATATATTTTGCATATACACTATAAGTTAAAACATCACCTTTTTTAACTTGGATATATTGGCTTACCCCATTCCAATCTTCTGTTGTCTGCATTACAGCTAGTCCATTATAGGTATCCGTGATTTTTGTCCACAAACTGGCTGCGTACCATGATGCTGGGTTGTCAAAATTCTTGGTATCGGTATACAAGTTTGTCCCCACAGCACTGTTTTGAACCTGTGTTTGAACCGTCGTCATCGTGCTATTCAGTTCTGTGGCAGTCTGCTGAAGTTGACTAATGTTGTTCTTATTAGTTGTATTATCCGTTGTTAACGTATTGAATCCGGTAGTCAGTTCTTTTGACGTGGCTTGCAAGGTACCAATGTCAGTAGTCTGCTTACCGAGAGTATTGTTAACTGTTGTAAACTGACTCTTAAAAGAACTTGAGTCAGCCTTGAGGTCATTGATACTGGTTGTCTGAGCATCGACAGTACTCTTGATACTGGACATGGTTCCGTTAATTCCATCAGCAGTCATTTTAATCTGATTTTGAGTCCAGGTCTGGGTGGCATATCCGTTGAGATCAGTCTTAGTCAGTTTGGCAGCTAGGCCATTCTGTAACTCAGCAATGGTCATAGTTGAACCATCAGTTAAAGTTTTATAACTCTGACTAACTGCTCCAGCAATTTGCTTAGCATCTTTAGAGTCAGCGGCAGCAGAAGAAGCCTGTTTAACTGCAGCACTAGCGTCACTTTGGGCACCAAGTGCACTAGCTAAGGCACTATCTGCCTTTTGGTCAACTTTTCCGAATTCCGAGGCTGTAGAGTTTGCTGTGGCAACTGCAGCACTAGCGTCACTTTGAGCACTTACAGCTTTGTCTAGTGCTTGATTAGCTAATACATTTGTATCATCGTACTTGGCCGCAAGCTGGTCAGCTTTATCACTGGCCGCTTTAGCTGCATCTGTACTAGCCTTAGCTTCCAGTTCCACTTGGTCAACTTTTGCTTTCACTTCTTCCCCAGTAGCGTCCGACACAGTAAGTACCCATTTACCAGTTCCATCTGCCTGACGCTCGTAAGTCCACAATTCAACTTTATTACCGTTCTGCTTGTACCAGATATCGTTAAATTTAGCTCCGTATGGCGGTTCAGTTGTATCTGTACCATAGATATAGTTACCCGAAGCACCTTGCCGTCCACCTAAGTCAGCAACATATTGTGATAGCTCGCCTCGCCAAGCATAGCTACTACTAGAGGTTGAGGTCTGATCTGCTTTAGAAACAGCAGACAAACTGCCATCAAACGTCATAGTATAACCATTATTAGGCACGTTGAACTTGTTTCCTTTAGTATCCTGTAGTGTTAGCCAATCGCCAGCTTCTATTGCAGGATTGCCAAACCAATTCAAACTGAAAGGGTAGAAGGTCAAGCTTTGTAACTGTTGCCATATTGATGCTAAACGATCCATTGTCATCAAATTGTTGGTGAGTTTAATCTGTGATCCTGACGTTGCCCCTACTTGAAGCGTGTTTGTAGTTTCGGTACTCTGACCTGTTGAATCCGTAGTAGTCGTTGTGACCTCACACTGAATACCGCCAATTTTGTATGGTGCTTCATTTTTTGTTAAGCCACCTTGTTCATATTGGCTCGGATCTAATGTATAATCTGGCTCTGTAATCGTGCGAATTGTTAATTTGCCGTCCCTATCAAACGTTGCAAATCCAGCATAAAATTGAGCAAGCATGCCAATTGCATTTCGATACGTTTGACCGGTAATAGCACTCGGTAAGTTAACTTGTACAGGCAAACGACTAATGTCAGTTGTATTGAGTAACACGCCAGCCAAATTTGCAATTTCTGCAATCACACTGGTCATTTTAGCAGGGTAAGTTAACTTAGAAGTGTAGGTACCCTCCAGTAGACACATCTGGTCATATGCCTTAATTGTTGTCTCATCGTTGTTTCGGTCCATTTGAATGTCATCTGATACGATAAAAAGACCAAGCGAGCTATACTCATAGCCATTAGATGTTTTTATACCAATCTTAGGCCATACCGTCATGCCGGGTTTAAGTCCTTCAATTAAGTGCGAAAACTTAATTGTCACGCTGTTTTCATAATTCGAGCCAATACCAAACGTATCTCCAGTATAGCCACCTGCGTCATATGAAATGGATGCAATATCTGTCGTTTTATAGTCAATCTTGTTAATTGTGACAACTGCATCCAACGTCCGTTCAGTTGCCTTCCATGCAGCGAGGGCTAAATCAGATTGCTTAATCATTAATTTTCACCCGCCTACTGTTCAATGAAATCCATTGAAACATTCTGCCAAATATAATCTGATGTCACTGGATTAAGTGTATAAATCGGTGCAGTCCGATCACCAACATAAAATGTCTTGGTCACTACTGCACCTTCTTGTGGGTCTAAATAACTGCAAGAAAAAAACTGTCCAGAGACAGCTTTTAGTATTGTGCTATTCTCGGCCAGTGTTAGCGGCCCCCATTTTACTGTTAACTTGCGTTTGATTGCGACACGGTCTCGATGCAAAAGTCCATTCGCGTCACGCGATGCTTTGGCATCGATATCTTGAATTGCAACTTCTAGGGACTGTGGTGCTTTAACCACTGTCCCACCAATCTTCAGTGAATATGTCAATCGTAATCATCTCCTATAGTCTCAACATGTTTTTACCATTCTTCTGATTTACCGCGTTAATGCCTTTAATAGCAGCATTACCGAACTTCTCATCACCAACTTGCAACGTCAAGTTCACATTGATCGGTTGATTGTTCATGCTGCCGCCAACGTTTGTCATTTGTAAGCCCTGTACAATCGCGTTAACGATGCTTGTTCCAAGCTCGTTAATGCCACCACTATTCATACTCTGTGTACTTGTATTACTTGGCTGACTAGCCAGACTGCTCATATCCATCGACTGAGTTAAAGCTGCGGGCATTTGTAATCCATCACTGAACGTTTGTCCCATGAAGCTTAGTGCCTGCTTAATCAATTGCATTGACCGTGGAATGTTAGTTAAAGGTAAAACCATTTCCGGCTTATTCCGTTCAGCCACTTCGATCATTTGATGAGTATCAACAAGACCACCGTTAGCAAAACGGCGGTGCCCAATCGGTCCACTGTGCAACCAATCAAATTTAGGCGTGCCCCAAATGACTGTATGACCGGCAGCATTGTAATAGTCTGAGTTATTCAGATAAGCCAATACTTGGTCAAATGATGATCTGAAATTATGATGTCCAGGAAAAGCAAATGCATCAAAGGTTGACTTGACATACTGTAGTGGTCCACCTGCAGGATTACCAGCTAGCGAGTTCACATCAGTAATTGTCTGCATAATATTTCGATTCCCGGTCTCTGACTTAGCCACTTCAATGATATCGTGTTGCATCTTTGACCACCGCGATTTAGGAACTTTAGTCATCTCAAGTGCGCGACTAATCATTGAATGAGTGATTGCACCACCATTTGGTCCTTCGCTCTCGCCGTATTCTTTGAGAATCTTACCGACCCAACTTTTAGCACTATCAACACTAAAATCCACCATACTTTTAGCAACATCTAGCGGATAGCCACCTAAGCCGGTAAATTTAACAAACTTGTTCATAGCAGCTTTCAATACTTTTTCAGGGTGCGTGACATCGTCCCAGATATCACTTGCCGTATCTTTCACACCATCGGCAAAACTGCCTACACTGTCCCCTATACCACTGAACAAATCACCAAAATTCGGCATGCTAAAGTTGAAACTTGGCAAATTGAAGTTACCAATACTTGAAAAGTCAAAATCAAAGTCTCCAATACCACCGGCATAGTGTGGCACCATTGCTGTTACTTTACGAGCCGTTTGTGCCGCATTGAGAATTTGAGTACCTCTCGGAAGATTGACCATCATATTGCGAACGGCTGGGAAAAGACCTGTTCGTCCATTTGGTAACTTGTATGCTTCACGATACTTATCACCAACCTGATCATTAACGATTGCTGGACCACCTTTATGGCGACCACCAGTTGCAAATGAAGGAACACTCCAGTGGCTCAATGACTTTGCTTTGCTGGAGGCACCTACGTGATTGAGAATCCATTTAATGCCATCGATAACGCCATTAACGGCTTTTCCAATCGTACCAATAATTGCATTAGCAACATCCGCAGAACCCTTTTTTACAGACTTCCAACCAGATGAAAGACCGCCACCAATTTTACCGCCTAAACCACCGGCCCATTTTGCAATTGTTTTACCCGTGCCAGTTCTAAACGAGGCAACCCAATTACCTAACTGAGTACCGGCTCTTAACGCAGCCGTCCTAGAACTCCCCATTCCAGAACTAGTCTTCGAGCCTAAACTTCCAGCCCAACTAGAGACAGTCTTACTTGCGCCAGTTCTAAAGTTATTAACCCATGAACCTAACTTACTACCCGCATTCTTGGCTAATCGTTTGCCATCTTCGACTTTAGTATTAACATTACTACCGATATTTGATGCCCATTTTCGAATACCGACGATTGCACCTTTAGATTTGCTCGTAAACTCAGACGTCCAGTTACCAATCTTTTTACCCGCTTCTTGAGCGGCCTTTTTACCATCAGAAACTTTCTTATGAACACCGCTGCCAATATTCGACGCCCAAGTATTAACGGTTCTTTTAGCGCCGCCAACAAAGCCAGTAGTCCAATTACCAATGTTCTTTCCTGCTTGTTGAAAATCCTTCTTGGCATTTGTTATATGAGTTCCAACTTTTTTACCAACACTCTTAGCCCAATCGGAGGCTTTACCCGGTAATTTCGATGCCCATTTAAGAATATTCTTACCTGTTTTTGTATCTTTAAGGAACCAGGAAGCAATCGTGCCAACCGGATTAATAATAAAACCAATTATTTTAGTCCAATTTTTAGAAATCCAATCGATTGAATCACCAAACCATTTGGTTATATTCTTCCAAACAGAATTACAAAAATCTCTAAATTTCTTATTATGTTTGTATAGCGCGACGAATCCAGCAACTAATGCAGCGATAGCCAATACCACTAATGCTACTGGATTCGCGTCCATAACTACATTCAATGCAGCTTGACCAACAGCAGCCAGTTTAGACCACGCAGACCAACTCTTGAGCGCCTTCCAACCATCTGCTAATGCAGTAGCATAATCTGACCACTTCATTTTTGCAAGCGACCATAATGTCTTCACGTTGCCAACAGCTTCTTCTAGCTTATCAATTCCAGTAATCCCTTTAAAAAAGTCTCTGAGAACATGCCCTTTACCACCAATAGTAGCCGCTTTGTCAGCTAATTTTCCAAGTAGTCCTATTCCATTACTTAGCCCCGTCATTGTTACTTTAAATGCAAACATAGTTACTAAGACTTTCGCCATTGCTTCAACGGCCGTATGGTGTTTATCTACCCAACTGGAAATCCCACCTAATGCATCTGCTAACTTCTTAAGCATGCCAACGATAACTCCACCAGTCCACTTTGCTAATGGCTCAAGGAACGAATCCCATATCCATTTAAAGGCTGGCTGTGAAGCTTGAATAATGCGGTGAAGCAACTTAAGCGCCGCAGCTAATGCATCGAAGAAAGTTGGGATTAAATTAGTAATCGTGTATTTGGCCAATGGTAACAGGATATTTTGATATCCCCAATCCAGGCCGTCCCATACATCTTTGACTACTGGTCTAATCGCTTTTAGCAATCCATCAATCGATTGTAGTAAGGGTGTGAAATTAAGCTTAGAAGCCCACTTAACGGTTGCTCCTGTCATGTCGTTTAACGCACCCAAAATGTCATTAACCATACCGAGCAGCGTTTTAAAAATAGATGTACCAACGCCGCCATGTTGCCAAGCCTTGTCAAATTGGCCGCCAAGTGCACTAACAGTATTAAAGATGTTTGTGAATATCTTGTAGAGATTTGATGCAATTTTCTCACCCGCACCACTATTCCAAGCATTACGAAATGCTACTGCAATATTATTAAGCACTTTTACTACAGCGTTCAATGCATTTAAAATTGATTGAATAAGCTTGGTACCAGTGTTGCCATGATTCCATGCATTATCAAACGCCTTAGCGATATCACCAATCAGCCCGACTAAATTTGTCACCAACGTAATGAGATTGGCAAAAATCCGTTCGCCCAGATTGCCGCCATTCCATGCACTACGGAATGAAGTGGCAATATCGTGGATCAGTTTCAATACATTATTCAGCGAATTGAAAATAGTTTGGACTAGCTTAGTACCACGACCGCCGCCACCTTCCCATGCTTGTGAGAACGCTTTGGCAATATCACCAATAATGTTAAGCATGTCTGCTAACAGCTGTAAGATAGCTTCTACTGTCTTCTGACCAGTACCGTTGTCCCATACATGCATAAACGATCGTCCAACATCGCTGAGCGCTCGTTCAACCTCTTTCCAAGCATACTTAGCAGCATCCACTACTGAGTTACCCTTGGCGTCCCAAGCTGCCTTCATTGGGTCGAACAGCTCACCTAAAATTTTTTGCAGTTTTTTAGCTGCATCAGTTGCGCTGTTGAATGGCTGACCTAATGGTACGCCGAAATTGACACCATCATCACCAGCTCCAGCATCAGTACCATCCGTCGATTGCAGTGGCGTACTTTCCGGTGCGTTTTGTGTTGGCGTTGAATCTGGTGCCGTTTGTGTTTCCTGCGGAGTAAAAGTCTCCTTTGGCTTTTTATCATAAGAGTAGTCTTCATCATCATTGCTCTTATCAAGAACATTCAGTTCATCAAAGCCCATCAAAGATTGCATGAGCTCTTTATTCTTTTTCTTGGTTGCTTCCATTGAGGCCTGGGACCGTTTATTTGCAGCCTCAATTGCTGCATTAGCAGCACGAACTTTGGCTGCACCTTGCTTATTAGACTCCGCAATTTGTCGATTTGCTTCACGAACTGAGGCTGCTTGAGCTTGATTTTGAGCGCGTATTTGTGCATTAGCCTCACGAACCGACTTTGCCTGGGCAGCGTTTTGTTTTCGAATCTCTTCGTTAGCCTTCTTAACAGAAGCAGAAGCTTTACTAGAAGCTGAGGCCGTGTCATTCAGTGCCTTAGACTGCTCATAAAGGCCCTGCGCACCTTGTCGAGCTTTGGAGTAACTCATACCCGTTAGTGCTGACGTGAACTGTGCCAACCATGATGTGGCTTTAGATAATGATGACATTAACGCATTCACGGCCGGAAGAACAAAGTTATAAATCGGATAGAATGCTGTCAGTAAATTGACCTTGATTTGATTCAGACTACTTGCAAACTGCGCGTTCGTCTTAAATGCTGTCATCATCCCAGTAGCAAGTTGCGTCAAGCCTTGGTACAGCAACCCAAATACGATTAATTGTGATGGGAGGTACTTCAACTGCTGGGCAATGCCGCCCAGGGCCCCACTGGTCCGTCTAGCACTAGAAGAGGCTTTGTTCATTGAAGAACTACTACTATTTCCAAAATTGCGTATCCGACTTGTTGCACTTTGAATACCGTTGCTAATGCGACTGAACCAATTAGAAGGCCCCTTACCGGAACCTGATCCTTTATTCATTGCGCTACTTGCCGCACTGCCGAAACGATTATACGAACCTGCCGCTCGTGTAGCAGCCGTCCCGGATTCACCCATCTCAGTATTGAGCTTACCAATTACAGATTTAAGTTCGTCACCACGATCAGAAACATAAGCATAGCTCTTGTTCAGACTATCATTGGAATTAATGAGCTTGTTCATCTTATCGCGTGTGCTCATGATGCTCTTTTCAAGTGCCGTGCTTTGCTTGGTCAGCCGGTCGCTGGCACCCATCGTCTTCATAGAATCCTGAACATCACGATAGGAGCCCTGCAACGCCTTTAACTGACGCCGATAGGTTTCAATTTTAACTTCGTTTTGATCCATAGCTTTAGAAATCTGCCGCAGTGAGTCCGGCACCGCTTTAAATTCTTGTCGCATTGATTGGGCTAGAGCTTTAGATTGGTTTTGATAACGCGTCATCTGAGCTTGAGCGGACGCAACCTGATTATCAATTTTAATTCCTTGCGTCCCATTCTGTTGAGCGGTATTCAAGGACGTTTTTTGATTCATTAAGTCACGCATCTTGGCTTGAGCAGCTCGGGCCTGATCCATCTTTGCATTGATATCACTCAGCATGGCCTGTAAGTCCTGTTTTACCTTAACCCGGCTACCGGTAAACATCTTGCCAGCATTCTGGTTGACCTTGCTAGCCCCGGTAGATGTCGAGCTACTCATTCGTTCGAATGCAGTTTTGATAGTCTCGTTCAAACCGGACAACTGGTCTTGCAACTTTTGAACACCTTTAGAAACATCCATCGACTGCTCGGTCTTGTCCATACCGGACTTCGCACTATCAGCGGTCTTCCCCATCAATTTATCAATCATCGGTTGAACCTTGGCAAATTGTTGTTCCATTTGTTCAGTGTTCACTTTGAATAGCAGTTCAATTTCTTCAAGTTCCACGTTGTTTCCCCCTTCCTATGTAGTTTTTTTGAATTTTCGGGCTGTCTTAATCTTTTGCGATTGCTGCATTAGAAGCAACTGGTCCCGTTTCCATTCAGGAACAGAATCCGACGATGTACTAGTCGCTGTTTTGATAAATGGATAAGCCTCTTCAGCCGATGGCATTTTGCTAGGGTCGTTCAAAGCAAATGCCATCATCTCAGCTTGCTTGTGATCCATTACCGCTCTCATTCGCATATCATCTATACGGTTACGATTATTTGCGATTACTTGAACCATGAGTTCACCAAAATCAAGTTCCCAAAAGTGGTCAGAATCAATCCCAGATTGCACGGCCAATGGGTAAATAGCACTTAGCAACTCAGAAACAGTCTGGTAATTATTGCTTAAAGTGTCGTCTCGGTCGTTGGTTCGTTGTCCAGAGTGACTTCCGATTCCGTATTCGTCTTCGAAGCCGAAGCTGTCTTGCCGAAAAAACCAGATTCCTGGAATAAGTCTGTTAGCACTGTAAATAAATCCATTGGGGCATGACCTTCATCAAAATATTTTTCAAAGGCAGCAAAAATGTCGTTATCAGTAACGCCGTGAGTTTGGTTCGAACCTTGCAATACGATAAGCATTTCATTCAATGGTGGCAATTTCATTCCGCCATCCGCACTCATAAAGAGCGACATCATAGATTTACCCAAGCGTTTTTCAATATTCAAAATATCACGGCCTGTTAACTTTAATTCAAGTTGTAATCCACCCATTTCAAACTTCTTAGTTGCTTTCTTTACTGTCATAACGTAGTTCCTCCATTTTTATTATTCGTCTCATATCAGCCTGCTGGCCTACTCGTCTCTTACTCAAGTTAATTATTATCTGGATAAAATGTGACGGTTCTAAGCTCCGGCGCTACTACTGGCCGTTGCAAAGTCCGGTCCGTCCGATACGATAATCGAAATCGTGTATTCAAGTGCTCCGTTGACAGCAACGTTACCCATTTTGACGGTATATGAGCCAGTGAAAGAAGCTGTCATCCCATCAGGATAAGTGACCTTCCATTTATATTGCTTATTGTCACCATTGTGCGTTAAAGCCGTTGCAAAGTTGCTGCCCTTGTACACAAAGGTAAAAGCTAACGTTGATGTATTTTCAATCCCAGGAACTGACTTCTTTTTCGTATCTGATAAATCAGTCACATCAATATTTTCTGGGTCTGAACCCATGTCAGGAACGGTCTTAATACCGCCAATTTCATCAAACTTAGTGCCATCCACTGACATTTCAAGCTTGGTCCCTGTTCCGGCAAGCCCGGCACTAGCGTCTGCAGCAAATCGTTGTAAATCAAATACTGTTAAATTCTTTTTCAATTTCAATCATCCTTTCAACTTTCAAATACGCGGTGACTAGTGTTATCAACAACACCAGTAAATCGTAATACAGTGCGATTCACACCCGCTAAATTGCTATCACCAACATCGCTTGAAAAGCCCATATCACCAAATGATGACATGAGCTTATTCGTGATTGCCGTTGTGCTACCTTCTTTTAAGAAGAGGTCAATTGTGATCGTCCATTCCGTTTGCAACTCTTGCTGATTAGCATCACGAAAATAGGCTTTATGTGCCGTGTTGTATACAGCGATTGGGAACACCGTTAAATTATCTGGGTACGTGGTTGAGACCTGTTTAATTTCCGGTATAGCCGTTAGTGCTTGATACACTACTGACTTCACATTAATAATTACCATCAACTACCCCCTAATTTGTTATGGAGTGCGGCCTCCACACTCTGCTTAATCATCTCTGGTGCCTCACGACTGGCTTGTTTGACGGCGGGGGTTAAAAACTGGCGGGCGGGTTGACCGCTTGTCCGATAGAATGTGTGTCCGTCGATTTCGATTTTAGGCATACCATACAGTTCACTCAGGTCAGTATCAACGTCATCAGCAGGAATGAACCAAGGCGTTTGCCTGTACACTGGTGTAAATCCATCGGGTAAATCTTTTTGCGACTCCTCACCCACTCGTCCAGTACCGAGCTCACGAAATAGCGCTACTGGGTCATCGGACCAGACACGACCGACAATCTTGCCATCACTATCGACAACCTCATATTTAATACTTCGAGCCAACTCACCATTTCCATACTTAACGCTGGATTGAAGTTCTTTGACTGCATAGCCCTCTGCTTTCTCAACAACATCAAAAGTAGCATCCCAGATGGCATCGTGAACCACACTGGGCATTTTTTTGAGCTGAGCTTTCAGCTTATCACTGCCACGCCATTCAACTTCAGCCATCCTATTCGCCTCGTTTACGTTGCTCTAAAGTGATATTTTTATGGGTGCTGAATGTTTGTATCGAATTGATAACGTAATCTGGCTCGCTATCTTTAGTAACATTGACACAAACACCCCAATTTTCTTGTTGACCTTCATTGATCTGATTACCTTGATACTTACCAGATTTAATGTACTTAAGGTCTTTGCCCCAGATTTGCGCATTCACTGAACCGCCAGCAGCTTGAATGTTCATCCTCACTGCAATTGGATTGCTCCATCCCGCCGTAATGGCATTACCTTCATCATCGTGACCTGATTGTTGTTGTCGTAAATAAACAGTTGTCAGATCTGTTGGTCTAAGGCGCATTAGAATCGCCTCGTTTTCGCGACCCGGTAAGGTGCTAGCGCGGTTTTAATTATGTTAGGTAGTCCCAGTTCAAACGATTGAGAAACGCCGCCTTCTGACCGCGATGCTTCGCCTTCTGTTCCTTGCTCGTTGTACATGATAATGGCAAGCCGTTTTGCCTGAATTAGAATCGGTGTCGAGAGTGAAGACCGGGTATAATCCAAGCACGTTTGAACAGCGTCATCAAAGATGTCATCAACCACCGCAGCATCCGGCGTGTCTTTCTTAACACCTAATCGCGTATATAGTCTTGTCAATTGTCCCGCCTTATCTGGTGGGCTTGGTTTAGCCATACGATCATCCTCTATCCTTCGTCGTCTGTTTCTAACTGAGCATTATCGGCAGTTTTCTCGTCCTTCTGCTTATCAAGACAAACAAAAAGCTCATCATTGAACGCGTCTTGCGTAATGCTGAGCTCATCACCTTTTTTATACCGAGTATCTTTATACCGAATTGGGTAATCTTTAACGCGAACCTTCATTATCAATCACCTCTAGGCTAAAACCTGAGCTTGAAATACCTCATCCGCCGCGGCAAACGCTGGAAGCGCAACTGCTGAGGCTTTTTCCCAAGTCCCAATTGGATCATTAGTTTCGGTATAAATCATATCGTAAACATTACCCACAGCGTTAATTTGCGCTGGGCCACTGAATTGTGCTAACTCTTCTGGAGTTGGTCCAAACACTTTATTACCAATCGGGTCATCGTTCATTAAGACAAGTCGATTTTCTGGGAAGTAACGACTCTTGGTAATCTTGCCATCTTTTCCGACTTGGGTATATTTTTGATCATAAGTCCGAAAAATTGGTAAACCTTGTGCCTGCATGAAGGTGTCAAAGTCGGCTTGTCCAAGTGCCCGAGTAGAGTTACCATACACGGCTTGTAGAACTTTGGTACTAGTCGTAATCAATCGATAAATCTTCCGACTAGTTAGCGCCCGGGTTGGTGTAATATCCATCTTATCGCACCAGCGCGTAATATCACCAAGGATATCCGCGTCGCCGTTATCCCATGTAGCAGCTCCAGTCAAAGCTTCCTGATGTTCAGTCGGAACTTGATAATCAAGTTGGACAGCAAGTTTACCACTTTCATCTGGCAAAATAGTCTTACCTGTTGCTAAAACGTCCATAGCGGTCTTTTCAATTCGTGCTAAAACGCCTTGATTGAGCACATCAAAGTCGTTATAAACATGTTGTTGCAAGTAGCTAGCTTCTGCAGGCGTCCGCGGATTGAGCATCGCATACAAATCTTTTTCTTTAATCTGCATCTTGCGCTTAATCAAAGCCAGTTCGATGGCAGCGCCCGAGGCAGACCGACTGCCAATTTCGGCTTCACTATCAAAAGCCGCATAGGATGCAATCACTGGAATTCGATTTTGACGTTTCAAGATATCAACAGTTAGTGAGTTGACTTTGATTGCTGGGAATAGTTCATCACCTTGCATCGCTGGATACTGCCGATTCAATGAAAAATCGATTAAATCATGTTGCGTGAATAAATCTGAAATTTGAGCCATTTGTTTTCTCCTCCTTTAATTAGGCTTGTGATACGGCGGCGTCCGTATCAGTGAAAGTAATCTTCTTTAATGCCGTGATAGCCTCAGCTGTTGGCGCCACTGGTAAGCGTTGGCCAAATAAATAGCCTTCAACAATCACGCCAACCATTTGAGGACCATGTGTAACGTCCACTTCATTAATCGTGACTCCTTCCGCCTTAGCGTCATTAGTTGGATAAATCGTGCCGGCTGGAATAACTTTATGTCCAAAAGCATCCGTCTTCACCGCGTAACTGGTGTCATCAACCTGCCGTGAGAATGATACGAACTTTTCAGATGCCATGAAATTCTTTTGTTCTACTGTTCCTTTATCAAATACATAGGCCATAATCTAGTACCTCCCTATTTTGTCGCCCATAAACTGGACTTTGCTGGCTTTTGCGAGTTATTTAATTTTTCAGCTGCTGTTGCACCTTCAGATTTATTTGCGGATGTATTAGCACCCGGCAATGTGGTCCCACTGCTTGCGATTCGCTTATCGATTGCTTGCTGCAAGCTCTCTGTAAATGACTTACTGATTGCAGTGTAAGCCGCTTCCACGCCTTTATCATCTGCTAAAACATCATCACCAAAAGCCGCAATCAGCGCTGTCGGCAAATCGTCTGCACCCAGTCGGGCCGTAACTTTGGCTTTATTTTCAACAATAGTTCCATGGCGCTGTGATTCAGCAAGTTGCTTGGTTAATTGGTCTTTATCATAGTTAGCCTTTTCCAAGTCAGTCATCTTGTCGTAATCTTTTTGCTGCTGGGCTTCACTAGCCTGTTTTTCATCATGTGTTTTAATTGCCGAAGCAATCAGCTTATCAACACTTGATTGCCAGTCCTTTTCACTAGCAAACGATTTAAACGGCGTATCTGCCTGATTGTCTTGGTCAGAGTCGTCATTGTTGCTATTTTGATTGGCGTCGGTTGTGTTAGGCGTACTATCAGCCGTCTGATTGCCACCTTCATCTCCGCCAGTTCCATTACCACCGTCAGCAAACATCTGTAAATCCATCTTTAGTTTAAGTAGCTTCTTCATAATTAAATTCCTCCACGCCCACGAATTTCCGATAACTCAGACCACAAAAAAAGCACCCCGTGCATTACTCTGAGAGTCCCACACATTGTGCTAAATTGACCGTGGCGTCATTATCAGACCCACGCATGCTATTTAGTTTGAGTAGTTTAGAGACGTGCTCAGGTCATCCATGCTAATCCTGATGGAACATTGTCGAAAGGATCATCGTGGCGGTTTGTATTGCTGTTACTTGATCATATCCTTTATTAAGTGCTTCCTCATAACATGTTAGAAATGCATCCGTCATGAGCTTAAAGCCTTGCTCCGTGTCAGCGTCAAACGTCAAGCCCTTCATTGCCATCTCGGTGTAACGCATTAAATCCAAATTATCTTTACTCATCGTGTTCTCCTCGTCGTACTAAAAAACGCCCAATCAAAATGATTGAACGCCCTACATTGCAACAATAACGATATCTTGCCATTGGTCACGGATTTTCTTGCCATCAATTACATAATCAAGAATCTCATCAACGTCGTCAGTATCTTTGAAGTGATAATCAAAATCACCATTATCTTTAGAAATGATACGTTTGCCCTCACTGTCAAAGCCAATGTACCACTCAACATCATTGATTTTGATTTGAACCTCCATACGAACATCTAACGCAAATCGAAGTTGCTCCAAAGACTCTAAGTGATCCGAATCAGCTTTTACTCGTCTTACCGCCATCTTTATTCACAATCCTTTCTGCAATCGTTAATTTCCGCCCAGGTTCTTCACGCCGGGGAACAATCTTGCCATTTTTCTTTGTAACGCGTAACCAGGGATGCGCGTGTGGCACAATCGTGTGCATTTTAGCATTACCATGGTCGGTAAAATTAATGTCCAGCCGGGCCTTTCCTGTCTTACCATAATATCTTCGTGTAACTAGTTGTCCATCGACATAACGGTCAAAAACTGAGTTGGCTTCCTGTTGATACGGAACACCGTGCACTTCACCAAAATTGTGTACATTGTTCAACGCAAATTGTTCGCGCCGAACCTCGCGCGCTACTTTCAACAGGTTCTGATAACTATCACTGTCATTATACTTCATCGTTTGAAAATCTTCGAATGTTTCGGGTACGTTATCTCCACCTAAAATCCGTTTGTATTCATCATACTGGGTAGTATCATACCGACGATTGCCAACCCGATTATCTAAACTATCGAAAGCCTGCGGACCATGCTTTAAGATTACTGCCTGGCGCCAATCCTGATAAGTAGCATCCGGCTTCAGCTTGAGTTTTTCACCAGTAATTGGATCATTCGCCGTCCGTTGCATCATGTACTGGCTATCTGAAAAATAGATGATTGCGACAGTTCGGCAAAATGGATGTAACGGCGGAAAATTAACATTCACTTCCGCTTCATCTACGTTAAATACACGGCCGTCAATACTACGACAGATTTTTGAAGTCCGCATATCCAGCACGGCAACCAGTTGGTACTTTTTAACCCCGCGTCGTTTCCATTCATTGAGCTTCGTTTGATTATGAAAGTAGTTGGCTTCTGTTCTAATCAATCGTCGTGTATTGTAGCTGCTAGCTCCAAACTCCTTAGCTAAAGCTTGCACCATGTCACGCTCACGCATACCGCTCATTTGCTGTGCAGTGAATAGTTCACTAAGTCGGTCGGCTAGTTGGTCCGTGTTATGCCAAATCCGTTTAGAGTAGTTCTTGCCTTTAAACGGCGCATCTAATATAGCCTTAACGTACTTCCCTGGCAACTCTTTAAACCGTGTTATTGGTTCGTCTGGGTTCACTTTAACTGTTACCATCTCTTTACCCGTTTTAGGGTCAAAGATAGTTCTAGTGTGCATTTTAGGCTGACTATCAGCGCTCACGCCCGGAAGAATGACATCTTTATCAAAGTCACCTATGATACTCTCGTTAGTTGCCTGATCAAGTGCTTCTTGAATTACCTTGGTATAAAGGTTCGTGGACTTCTCAATCTCAACAGATGCCGCTTGTTTCACCGCAATGTAGCTCTTAGCCTTGAGCTCTTCCAATCTGGTAATACGGCCCTTAGCTGCCATCTGTGATAAGTAGTTAGTCACTTGCTTCTTTGACTCCTTATCACTGACATTATCAGCCAGGGCCTGTAACGTTACTAACTCAGTCGGACTAACATTGGTGTTTAAAATCTGTTGTGCCTCGGCCTCCGTCGCTTTACCGTCCGTAAAATATCGTTTGTATATCTGTGATACCTCACCAGTCAAATAGTTCTGAGCACGCATGTACGCCCTTGCAATGATAGTCGCTTGTTTGGTTGCAGCATCATGTGATTTCTGTTCGCTCTGAACGGCTCGCAGTTGCCAGTAACTTAACTTGCGTTTGTCATCCGCCACTCCTACACCTCCGAGCTTATAAAATCAAATACAGCAAAATTAAAATGCCTGTAATTGGCTTCCATCCAAGCGAAACTAATCCAAGCATTTTAATTATCACGATCACAAATACACCAATCGTTTTAATGATTTTATTCAATTCTGAGTTAATTGCCCTTCACCACCACTTGCAAATTCTGAGGATATTGTGCTGAAATATCTTGTAGTCCGTGTAATAAGGTCTCACACAGAACTTTGTTATCAGCACTGGGCTCAATCAATCCAATAAACAAGCCACCATTTTCGTTAACAGTGGCGTTAGATAGCTCATTAGTGATGGCTTGGCCAAGCACCGAAACAGCAGCACAAACTAGGTCATGGCCCTTAATAGCACTATTCGCGTGGCCCGTTATCTGATAACTCACTACCTGCTTTTTGTTTAATTGAAACGTTGCCAGAATCATCCGCAGTTACCTCCTCGTTATCTGTGGCAGGCTCGCCGCCCATAGCTTTCTGCTGTAGCTTGAGTGCTTTCTCCTTTTCCTGATCCAGCATCTTAATTAACTCTTGTGGGTCATTTGTCCCAGGCAACCACCCGAGTGATACCAATTGCGGAATGACACCTTCAGCATTCTTGATATTGCTAATGACATCCGCCATGTTGACTGGAATATCAGGAACAATATTAATTGTCGCTCCGGAGGCATCTACTGACTGGCCTTTAAACGCTAAAATGTTCTGCATCAGTTGTAGACGCTGGCGAATTCCACGTGTTAAGTATCGCTGCTTAGTCGCCAACAATTGGAGTAAGCCGAACAGTTTGTACTTCATCGCTTCGCCGCTAATCGTCCCAGCAAAATTTTCGTCGTTCATGTTAGGGACGTAAGACGTTTGATGAATGTCATCCTTAATCGACTTAACAAGTACTTGTAACTGTGATTCGTCAAAGCTCTTAGTCAACCATTCAACGCTAGCACCCTGGTCGCCTTTACCAGGCGCTTCTAGAATACCGTCCTTCAAGTTAGCTCCTTCACCGTCCTCGCCCTCATCTAGGGTAAAGCCATAGACTACCAGCAAGGCATCCACGAAGTTCTTTTTATCGGTGATACGGTCTGACTGTAATTCGTTATAGGCGTTGATTAGGCTAATCGTTTGCTCAAAATCACCTTGACGCTCTTCGTTATTACGATACTCAATAAGTGGGACACCATTAAAATAATGTTGAATGGCCTTAGGTTTGCTTGCCAAATTAGCATCTGATAGCACTCGTCCTGTCTTAGTTCGATACTGAATAATCCAGTGGGCCGTATAGACAGTAATCAAATAACCCTTAGCATTACCAAGCAGGTCCTTCTTTTCCACGTAGTAAATACCAAACAGCGGATTTTTATCCAACGTGTCATCCGTTACCAGCACACAGCCGCGCGGATCAATTTTTTCAATTGCCAACTCGGTAGTTGCGTCTGACACCTTTTTGATGTATAGCAGCTCATAGGCACACCCAAACACGCTTAAATCTTTCTCCATCTCCGTATTATGCGAATCAATATCCATTTGGTCCTGAGCATCCGTAATGGCTTTAATATCCTTACCGTTCGCCGGTGAAATGGATACCGGATTACCAGTTGTAAAGCCGGTAATCATGTCAGTAATATATTTGGCGTGGTTCGTCATTACCTTTTCGTCTGCACGATCCAACTTAGCCGCCATCTCAAGATTTCGGCTTAAGATATGCTGATTACCCTCATAGTAGTGTTCCAGCATGTTATAACGGTCAATACGTTGCTGTTGTTGATTGATAGCATAGTTAATTACATCAAAGCTAGGGTTTTCAATATTGCCAGCCAATTCACGGTCAATCGCAACGTTGGACCCGCGCTTCTTGTTCAAATCATACTGCATCCGCTCACCTTCTATCCTCTTAATCCCTTTGGCTTCTTAATTGTCCGTGCCTTGAGCCGTTCATGTGTGTTATAGACGGCATACCGTAACGCGTCCATCACGTCATCGTTGAGCTTGACGGGTAAGCCCGTAGCCTCGTCCCAGACATACTGGTAGATTTCATCTAAGAAGGCATCAATCGCTTCTTTGATAACAAAAAAGTGGCCTTGCTTCATGCACTTAGCCACCGACTCGATTCCTGATAAAACCGATTTTTTAGCATTGAACGCCTTGAGCCCTTCACGTTGGAAACGGGCTACATGTTCGGGACGTGCACTATCCGCCCAGAATTTAATATTTCGACCATAGCGACGCTGAATATCTTTTGCAATCTCTACCCAGTAATCAATCTCTTCAAACTGACGTGTATGTTCTTCAATCAAATAAGTATTGCCAACTCGATCATCAGCCATGACAACAATCGTTCCTTTATGTTCATAGCCCCAGTCGACTCCCGCATAGTAAGTTAAGTCTGCTGGCAATTGAGCCCGTGGAATAATCATTTCGTCCTTATTAAAATCTTTATACACCATACCTTCACCAGATACCCATAGACCGAGTATTGCACGGTCGTAAAACATTCCGGACGGCGTACCCGCTTTTTGATGTTCAACGTATTGTGGGGGCAAAAAGGTATTATCATCGATTGTAAAATGGAAACTAACGGTTCCTGCTTTAGGATCATCGTTATCAATATAGCTGGCTTTCAAGTAGTGAGTCGGAACGTCTGGGTTCGTATCGCAAATAATTCGCGCACCTTGTGCTGAGCACCGATTAAGGATTTCATTGAATACCTCTTCATTAGCAAGACTAGCTTCGTTAATATACGCCCCAAACGAGGTCATCCCACGAATGGCACCCAGCCCTGCAATGGACCCGGTAAACGTCTGCACAATCTTCACGCCAAACAGTGTGAAAGAGTTATGTTTGTCAAATTGAAAGTTAATGTCATATTTATTCGTCAGTTCCTGTAATACGTTGTTTTGTAGCGACTTGCTTGAATACCCCGCTAAAATGTACATTGGTTCCTTGACCCCTAATTTGTCAGCAACCTGACGAACACGCCGCAGTTCCATCAAGAAGGCGTCATTATCAACGACAGTTTTACCAGACCGAACAGCACCATAGTTTATCAGTAGTCGCCAGTCCGTCCGCCGCAAGGTTTTCAGCACTTGAATTTGTTTCGGCGTATATAGCTCACTAATTGCCATCGCTATCACCACCTAGGACGTCATCCAATTTATCCAGATATTCAGAAACTTTTGATTCAGTACTATCGGTTGAGGCATTCATAATGTGAGCTTTAGCCTCCGCAATATCCGCGTCAGCTTTAAGCTTGCGGATCCGTTGCTCATTAACATTATCATCGTCAGTACCAATCAACTTAGACAAGCTATCCAATGCCTTTTGCTTATCGTACAACTTGACCACCAAGCCATCCTTACCGCGATGAATATCCTGCACCAGTGACCAATCAATCTGATCACTCGGTTTCAAGTAGATATCAGCAACGTGTTTTTTGACTGGGTTATCATCAGTATCAAGGAACGCATTGCCATCGGTGTCGGTCACTAATTCTTCGTGTACCTTGTAATCTAGTACATCACCAAGGCTAGCAAACGCTTGCTTAGCGTACTCATGAGCGATATCGTCAATCGTTACCAGCAGCTCGGAACGTTGCTGCTTCTTGAGCTCAGTGATCTGTTTCTTTATGTTAGGGTTTGCGAGGGTGCGACTACCTTCAACTCTTGCCGTCTCATAACTACATTTATAGACTCGCTGATATGCCCATGTTGCATTAAATCGTTGTAAATAAAAGAGGCAGAACAGTTTCTGCTTATCTGTAAGCTCACTGTTTGCCTCTAGTTCATCGATTATTTTAGGTGCACCCTTTTTGGCTTTTGTGTGCACCCTTTTTGACTTAGTGGGTGCATTCTTTTTAGCACTGCCACGTTGCCAGCCATAACGGCCCTTCCACGACTTGACAGTATTTAAGCTAACATCATACTTAGTAGCAATGTCCTTGTACTTCATACCAGCCATATAGTCCTGTTCAGCCTGCTCATACTTTTCTGTCATTACATACCACCACACCTCCGTTAATTGGAATTAGCTTATCTACCATTTCAAAAGTTCGTCCATAATTTTCTGATCATAATAAGCAGCCCGACGTTTATTTGCTTCATGTAGAGAATCATCGATAACCCTTTCCATTCGCAGGCACTCAATTAGCTCATCACTCTTTGGAACATTTGCAGGTAATTCCATGCTGCACCTCCTTATTTTTATCCAAACTAAAAGCGCCATGCTTATTTGCACGACGCTTCTTATCCTTGTACCACTTATCTAGCCGGGAGTCAGCCTGCACCCATTCAGGTGGCTCATACCCGTATTTACTATGAATCATTACTGCCATGAGGCACCTCGTCATCGATCAGCTTAGCTAGCCGTCTCAACTCATCAAAGCTAATTGACATTGCTACACTGTCTCCACCAACATCATCGGTAGCCAATAAGAAACCACTTGATGGATTAATTGCCAGGCTTAGTTCCTCACCAAAACCATCTTGATAATTAAAGCTTTTTTGCATTGCGTTGCCTCCTAATCGTATGTACTAAAGAAGCCTGACGTCAGCCAGGCTTATGTATTGTTGTCTCATAAGATGGCGATCCCGTTATTCAACAATACAATTTAATATCATACTATATTTAGTATTGTTTGAGTTGCAATACACACTATTTACTTTACTAAAAAGAGCCCAACTAAATGTCAGGCTCCTAAACACAGTTGTTATCAGAAAAACGATTATAATTTTTACAACCATGTTTGATCATATTACCACAGCGCACATGTTTCCGCATGTAATTTGGTGGCCAGATTAATTGCGCCAATTATGTGCTTGGCAGGGATTTGCACCCTACATGATGTGTGGACATACTGGTTGTCAACCAACACCCGTTACTCGCGTCTGACTATGCGTCTACCTATTCCGCCACAAGCACGCGTTATGCGGTCAACTCCCATTGGGTGCTGTATCACATAGCAATATCGCTGGTAGGACTCGAACCTACATCCCATTGTGGCTTACCAATTAGCCCACAGCGATACTCGCATTCAACGGCCGACGTTAAACACGAAGACTAATGCCGGCGGCAGAGAGGAGCGCATCACCCCTTATAAATCCGCCGGCTACACAGATAGCTGGATTTGAACCAACATAGACGGTTTTGGAGACCGCCATCTTGCCAATTAGATCATATCTGCTTAATAGGCGGGCCATCATATCAACTTAATCAAGGAGGCAACACAAACTGTACATCTGTGCCCGTCTAACGTAGCCTGCTGGACTCGAACCAGCGACAACCTGATTAACAGTCAGGTGCTCTACCAACTGAGCTAAGGCCACAATAATAATCAATTAGAGCTATCAGAAAAACGTTTATTTGTCACCCTAACCAATTATCGATACTACTAATTTACCACCAATTTATTGCTATGAAGTCCGGCTTGAGTTCGGAAAAAGTTCGGTTAAAGTCCGGTTTGAGTTCGGTTTTGGTAAATATTCAGGTCTTCTAGGTAATAGCTCTGTGCAAACTGCAGCATTGCCAATGGCTTCCAGCGGTCAAAATACTGAGTCTTGCTGTAGCCAATGTCCATGTAGCACATCGTGTCACTGTAACCTTGCAAATATAGCCGATCTAATATCTCCTGGCACTCATGATCACAGCGAGCCATGGCCTGAATAGTCTGTCGGACAATCTGCTCTGCATACAGGCGGCGTGTAATCCGATCCTCGGCCGAATTACGAGCTGGGGCCGACTTAGGCATGCCATCCATGCTAGGCGATTTAAGATCAGCGACCGAATGGCCGGACGCCCGAACTGCTTGCGGTAACTTCTTATCCAGGAACCGCCGCACCTGTTTAATTGTTTTCTCCTGGTCAATTGGTGGAAAAATTTCATCTGAAATAACTTGCTGTTCGCCCATCATGCGCCCCTCCGCTTTCGTATGCTATAATTAACTTATTCGGAATTAGTTGTAGCGCGGTCAGCGATGGCAGCGCTTTTTTATGTTATACTTACAACGGTCATTCGAGTGGTCCCGTGACTGGTCGCCTTAACGGGCGGCTTTTTGTTTGCTTCGGCGTGTTGCTTCATGCGCCGGTGCTTCCGTTTAATCGTTGAACGTTTCTTAGTGTGTTTAGGCATCTTCGTCCCTCCCAAAGGTATCATCAAATATTGCTGGTAAAATTGAATAAGCTTTTAAAGCTTCTTGATATTTCTCTTCACTTATCTGTTTATCTGGATTGATGTGAAATTGTGTTGTAGTTTGAATACCATATTTTTCATATATTTCTTGAAATAAATCCCGATACGTTTTAGCATTTCCGGACATAGCTCATAATCCTTCCGGTACACACTCTTTAATGTACGTGTCAAACTGTCGTTCAATTTCATGACTCTTTCTGGCTAACTGATCCACTGTTTTAATGTGCTCACTACCAGTCCGGATTAAATACCCACGAAGCCAGTGCAATGCGTCCTCGACGTTTTTACAGTGTGCTAAGGGTGCTTCTACCAGCCGATTAATACCAGACTTTTCATCGTAGCTAGTTACCGGATGACCATGGCTGTCTAATGACATCCTGTTAACCTTAACTTCGTATTTGTCACTAGTCAGATGATACTGTCCAATTTTCATATCAATCATGTTTATTCGTCCTCCGTGATTTCATCTATTTCTACTCTAGGATTTCGTTTATCAACGGCAAATTCGTCCTGGAATCCTGTGATGTGCTTTCGATTATCGTTGCCTAAAAGCCCAGCCTTCATAAAGCCGTCCAGCACAAACTTTTTAGCAAACGCGATATTATCCGCATCTTTTCGGTTGTTCTTCGTGTACCACGTAAATTTAAGCTTGCAAGGCCAACTGAATTCAACTCCAGAATTCCGACTAGCCCTGGCATACACACTACATAAGGCCGTGTACCGCTTCTTTAGGTTAGCTGCGGCGTATCTGTTGGCCCGTTCAGCCTTGATGTACTCATTTAAGCTAGGTAGTTCGCCCTTAATCACTACTTTGCTCATACTTTCGGCACCCGGCTAATGTAGTAGCCACAGACAATGCCATTTGAGTAGCTTGCTTGCCTTATCGATCTAGCTGGGGCGCCGATCTTATCACCTAGCAAATCAACTGTTTGTCCAGTAATAATTTCGTTGGGATTGTCGTACTTTTCAGCACGCCAGTAGCCGTTCCGCAACGGCAAACTGTACTTGTGCACTAGATAGCTAACCCGCTGACTAATATAGCCAGTCTCATCGGTCAACGCCCTTATCGTATGGTTACCATCACGATGAGCACGGCGAATATCTCTAATTTGCTCACGTTCTTCAGCTTGGGGATCTGGTAACATACTAGCTAAGTAAGCTTCATCACTGCGTACATTAGTCCCAGGCTTAACCAGTCTAACTGGAAACGGCCATTCGCCAGATTTGTAGTTATGTTGCGCGAGCTTAAACATTTCCGGTTCTGGACCGATTGCTAGTGGGTGATCGATATCGGGTAGATCAGCGTTAATTACTAGCACCTGTGTTTCAGTCATGCGCTCACCTCCGTTTGCAATCCTTGTCTAGCTTGCTCTAGATCAATAAAATACTCGGCTGGCTTACCCCAACATTGGGCCAAATCAAAATTTAAGCCATCCCGCTGATATTCAATAATTAAAACCTCAAGTGCAAATAGCTTGTACTCATGAGCGCACACCTCATCTTGTGCACTACCACCGGCCTTTAAATGCCGCTTCATACGCTGCTTAGTCCAATGCAGTGCCGATGATTCATAGGCATGATTAGCGGCTAACTTGACTAATTGATTACCCCAATTCATTTAGCTTCCTCCTGACTGTTCACGAGCGCTAGGAAATCCTCATCACTCATATCGTCCTGCTGGTTATCGCTTGAGTTTGGCTTAGAATCCGCCTGAGAAGCGCCGTTTTGCATCCACTTTGGCGTAACTTCTTTACGGCCGTTTGATGCCTTACCCTTTGGCTTAGGCGGTGTCATATCGTATTCATCCATCCAGCCTCGACCACCCAGCCAATTTTCTAAGCTTTTGGTGTAATACTCACCCGTGCCATGTAGCTTTAAATAAGCCTTATACTCGTTAATCTTAGCAACAATGGTCTCTAAGCTAACCCCCTCAACCTTGGCTGCATAATAAACGTCATAAGCTTTTTGAAAATCACGCTTTTTCGGGTAGATGGACCAAACCTGTTCAGTAAACTCTTGTTGAATGCGATCACGAGGATCACGCGGTTGGGTTTTATTTGTTTTGTTATTATCTGATTTACTCTGGTCTGATCTGTTATGTGTACTTTCAGACTTGGAAACTGGGTTATCATGACTGGAAACTGGGTTTCCATCTTTGGAAACTGCATTATCAACATTGGAAACTTTTGGCAGTTGATATCTTGGATCAATTGAGTGATCTTTTTTCTGCTTAGCTGCTAATTGATAATTCTCCTGAATCCGTTTCGAAGTCAGCACATGATATTGTTTAAATAGTTCATTATCAAAAAATCCAACTGCACTAGCTTTATCAACCACATCTTGTACTGCACTTTCCTTAGCACCAAGGTCATCAGCCACTAAGAACCGTATATCTTCATCCCACCGCATGTAATACCCTTCATCCTCATAGATATTACAGAGCAGGTAGATTAGTATCGCGATTGATTGATTACCGCAGGCATTACGGATCTTACGAATTTTAATGTCGTGAAAAAAAGTAACGTCTAAATTGAAATAGTTGATTCCTTTTTTTATTGGACGGGCCATCTCGCACCTCCTGTCCTTACTAATGGGCCTTTCACCCGTTCGGTGGATTCAGTCACTGCTGCATTCAAGCCAATTCGAATGTCATTTGATTAAAATGGTAGATCGTCGTCGCTGATAGTGATTTGGTCACTAGCACTTGGTGTCGCTTGCTTGTGTGACGGTTGTTGCTGCTGGCCCTGATTACTCATTCGTTCTGGCAGGTCAAAGTCTGTAACGTTGACTCCCAACTGCGTTTGGCCGTTGTATTCATCAACTTCAAACGTACCTGTTACCAGAACGTGATTTCCTTTATGGAAATATCGCTCAATCGTTCCAGCCCGCTTACCCCAGACCGCACATCGAAACCAGTCAGTGCCATAGTTGCCTTGATCATCCGGGCGATTCTGTCTTACTGCTAAACTAAAGTTAGCAACTTGCATACCGCTTTGCGTTTGTCGCACTTCAGGGTCCTTACCTAAGTTTCCCGAAATAGTGATTTGTCTCATGCTGATTGGTCCTCCTTGTCAACGTACGAATCTAATTTATTAGTAACCAACTCAATTAACGTGTTAGCACTACTGTGTGTCAGCTTATCAACGCTGCCAACCTTCTTGAAATAAGCTTTAGCAACAAATTCCTTATCCTTGTTTGTCACACCCGCCAGAGCTTCAAACAGTCTGTCTAGGCGGTCCTTTTGCTGGCTATTAATAAGCGGCTCACCATCAGTTGCATTGCTGTCAGTTGTATCCGGATCTTCTTCCTGGTCAGTGATGTTAAACAGCTGTTTGTAGAAGTACTTCTGAGCACTCGTACAAGCTTTAGCCACCGCTTTCTCACCGCTATCTTGGCCACTTCCGGGCATTGAACCTGTCTGTGACTCTGAACCGTCTGTGATTAAGAACGTCCCCATGACGTCAACAAAGTGGTTTGAACCGCCCTTCTTGCTGGCTTTATCATATTGATTGATAATCTCGTAGTTCGGGATAATTCGAATTCCAACACCTTGGATTGCGTGCTCAACCGCAGCTTTGATAGCTCCTTCGGATTGAAATTCATAGTTCTGGAAACTATTCTTACCGTCTTTATGAACCGCGCCAATTGACTTAGCAGCCTCATTAAGTTTCTGCATCAGATTAAGCTTCTCATTCATCCTTAGTCCTCCTTAGCTTTTACGGAAATTTTGGGCTTCTTGAGTGACCCGGAGTATCCTGGCAGAGCCTTAAGGTTTGAGTCCATGATCTTCCCATCAGGGGTTACATAGAGCTCTCCACTTGCTAATCGATTCTTGATTTCCGTTTCGTTTACACTCCGGGACGTCTTAATCAAGGTATCGTCAAAACGTTCAAAGACTGCTGTAAGCTCTTTGGGTGTCGCGTCCTTATCTCGTTCAAGGTTCCAGTTACGAGACGTACTAGGGTTAACGGTGCCCATTTTGAAGCGAAAGAACTCAGTATCAACTTGTTCTTGATCACCCATTGCCATTCGCTGTAATTCTTGTAGTTGGTCAATTTGATCATCTACCGTCTTGATGGCCTTTCGATACTTATCAACTTCCATTTGCGGTTTTAGCATGGCCTTTTTAAAAGCCTTCTTATCTCGGGTAGCCTGCTCAAGCTTGGCTTCCATTTCATCAAGCGTCATGCCCACAGTTTCTTTTTTAATCATTCTCATCGTCCTCCTCATCAGCAATGACGCCACTTTCGATTAAGTCTTCCTTGGTGGGGGCATCATCGCGCCAGCCTTCTGCAGCTTCTTCTTGGTCAATTAACCAGCTATCGTAACCGTTCATTTGGCCCACCTCCGTGTCAAACGTTGTCTTAGTGACTGTTTCGGGGTACAATAGAACTCGAAAATAAAATTATTAAGCGTCTTAGCTGCACGGGTACTCCCAATACTCGAGCAGCTTTTTTCGTACTCAAATTTAGACTTTAGCGATACTTTGCGTACTTCCAATTCGTTCAACCTCCTTAAACGTGTTAAAAAGACTATCTAACTCCTGAATCGTGATCTGTTTGTAAAGCACGTTTCCAATCCGGAATGTAAATTTCATTGTCTTCATCTCCTTAAATGCCAAACCAACTAGCAACTTCATGACGCTTGAACCACAATGCAGTTAACGCGCAGCCTACTATTGCTCCTTCAATCATTGCTATTTCCTCCTAGCCATTTTCTTGATTGACCTTATCGATTACTTCCTGCAATTTATCCATTGGGATGCCGGCATACTCAGCTTTCTTAGCCAAATCAGTTATCTCGGCGCTAATTTCTTCTGCATATTCACGTGGATAACGTTCAATAACTAGCTGCTGCGCTGGTGTCCGATCTCTCGGCTTGACTGTAATAGCTTCTTCAAACTCAACCTCAATTCTTTCTCGCTCACGCTGTTCCTTTTTCTGTTTCATCAAAGCCGAGAACATATCACCTTGTAGCTGACGATCATTCTGGAATGACAGCACTCCGAAATTCTCACGAGCACCAGAATAGCTAAGCCAAAAATCGTTAATTACATTTGCTAACGACTTCCTGATTTGTGGATCAGTACTTCTTGATCCACTCTTCAACCGGGACAATTGTCCGGGAGAAACATGCGTCCTATCTGCAATCTGCTGCTGTGTTAGTGTTTTATTTTTGCCTAATGCCAATGACAATTGCTCTGCAAACTTGTTCTTCATACCTACACCTCTGTATTTTGGAAAGGGCTTTATATAGCCTTTCCATGTAATTCACTTATAATTTAAATTAATCGGGATGATCTAATAGGTAATCGATCATCTCAGCTGCTGGAATCTGCCAGCCGTTATGGGTATTCACATAATCAATGAAGCCACCCTGTTCAATGTCCAAATCATGACGATGCTTGGTTAAATATCGTGAGGCTCGTTCGGTTGATTTAGTTCCGTATTTATACTTGGCCAAATCTTTAAGCTTCCAAGTACGAATACCACGTTGTGCTTGCTTCCAGGCTTGGAACTTCTCGTATTCTTCTTCGCTAATGAATTGGAATCCCTTTGGAGCCTCATGCCGAATCAATATCGTATCTGACATGTTCGCACCTCCTAATATGAAACTGACATAAGTTGGCTAGCTTGCTCGTTATACTCGGCCGTTACTGCTCGAAATTCAGCATCTAGTGCTTTATCGCTTAGTGCCTCAAACATTACTCTTGGTGTTTCTGGTTTAACCTTTGCTAGTGCATTTATTAATGTAGTTCGTGATAGATGTGTCATTTTGTTTCCTCCGTTCTTTGAAAATTAAATATTTGCTTTTAGTAACTCGAATATTCGACGCGCTTCATCAATGTTGCTCTCGTTAATTTGATAAACATTAGACACACCTAAATGGAACCTTTGGACCATTTCGTGCAACTTCTCTTGCATAACTTCCATTACTCGGTCACCTCCACTGATAATTCATCTGTGGAAACTCCCAATGCACGGGCAAGCTTTTTCGCCGTCTCGTATGTCAAATTAGTACCTGACTCAATTGCGCTGATCGTCGTTTGCGGTACTCCACTTTTATCAGCTAGTGCTGATTGGCTGAGTCCCAGTTTCTGCCGCAATTCTCGAATCCTTAATGTGTAAGTCATTTGGTATCTCCTTTCCAGCCACTAATATATTGGTAACTCGGCCATATAATAACTAATATATCGTTACATGTCAACAATATATTGGTAACTCGGCCATATAATAACTAATATATCGTTACATGTCAACAATATATTGGTAAATATTTTTGTTATTTACTTTAGAATGAACTTAACAATATATCGTTAGGAGCTCATAACATGAAAACCGATGGAGAATTTGTTTCCGAACATTTAATGGAATTAATAACTCAACAGAACTTAACTATTAATCGTGTTGCAACATTAGCTGGGCTGAACCAGTCGACTGTAAACGCGATGTTTGAAGGGAGAAGTAAGCGTCCAACAATTACTACAATCCGTAAGGTATGTGGCACCCTCGGTATCAGCGTTCACGACTTCTTCGACTTCCCGCCTTACAACGAGGTGGAAAAATAATTTCCATAGACTTCTCACTTAAAAAGGTGGTTAAAAAATGTTAACAGCTACGATTCATTTTTTAGATGGTGAAACACTAACGCTAAACGTACATGACTTTGTTTGGGGTATTCGCACTGCGCCAATTAATGATCGTCCTAAAAAAATTTCTAAAAAGAACTGGGAAAAGATAACGTACGATTTTCCTAACAAAGACGAAATTAATGGTCCGTTTGAACTGAACGAACATATTAAGCTAGGATTAGTGCCAAGTATCACCAAACTTCTAAACAACTACACTTTCTTTTTCACTGATGATGACCCTGGCACCGTGTTTGCCAGCTCCAAAGTGGTAAAGATTGTCAGTCATTAACGTTTAATCCGAAGAGTTGCTATTTGCGATAGCGGCTCTTTTACTTTTCATTGGCTTCATTTTGTCATCTCCTTATTTACTCGTATTGTGTACTTTATCTTCAAAAAAATAAGTCCATTTAACACGTTTTTTTTTCGATATATCGTTCATTCTTACAGCCATTTTCTTAGCTCTACCAACACTTGGTGTTCTATGCCCTTGTTCGTAGGACGCTAAAGTTGTCTCTGGCATATCGAGAAATTCAGCAGCCTTTTTTTGCGTTAGTCCGTTGATGTCTCTCCACTCTTTTAACCAATGACGCATGTTAACACCTCCTAACTAAGTAATACGTTTCGCGTACCTTTGATGCTTATTAATATAATACAATTCGCGTACTCAGTCAACAAAAAATACTCTAAACGAGTATTTTTTATATTTCTGTACAAAATACGCATTATGCGTAGTAATCTTATAATTAATTGAAGGAGGCCTATCAATGTTTGCTGAACGCCTTAAAGAATTACGAAAAAGAGAAGCTGGTCTAACGCAAGAGAGATTAGCAATGCAATTAGGCATGGCCAAAACAACACTGGCTTCCTATGAACAAGGAAAACGACAGCCCGATCTTGAAACACTTTCTAAAATTGCAGATCGTTTTTCCGTGACAACTGACTACTTGCTTGGAAAAAATGGCACGCCAAAATGGGCAACCAAGAAAGATACCATTGACCTGAAGGATTTTCTTGAAGCAAATGAGGGTTCGATGACCTATGGGGGTGAAGATCTTACTGAAGAAGAAAAACAACAAGTGCGTGTGGCAATGGCAACAATATTCTGGAAACGCCACAAGCATGATTAGGAGTTGTACTTATGGATAGAGTAAAAGATATCGTTAAAACTATTGTCAATCGTTATCACACAGCGGACCCGTTTTTAATTGCGGAAAAGCTTAACATACAAGTGGAATGGTGTGATTTTGGGGCAATGCCTCTGGGTAAAAATGCTTATGACAACCAAGAGCCTATCATACTACTCAATAATTCTGTTAAACACACTCCTACACAGTATTTCATACTCGGTCACGAACTAGGACACGTTATATTCCATGAGGGGCTGATTGGGTACTACACTTCCGTTAAACATGGACATTCTAAGTTTGAACGTGAAGCTGATGAATTTTCAGTTGGATTGATGGGAATGCTTTTTATTGAGGAAAATGGCCATATTCCCTATTCATACAGAGAACTGTCCTATCAATACGGGGTACCATTCGACGGAGATTAATATCAATTAATTTGGAGGAATTTTCATGTCACTAGGTGACTTATTCAGAATAAGCGAATTTAAAAATACTATTCAAAAATCAAAAGTGGAAATTGTTCAATTAGAGGAAACCATTGATAAGCTGAAAAAACAGAACAACATCAAGCTATCATTACAGCAAATGAAGCCTGAACAACTTGACCAACTCATTAATTCTAAACACAAAACACTTGATGAATTAGACAAACAGATTGATTTCGCTGACAAAAAGCGTATCAATGCACTATCTGAAATTGAGAAACAGTCTGACATGCTTAACGAAATAAAAGCCGACATTAGTGACCTTTCTCCTGATTTAGAAATGAGTTCATATGGTCTGTATCAACCGCAATATGACTTTTCTGATTCCTTAGGCTACAAGGACAGATTGCAAGAAATCCGTGATCAACAAAAAAATCTAATCAAAAATAAAGCTGCTTGTATTTTTAACAATCATTGGCAAGTCAACGGAAGCATAGCACAAGGAAGAAAGATGAATCGTAATAATATAAAGGCCATCCTTCGTAGCTTTAATAACGAATGTACAGATGCTATCAACAAAGTATCATATTCAAATTTTGATCGCATCAAAACAAGGATCATTCGCTCATTCAATCAACACAATAAAATGTATGAAGTTGTTGAAATCAGCATGGTCAACAATTACTTACAGCTCAAATTGAAAGAACTTCATCTAGCTTTTGAGTACCGACAAAAAGTTCAAGAAGAAAAAGATAAGCTTCGTGAACAGCGAGCACGGGAAAAAGAAGAAAAAGCTTTGCAACGGGAAATTAAAGCTCAACAAAAAATGCTTAATAAACAGATCGATCATTACTCAAAAGCAATTCAAGAACTTCAAGAAAGACAAACTGAAGATCCTCGCAACGAGGGATTAATAGCCGAAATTGAAAAATTAAAGCAAAAACTAACACAATATGAAGATAAAAAGGCAGCGGTGGATTATCGAGAAGAAAACGCAACCGCCGGATATGTTTATATCATCTCTAATGTTGGGTCGTTTGGTAAAAATGTCTTCAAAATTGGTGTAACCCGCCGCTTAGATCCAATGGATCGTATCAACGAGCTCGGAAGTGCTTCGGTTCCATTTAAATTTGACGTACATGCATTAATATTTAGCGAAAACGCATACCAATTAGAATCTGAACTACACCAGCGTTTTTCACAAAAGCGTGTCAATATGGTGAACAACCGTAAAGAGTATTTTCACATTTCTATAAACGAAATTGAAGATGAATTAAAAAAATACAGCAATTTGACTGTGGATTTCAAAGAAGCTCCTGAGGCCGAAGAGTATCGAGAGAGTTTGGCTATTAGCACAGAAGCAAAGCAATAATGTTATTGAAATTGGAATTGGGGAATAAATTATATTGGAGGAAACATTAATGAAAAAATACAGTGTTTTATTACTAGCTGGAATAACCGCATTGTCGCTCACCGCATGTGGAAATAATAATAGTTCTAAAACTAATTCCGTTAATAGCTCCAAGGCAGAAAAAGTTTCATCAACAAAATCGACTGATCCGTCAAATGACAAATGGACGTTTAAAGATAATGTTTTCTCAGCCGGAATTGAAACTTATAAATTTACGAAATCGGAAATCCGTGATGGCAGCGAAGACGGAACTAAAATTTTAGTTCTCTATTGTGACGTTACTAACAACTCTAAAAAGGAACAGGATCCTTCAAATATCTATACTGTAGTAAATGCTTATCAAAAAACAGATACAGCAAACAAACAACTCTTGCCCGGCACACCCAAATATGACGATAACGGTAATAATCCAATACAAAAATACGAAGATGGCCTAAATGATAAATTGTTGCCAGGAAAAACAACGCAGGCGGCGGTTATGTTCAAGTTAGAGAACAAAAATGATGTAACGGTCAAATTCAATAACGCCAATTTCCAAACTATTGGGACAAAAACATATTCTGTAAATTAAAATATTGGCTTGATTCTAACCATAATAAACCATGTAAAGACTGGAGAATTTGTTATGAAAAAGATGAGTATTGGTTTTGTAGCCATTATAGCTATAATTTTCACACTGGCTGGTTGTGGAAACAAAAAGCCTGATTATACTGCTTCAACAGCAGAATCAGCATTAAATGCTAATAAAGATATTGAGGGAAAAACCGTTCAATTCAAGGTCAATAAAGTTGTTCCAAATAGCGCATTTGGTTATAACCTTGAAACTGGCAAGCACTTGAATTTCGTAAGTTCTGAAAATGCCAAGGTGAATAAAGGTGAAACAGTTACGGTAAAAGTTAAGAAGGCTAGCTCATCTGTGGGTTCTTGGGTTATATCATACACAAATCTCAAAAAAGATTAACTAAAAATAGCTATAACAACCTATAGGCCAGATAGGAAGTCGATAAAAGCTAGGGGTCGGGACTACTTATAGTTCGGGGAATTATTGTTACTGGGGAATAACATATTTTGGAGGGATTACTTTGGATATATTTTTTACATTTATGTTTCTTGTATCTTTAATTGCGTTAGCTTACTTTTCAATTCGTGGGGGGATTCATCATTTCACAAAAACAGGTGTTAATCGTCCATACAAAAAATACACCTTAATCTCAGTAGGACTAACAATCCTATTCTTAGCATTAACGGCTTGGGCCGCTCCTTCTGGCACAGCAAGATCGAGTGCATCACAGTCAGATACAGTCTCAAGTAGCAAAGCGAAGAAAAGTTCAGCAAAAGATGCATCGAAAAGAAAGGCTAGTATCAGTAAAGCTAACTCTATTAAAGAGAAGGATTCATCTGAAAGCGCCCTATCAAGCAGCAAAGAAGAATCTGCAAGTATTGCTGCCTCCAAGTCTGAATCCAAAGAGAATTCAGAGAGTATGGCTAGTTCTGAATCCGAAGCAAGCAAAAAGCAGTCTGAGGCAGAAAGCTCTTCAATAGCTAAAGCCAGTTCAGAATCATTAGCTACTAGCACGTCATCCGCTAAAAAAGCGAGCGAAACAAGTACTACAGACAATGCTTCTTATACACAGAACGGTGATTGGACTACTGCTACTTCTGGCATGGTTTTTGTTTCAGACTCCAATAAGTACTACACCAGCGTTAAGAATCCAGGTAATTACCAATATATGACCCAGAGTGCTGCTGATAATTCCGGCGCCAAGCCAGCACCACGGGGCAATCAATACGCAAGACCATAACAGGTCCAAGCCCTCGTCGGGGCTTTCACGCGAGCGTAGTTCAACGGTAGAACGGTGCTCCTTTGAATTGCTGACTAGATACTAACAGATGTAGGTTCGACTCCTGCCGCTCGCATTGTAACAAATAACCCATACTACCGCTTACTTTAGTACCTACATCACGTGGGCGTAATTCAATGGTAGAATAACGATTTCAGCCCTTCTCTCTCGTTTGAAATTGTTATGTAGGTTCAATCCCTGCCACCCACTTTTAAAAGAAAGAAGGTAAGATTATGGATAAAGATATGTCGAAATACGAACTCATAGATAACATTACTAATGACTTAACCTCTTTTATTAATCTGTATGCTTTCGTTTATCTTACAAAAGATAGCTACTCAAGGAAAGAATATGACCGCATAATCCAAGGAATGGAAAGAGATATGGTTGATCGTCTTAAGCAAAAATAATTGTAGGTACATTCTAATTAACTGTTGAGCCGACCAAAACCCATTGTTGGCTCTTATGCGAGTGTAGTTTAGTGGTAAAACGACAGCCTTCCAAGCTGTAGTCGCGGGTTCGATTCCCGTCACTCGCTTTGACCATTATTATCGATCAAAAATTCAGGAATAATTATGAAAGGATGCGATTTTTTGAATGATGATGCATTATACATCGACATGATTCATGAAGAAGAATTGCCAAAACAAGGTTGTAGCAAGCCAATTACCATAACTGCTTCAGATGGTAAAAAATATATACTAAAGAACGATATGGTGATGTATCCTACAGAAACTAAACCATCTAAGCAAGATGCAGAATTCTTTCAAGAAGCATTAGTTTCTGAAATTGCAAAAAAATTAGCCGTTCCTACTCCAAATTACGCTACAATAACCATTGATGTTGATACACTTTCTAATTTTCCTGACTTACAGTGGAAATATAAATTTTCTAAGGGAAAGTATTTCGCTACTGAAAAATTACCGAATATTGGTAATGACTTACTTGAAGTATTCAAATTAGCCACTGATCACAGTCAGCCGTACGCTATACGTGGATGGCGTGCTCTATTTAACAATGTTGTAAATAAGGAAATAATTCCAAATCTTATCTGTTTAGATTTTTTAACCATTAATCTTGATCGATTTACAAATGGTGGAAATCTCCTCTTTCAATATCAAAACAATGGTAAGTGGTTAGTATCTATTGACTACGGATTTTGTTTCTTCTCTCCGTACTGGAACACAGATCCTGTAAGTCAAAGAAAAATCGACTTGTTAAATTTTAATAACCCCAAAGTAAATCCAGACATAACTACATCATACTCAGCAACTATGATGTTTTGGTTTTTGAATAGAAGCAAACAAATGCATCAAGCTTCTAAGTTCAAATACGGTGTTGTCTTTGACGCATTACAACGCGAACTAGATTTTAGTTCAAATAATCCTTTTAGTGATGTGGTTGCTGAAATTGAATCGTTAACCAATACTTTTTTTGTAAATACAATTTCTAACATTACTCCCGATTGGATTTCCGGTGGTAATATGCAGAAACAGGCTTATGTAGATTTTTTAAATAGACAAAAAAGTTTGATTAAACCTTTTATCGAGTATAATATTGCTCAAAACATATTTACAAATTACAAAGGAGGACAGATAGAATGGCACAAAGGCAAAAGTACCAATTCTCAATAATTTCATATAATCAAAACAGTATGAGAAACGAGTCAATTAATATCGGTGCACTCTTGTTTAATGAACGAGATAAGTCTGCAAAATATAGAATTATCCCATTCAACAGCTTTAAGATACGTGGACTAGCTTTAAACCAATATCAAAAAGATTTGTTTCAAACAACCATGAAATATTTAAGCTTCATACTGAGTGATTTAGATTCAGATTTTTCGGTTCAATTGTTAGATAGTACTATTGAACACAATTTACCAGAACAAATTCGCTTTTCAAAACCTAAGCCTATTGTGACTGCAAATGAAGAGCTCCTATTCAATCAAATAGTGTCCGAATATGTAGGTGATGAATATTTCAAATTAGATGATGTCGTTAATATCTTAACTCCCAAAGAGCAAATGATTAATATTTTCACCGCCCATGATTTGCTTGGAAACCAAATTAAAAAAAATATAAAAATACGCCCTTCGAAATCGTTAGAAATAAAATTCAATATTGATTTTGCATATGGAGAAAATACAACTCTTAATCTTATTGACTCTTCACCAGTTAAAGAAAGTGCACTAGAAGACTGGTATGTAAAGATGGTTACACTCAGCTCTAGATACGACTATGATAGCTCGATATTTTTAATAAATGATTCTAAAAATGCTATTAATGCCGATAAAAAAGTATCCCAAATGCTATCTGACTTAGAAAATGATACCCGCATTCACAGTTTAGATATTAGTCAACATGACGAACTGGAATCATTCATTGAAACAATTTCCTATAAAAGTGTTAACTCTGAACAACTCAACGCACTAATTACTAGTAACCACTATATGGCTTCTTAACAAATTTATAGCCCCACCAAGAGCTTTTATTCAAGATTCGAATTGTCAGATTAAGTACAACACGTAACTTATGTGTTACCCGCTTATACCCCATCACGGGGTATATATTTTAAGTTATAAAGAACATACGTTTGGGAATGTCAACCTATTGTTATTTCCAGTTGGGAGGAATAAAACATGTCAGTAACCAAACTTAATAATGGTAAATGGCAAGCCCGTGTCTCTTATAAGGATGATGACGGTAACTATAAGTCGGTTACTCATTTAGAAAAGCGCAAAACTGACGCTGTTGAGTGGGAAACTAAAACTAAAAATGCTCTGCTGGAAGGTGCTGACCTATCACGTAGCACCGAGAGCCTAAAGCACTACTTTCTTGATTGGATCAGAATTTACAAAACTGACGGCGTATCGCGTCATACTCACGAGCTGTATATGGGCAACTGGCGTCACGTCTCTGCATATTTTAAGGATAAACCTATGAGCGCAATTAAACGTCCAGATTACCAGAAGTTCCTGAATGAATTTGGCCGCAGTCATGGAATTGCCACATCTCACAAGCTTCATCAACAAGTACACACTGCAATCAAGGACGCCGTAGCTGATGGTATTCTAAAACGAGACTTTGCTTACAAAGCACATGTCACTGGACGCCCTCCTAAGCCCGTAGAGGAAAAGTATTTGACGTTGTCCGATTATAAGAAGCTGCGTAAATACCTCATTAAAACGGCTGATTATGACCACATGACTATGCTAATGATGCTGTTTCAACTAGAAACTGGAACCAGGTTCGAGGAAGCTGCTGGCCTAACGTGGGATAATTTAGATTTGAATAATGGAATAGTTCACATTAAACAGCAGTGGGACGCCCGTAGACAGACTTTTCGTCCAACTAAGGGAAATGGACAGGCCGATGGAGATATAACCATAGGACCCGCCTACTGTCGTTTTATGAGGTCCTATCGCATCTCACAGAAAGATTATTTAGAACTACACGAAATGAAGAATCCTAAGAACCTCGTATTTTGGTCTAAACTAGGAAAAATCGTGGGCAATGGGAATGCAAACGAAGAGCTAGGACGTATTTGTAACCGTCTAAATATCAATAAAGTTACAACACACGCCATGAGACACACACACGCTTCGATTCTTATCTTAAATCATGAGTCCCTTCCCTATGTTCAACATCGCCTTCGACATCAGAAACTAGAAACGACCGTTAACACCTACGTCCATCTTATTGAAGAAGAAAACGGCGTGTCAGATAAGAAGGCTACCGAGCTAATGGACGAAGGATTTTAAAAATGATAATTTTATGATTGCTGTAGTCCTTGTGCCGCAAGGGATCACAAAATAATTTGTTAATTTTTCTTCCAAAAACTGCTATATTTTGGCTACTTTTTTCGTTTTTGGAAGAATCGTGGAAGAACATATCGTGTTTGAGTGATTTTCGAGTGTAAAACAAAAGCACCAAAACGCCTTTATATCAGCGTTTTGGTGCTTTGTCGTTTCTCTATATTTGTCAACTTATCACCCGCACGGGGATCGAACCCGTAACTCCGCCTTGAGAGGGCGACGTCTTAACCAATTTGACCAGCGGGCACAAATTCATTTATTATCTTACCGAATGATAAGCGGCTTGTCAAATATAATTAAGATTTTTGCCACCTAAAAATCGTCACAACAACTAAACCAACGAATAAGAGCAAACAGTAGGCCACACTACACCAAAAAACGAAAGTCAATAATTGGGGTAACAAAAAGCTGCGCATAACTGCTAATCCGATGGCCGTGACCGCCCATACGATCAATTGTTGTCGCAGATGATCGAATAAATGATCTAATTCTGACTTCGACATACACTCACCTTCCATTTAACTAGTTTAGCCACCAACTGATACGATATTCAAGCAAAAATGCAAAAAATAGACACAAAGTTTCAGCAAAGTCTTGACAGTATTTGCTGGAAAAGTTACTATTAAATAGTTGTTATTGGGTATTCGCCAAATTGGTAAGGCAGCGGACTCTGAATCCGTAATTTACTGGTTCGAGCCCAGTATACCCAATCAGAAGTACGGATAAAGCCACGCAGGTAAGATCAAATTTACCTGCGTGGCTTTTTATGAATTGTCACACCCTTGCCAGTGCAATTTTATCTTTTTTCACTCAAAACGGTTTACGGACTTGATTAGGGGTTTATAATAGATAGTGTAGACTGTCTGTGAAGCCTTGTAAAATTGTCACTATTTTAAATTCAATCCAAAGGAGATAATGTTGTTGGTATACAAAGATGTTTTTGGTATCGATCACAATGATTGTCACATTGTTCAGACGCGGCACGAGTTTAACCGGATCTTCATTATCGAAAATGAAGTTGGCTCTCGCTTTACTTGCATCAAAGATGATGCCCCACTCGAAAAGAAGATGTCTGGGCACTGGAAGTATGCAAAAGCTAGCGACGCCCCTAAGAACTATGCCGTTCCTTATAAGGCCCAGAAAAACTAAACAACCGTTGAAAAGAGGATTACGATGCGGCGCTATCAACCGTTAACCAAATCAAATGGCCGGGTCCCCCACTCGCTCAATCATAACACCAACCCCTACTATGGTCAGCATGGTGCTGATTGGGTCAAAGACACGAATGCTTCGCTATTTAATGCCCAACATGAGCATCTTCAATCAAAGAGCCATGTTGAGCGACGCGTGCGGCACAACGTCCGTCAAGTGCTGTGGGTGGTCGTGGCGATTCTTGCCATGTTACTTGGTGGTTTTATCTTGTTCTCATTAGCGATCAATATTTAACACTAAAAAGAGTCATTCAGCTTATACAAGTTGAATGACTCTTTTTTACTAGCCTTTAATTTCCTTGGTATCCACTAAAACTTTGCTGACCATCCGAAGCTCATCAGTTAATTCAGAGGTTCGAATCCGGCCAAATTCGTCGAGGAACTTGCCAAGGCGTTCTTCGTTAACTTTTTCAATGACCCGTGCTAACTTCTCACCTTTGGCGGTCAACGTTAGATAACGGTACCGACGATCATAAGGATCGATGTTCAACACAATCAAGTCATTGTTGATCAAGTAGGTCAGTTTCCTTGAAATCGCTGAAGAAGAGACGTGGCGGTCAGCGGCTAGCTCTTTCACCGTAATCCGGTGATCAGTGCTATGGTCAAGATAGTAGAGAATCAAGAACTGTTCGAACGACACGTCCGCATCAGTCACCATCGTTTGAATAATCTCGCGAAGATGGCTTTCAAGCCATGACATGCCCACTAAGACTTTTTCGAACAATTCCGCATCGTCGTACTTGGCCTTCTTAGTATTAGTCTTCATCATTATTTAAAACCCCATTCATGCGTCACGTTCAAGGCATCATCAACAACCCCGTGATTACGCACGGACTTCTGCAGCTGGCATAACGGTGATTTCAAGATCACGTGTCATTTGTTTCTCAATCGCAGTCTGAACATCACGATCCGTTACAACTAAGCTCGACAACTTACTCTTTCCGTTGATAATATCTTGGACGTGTTGATTATCCAAATCATCAGCAGAGACGATTGGTAAGAGATGGAAATTATCATTCGTTGCTTGTAAGCATTGGTCGAACAATGGGGCGTTAACTCCCATAACCAACACACTGTTTTGTTGTTGTAAGACTGATGCCAACCACCAGTTCAATAATTGTGCTTCAGAATGGAAGACATTCGTGATGGCTTCTTCCTTATTCACTAATTGAATTGATAATTCGTGGTTACTACCATATTGCTTGACCATTGCTAAAGAGTGGTCTGGACGATAGAAGTTTTCTAGTGTCACTTGTGAGTTATTCGTCCGGTCAAGGTACTGAGTGACTGACAAGAACCCGGCAGCATCGTACACATCCCGACGAGTTGCTAATGACCCATTGAAGTAAGTCATGTACCAAATGGCACCATTCTTACGGTACTTCAACGTCATAATTGGGTTACCGCCATCATCGGCAATTGACACAATCTGCTTATCAGCATTGCGCTTATATTGCCATGCAGGATTATCAGGTAATTCTGGTTTAGTCTTCGCAACGGCACCCGGTACCTTTGCCTGAATCGTGTAGTACATGTTGTACAAGCCAGTTCGTTTATCAACTAAGCCAGCTGATTGGTAACTGTTCCAAATTTCTGGCAAGCTGTCATTATAGTTAACCGTAATAACATTAGCTTTATCCTTAACTTCACTCTTCAATAAGCCCATGATCATTTCCATCGAAGCCTTTTCATCACCAGACAATGATTGAATCAGATCGGTGCTGAACAAGAAGTACTTTGCAGACTGGTCAAATTCGACGGGCGATACTAAGTGAGTCGTCCCGTAATCCGATTTTAACTTGGCATCAATGCTTTCAATCTTTTGTTGGAGCCCCTTAACAATCGTGGCATTTTGATCATAATCATGTTGTAATCGATTGATTTTCTGATTAATCAAGTTGAGTGAACGTTCTTGTTCGTCTTGAGCACTCTTCTTCTTACGATCATAAGCAACTAACGCATCTTGAGCGGTATGTAAGTCTTTTTCCGCACTCGTAATCGCGTGTTCCTTCCGCGAACGTTCACGGGTTTCAGTCTGTTCACGCTTCTGGAGTTTCACGAGTTCACTGTTGATTGCGTCACTCTTTTGATACAGATCCTGTGCTTGCTTCTCCTGTTGCTTCATCAACACGAATAACTTCTTAAGATCCTGTTCGCCCTGAATTGCTTTACGCATATCAGCTTCATTTTGCTTCAAATCAGCTAATGATTGTTCAGACTGCGTAATCTTCTTTTCCAACGATTTGATGGTTTGATCGCTCTTAGCAAGAGCTTTCTTAGCATCATCATAACGTTTTTGAGCAGCATTGATGGTCTTGACCATTCCCTGCCGTTCGCTATCGTTCGTGTTAACGACTTTGTCCTGTTTAGACAGAGTAACCTTAGCGTCCTTTAACTGTTGTTCTAAGTTTAACTGTTCGGCAACTAAAGTTTCATACTGTTGCTTTTCGTGCTTACGATCCTGAACTAATTGGACCTTAAGCTCCCCACGTAAAGTTTGGTATTGCTTGTTTAAGTCAGCCATTTCGCGTTCAATGGCCACACTGTTTTTGGCTGCTGTTTGGGTAGCACGCCGTTGGTTGACCCGGTTTTGGCCCTTAACTGGGGCACTAGTTGAAGCAGTCACGCTGCTACTAGTTGGCCGGACACCAGCAGATGACCGCACATTGGGGGTCGTACTACTTTGAGTCGCCTTTGGTTTTGGCTTTTGAGCAGCAACGGTTGAAGTCGCCGTTGCACGCTCAGAATGATTACGGTAATCCTCATTCTTATCTCTGCGCTTTTTATTGAACATCTTCATAATGCAACTCCTCCATAAACTTGATTGTTTGCTCAAAGAGTAGAAAGGTCATCGCTGACCTTTCTATCCGTTCAGCAAATAATCAAGCTATTCTAATTATTATGCTTCATGCTTCCGACGAGAAACGCCAAAGTATAGCGCTGAACCCATCAATAAGGTTGAAAGACCCAAGACAGCCAAGGCAGTCCCGTTTTCGTCTTCATCCGTTTGTGGTAACGTCTTTGCGTCTGAAGTCGTCGTCTTAGTCGTAACTACTGGCTTCAATGAGGCTGATGCAGGAACAACCCCACTAGTCCCATTGTTAGTAGTAGCCGTCGTCGTTGGCGTTACTTCATCATCAGAAACCGTGGTTGCTGGTGCCGTTGAAGTCGTCGTTGATGAACCGTTGTTTGATGAACCATTACCATTATCAACAGTATCGTCACTTGGCGTCGTAACAGGAGCAGTTGTAGTTGTACCAGTACCGCCACCGTTGACGTTGTCACCAGTGCCAGGTGCAGTCGTAGGTGCGGTTGTCGTCGTGCCACCACCGTTATTACCATTGTCACCGGTACCAGGTGCGGTGGTAGGTGCAGTCGTTGAGCCGCCGTTATCATTCTTAGCATAAGTTAAGGTGATCGTCGCGTCATCAGCCACCGTACCACTCAAAGCACCATCAGCTGACTTGTAAGTGTAACCATCGATTGAAGGTGTTGCGACCGTGTAAGTGTCCCCAACTTTGTAAGTTGTGGTCGTCGCACTCTTGATCGTATTACCATCTGCGTCAACATAGTTAACTGTGATCGTCTTAGTTTGTTCAGTTGGAGTAGTGCCACCGTTCTTCGTGTAAACAAGGGTAACTGTGTTACCGTTGTAGGCAATCGTTCCGGCAATGGCATCACCAGTGGCATGGTCATAAGTGTAACCAGCAATTTCTGGTTGACCAACCGTGTAAGCTTGACCAACGATATATTCAGTTACGCTGGATGCTTTGATGGTGTTACCATCAGCGTCAACATAATTGATCGTCAAGTTAGCTTTATTTTCAACTGGTGTCGTTGAATCCTTGGTGTAAGTTAAGGTAATCGTCTTATTACCATCAACCGTACCAGTCAAAGCGGCATCAGCTGACTTGTAAGTGTAACCATCGATCGTTGGCGTTTCAACCGTATAAGTTGAGCCGTTATCCAAAGTTTGGGTCGTAGCGGCCTTGATCGTGTTACCATCAGCATCAACGTAGTTTACCGTAACCGTTGATTGTTCAACTGGGGCTGCATCCTTCGTATAAGTGAAGGTAACCGTGTTACCACCAGAAACAAAAGTCCCAGTTTGGGTTGCATCACCCGTTAAGGTATAACCGTCAATCGAAGCGGCATTTACACTGTAAGCACCGCCAACTTCAGCTGCAGTACCATCAGCACCTTCTGTATAAGTCTTAGAAGGTAAGATCGTATTGCCATCAGCATCAACGTAGTTAACAGTCAAGTTTGAAGCTTCGGTATTTTGTGAGTAGACTAACGTCAATTCAGTACCAGCAGCCGTCACATTACCATCAGAATCAGTAGTGTCAGCGGCAACTGTTCCAGTCAAAGCACTGGACTTAGTCGTATCTAACGTGTAATTACTGAAAGTAGCAGGTGTAACGGTGTAAGTATTGTCAACATCGCCTTGAACAGTCGTGTCATCCGCAATCTTATTGCCGTTTTCATCAACGTAATGGACAACGACCGTACCAGCGGCAACAGAAGTATCCATTACTTGGGTTGCATAGCTCCAAGCCTCAATCTGCTGATTGGCATCAGTGTTGTTAGTATTAGTTGATAACTTATTAACTGAGGTAGTCCCTGTAAATTCCAAATATGCAGCCCGGCTACCCGTCGTCGCGTCGTCGTTAGCTTTGAAAGTATAGAGAACAGTGACATAACTATCAGCATCAGTTAGCTTCGTGATGTCCACAGTGGCAGTTGAAGCACCAGCTGCGTAACTGTATTCCTTACCGGATTCAGTTGCGTATTCAACGGCAGTCCAAGTGCCATTACTGTTGGAACCATTTGGCGCAATTGAAACTTGACCAGAAGCATTAGCCCAATCAAGCGCTTGGCTCTTGGTTAACCGGATGGCAACTGCGTACGTATGCCCGGCAGTAACTTTGATGTTCGTGCCATCAACATTTTCCTGAATGTATTGTGCTTGGTCTTGTAAGTTGCCCGAACCACCCGACTGAGTAGCACTCGTCAATGTTCCAGCGTCAACTGAGCCAGCAGCAGTTTGATTAGCAGCTTCAGAAGCTGGTGCCGTTACTGTTGGGGCTGTAGTCGCAGCCGTGGTCGTAGCAGTTGTGGTTGCCGTTGCTGCAGCAGAAGCTGGTGTTGCAACTGATGCCTTAGCAGCCGTTGCTGCAACAGTTGCCGTTGAAGTCGATGTCGCATCACTGCTTGCTGGTGTAGTCGCACTGACAGTTGCAGCTGAAGAACTAGCCGCACTCGTTGTTGACGTAGCAGCTGAAGAAGCAGTCGAGCTGGCAGCACTACTTGAAGTAGTAGCAGTTGAGCTAGCCGTACTTGACGTTGAAGTTGCAGTTGAAGATGCAGAACTGGCATCCGTAGCAGCTGATGAAGTCGCCGTTGAACTAGTTGCAGCAGAGCTGGCAGCACTAGAAACTTGTTCCGTGGTTGCGTCTGAGCTAGCAGCAGTATCAGCAGAAGCATTAACGTTGGCAAATACTAAACCTGCAGCCAAAGCTAACGTGGTTGCGCCGGCATAAACCCAACGCTTGCCATCTTTATACATCTTTACCCGATAAACCGAATCACCGGTCATTTTTTGATTATCTTTTGACATATGGAATCCTCCCCGAGCACCCACGATTTTCTGCATTTATGTAAAATGATGGGCGACAAATCGCTTGCCAGCCCATCATCTTAGTCGTGCTTATCGTGTCGTGCTTAATAACACCATAACGATTTTGTTGGCATTTCAGTTATATTTAACGAATTAGCCCTTGAATGCGGCAATTACGTTTAAGATAAAACTGTGTAATCCACCAAAGATGTCGTTGGAAACACTTGATGTATATGATGATGTGTGTGTACCTGGTAAAATATGAAAATCATTGAAAAAACTCATGAGATTAATCCCCTTTAATTGTTAATTAATTAGCCTTTGAATGCAGCAATTACGTTCAATACGAATTGGTAGAAAGTACCAAGTGGTTGGTTGCTAACGTAGCTGGTGTGTGATGAAGTATGCGTACCTGGTAAAAAGTGTAAATCTGAAAAGAAACTCATAATGTATATCCTCCCTCATTATCTAAATAATATCAAGACATTAATTAATATATTAATTAATTAGTTTATCGAAATAGATTATCCCTTGATCGCTTTAATAACGTTCAAGATGAAGCTGTGCAAGCCACCAAAGATATCATTTGAAACACTTGATGTGTATGATGACGTATGCGTACCTGGTAATACGTGAAAATCGTTAAAGAAACTCATAATATAAATCCTCCTAAAAGATTAGTTTTGATTACTTGCTGAATAAGCTCTTGATTGCAGGAATCAAGTTTAAGATAAAGCTATGGAAACCACCGAAAATGTCGTTTGAAACACTTGATGTGTATGATGACGTATGTGTACCTGGTAATACATGGAAATCGTTAAAGAAACTCATAATGTAAATCCTCCTATGATTGTTTGACTAAATTACTTTTTGAATGCAGCAATCAAGTTCAAGACGAAGCTATGGAAACCACCGAAGATGTCGTTTGAAACACTTGATGTGTATGATGACGTATGCGTACCTGGTAATACGTGGAAATCGTTAAAGAAACTCATAATGTAAATCCTCCTATGATTGTTTGACTAAATTACTTTTTGAATGCAGCAATCAAGTTCAAGACGAAGCTATGGAAACCACCGAAGATGTCGTTTGAAACACTTGATGTGTATGATGACGTATGCGTACCTGGTAATACGTGGAAATCGTTAAAGAAACTCATAATGTAAATCCTCCTATGATTGTTTGACTAAATTACTTTTTGAATGCAGCAATCAAGTTCAAGACGAAGCTATGGAAACCACCGAAGATGTCGTTTGAAACACTTGATGTGTATGATGACGTATGCGTACCTGGTAATACGTGGAAATCGTTAAAGAAACTCATGTTGAAATCCTCCTATAAAATTAACTATGATTATTTGCTGAACAAACTCTTGATTGCAGGAATCAAGTTTAAGATGAAGCTGTGGAAGCCACCGAAGATGTCATTTGAAACACTTGATGTGTATGATGACGTGTGGGTTCCCGGTAAGAAGTGCAAATCAGTAAAGAAACTCATGAATAACTCCTCCTTTTAAGTTAGTTAATGGTTAAATCCCCAAGCCTAGCCACTTGTATGGCAAGACTTGAGAGTTTGGAAAACAAATTAAATTCCGACAAACTTGATTAAACAGTTAGAAAATTCAACTAATTAATCATTGAATTCCCTAACACCCGTCTCTAGCAACGCTTAACCTTTGATTGCGGCAATCACGTTCAACACAAACTGATAGAAAGTACCAAGTGGTTGGTTGCTGACATAACTAGTATGTGATGATGTGTGGGTCCCTGGTAAGAGATGTAAATCACTGAAGAAACTCATGTTAATATCCTCCTTAGAAAATTTACAAATTGTTCACAAATTAGCAGCTCAATAATCATTAATTTAATTTAGTCTGTTAAATAACTAATATTGATTACTAATGCGAACGTTAAACAAGTAACCTCGTTTACGATTTAAATATTAACTAATTCGCCCCACAATCGTCAATAAAATTACTAATATTTGAATAAATACAGGGCAGTATCATATTCAATCAGTAAATGTGTATACTATGGACAACTTACGCGTTTCATTAACGGTCAAAATTTGTGTCCAATATCAATATTATTTATATTTATCACCAGTTAACTATGCCAGCAGAAAGCGTTTAAACCCCTGATAATATCAGCATTTCAGCGTAGTTGCTTGCTGCGACATCCCCTCTTTTTTTCCGAATTATGAACCATACCATCGGGAAATTTATTCCCTAAAAAATAATTATAAATATCGCTTTTTTCGACTTATTATTAAAATTATTAATACTTTTTATATTTTTTACGGCGGTTTTATTTCATGCCTTAACCCACGTTATCCAGTTGAATACATATTTTGGGATCAAAAAAGTGGCTATTGCCAACACTCAGCAATAACCACTTACTAATTTTAATAATCAAACAATATTTCACTAAGGCCTTTTTAACCGTGTTGATACTGCAGCCGATAAAAGTCACGATAACGTTCATGGGTTGCTAATAAGGACTCATGATTGCCATCACCCGTAATCTGACCATCCTCCATGAAGAGAATTCGCGGATAAGCTTCGATCTGGTTTAACCGATGGACAATCGTAATAGTCGTCAGGTCAGCTGGTAACGTCGCCAAGAGCTGGGTCACCCGTTCTTGGTTCTGATTATCAAGACTAGCCGTCGCTTCGTCTAAAATCAATAACGACGGGTGGCGGACGAGTGCCCGGACGATGGCCAAACGTTGCCGCTGTCCACCAGAAACATTCAAGCCCCGTTCACCGACGTCCGTATCAAGACCAGCTGACAGTTCAGCTAGCCAGTCCGCTAAGCCGACTTGTGTCAACAACGCACTCAATTGTTCATCAGAGACCGGTTCCGTCGAACCTAACAGGAGATTATCGCGAATCGTCCCGGGCATCAAGTCTACTTCTTGACTCACGTAGCCGATCTGATTACGAATCGAGGGAATCGTATAACTGGCCATTGTCTCGCCATTCACGTCCAGCTCACCACGAGTTGGCGTATAGTAAGCCTCTAAGAGCGAAACTAAGGTCGTTTTCCCGCTACCACTCTCACCAATCAAGGCAATCCGCTCACCGCGATGAATTGTCAAATCAATGTCCTTAAGCACCGGTTTATCACTTTCGTAGCCAAAATCGACGTGATCAAAGTCGACCGTATCGATTGTTGACAGCGTTTCGCCTGACAACCGCTTATCTTCTTCCGGACTATCTAAAATGTTGTCGATTCGCTCAGTTGCCCCGACCGTTTGTTGCAAGGCAGTCACTAAGCCCGTTACGCTACTCAGTGGTGAAATCATTTGAACGGCATACATTAAGAAAGCTACTAAACTTCCAATTGTCAACGCGTTCGTTTGTACCAAGATCCCACCATAAACAATGATAATGAAAATTGCGGCCAGTAACATGATGTTTAGCACTGGATTAAGCACCGAGATCAGCTTGATTTGACGGACACTGAAGCCTTTGATCCGATCAACTTGATCTTTTCCCTGTTTTTTCAGTGCCTTTTCAGCAACCATTGCTTTCACTAACCGATTTTGACCAATCATTTGTACTGCTGCACTATTTAAGTTGGCCGTTTCTTTTTGAATCGCTTTGGAGATCCGCGCTAACACTTGACCCATTGGCACAATGATCACGGCCATCAATGGAACCACAATTAAAATAATAATCGTTAAGCGGAAGTTTAATAACAACATTAACGTCAAGGAACCCACAATTGAGATGATCCCATTAATGGCATTCGAAAACTGACTTGAAATCAATTCAAAAATCGTCGATGTATCGTTAACTACCCGACTAGACAGTTCCCCCGTCCGGTTATGGTCAAAATACGGAATCGGCAAGTCCACGATATGTTGCCATAACGCGCTCCGCAACGTCGAAACGGCGTCGACCCCCGTATAACTAAGTAGAAAACTCGACGCAACACTTGCAAATAGCTGCACGACAATCACAGCGCCTAACCGAAGCAACAGTTGACCCGAAGTACCATGGTTAAAGGCGTCGATAAACTCCTTCAACATCAACGTAATGCCAAGACTACAAATCGTTGCGACAAACGACAACAGGATTCCAATCACAAAGAGTCCCTTCTTCGGGTGAGCATGGGTCATGATCAATCTCAATAAATCACGGGTCCCATACTTGGCATGTGGTTGTTTAGCCGATGACGTGATATGCGTTTCCATTGGTTGTAACTCCCCTCATTGCTTGAATATCAGGCTGAATGACATGATCATTCCACCGTTGCCAAATCATAGCCTCAGAAAAACGGCTACTGTTGCCATATGCCCGTTCACTCATCTTCGCCAACTGTTTAGGGTGTTGTAAGAGCGTTAAAATCACCTTGCCCAATTCAACTAAATTATTGGGGGTGATCAATCGCCCATTTTCACCATCCGTAATCATCGTTGCCGGACCATACTTAATGTCATAGGCAACCACCGGAACGCCATGACTTAACCCTTCTAAAATACCTAAGTTAAAGCCCTCATATTGGCTAGTAAGGACCATCAGTTGTGCTTGGTTATAGACCGGTGTCAAATCGCGCTCAAAGCCCTTAAACGTGATAAATGACTGCCAACGTTGCGAACTGACCAAGGCTCGCAACCGATTTTCTTCTTTAAATCCAGTCCATGAATCACCATAACCATAAATATCTAAGGTCACATTCGACTGTTTTTCATGAACATAGGCGACCGCCTTAATCAATTGTTCCAAATTTTTCTCTGCCGATAAGCGAGCAACGGCAATCACCTTGCCCTCAATCCGATCCTTAAAGTCAACCGGACGAGCTGCTAATTGTTCGTCACTTACACTACCAACTGGAATCGCTAAAGTTGGAATCACATTATGAATGTGGTTCGTCATATCATCACACTCTTCTTGCGTGGACATGATCAAACCAGCCATTTGACTGGCGTGATCTAACCCGATTTGAGTGTACGGCACAATTGGTGAGTTCACAACGTCAAGTGGGTCCAGCGTGAAATTACTGTGTAAGAACTCATACTTGCGCGCTGCTGTGGACATTTTAACAATCGGATTCATTCCAGCATCACTACGATCCACGATCATGGTTCCGTGACCGCCATACTCAGTATTTAACGCGTCTAAGAAAAAGGCAGTCAGCTGATCCCAGTCCTCAAATTCGTAATTATGCCCGTGATAGTTTAACAGCCGTTGATGAGTGGCAACTGGTTGTTGCTTCTCATTTGGCCGGAAAAACGTCTCTAAGACAGGCTGTTGTTGTAAATTACAGTGTTGCTCTAACACAATATTCTGCTTGTCATCAAAGTACTGGGCCACCGTTAAGAAGCCCCGCGTATCATAATAGTCTCGACGGCTGACCGCGCCCTGTGGATTGAGAATATCGACGTAATCAATATTCCCCTGCGCATTTAACATCAGTGCTTTTTGCCGTTGTTCCCGTTGAATGACGTCAAATTCATTAGCGCTGACCCGTTCCAGCGTTTCACCCGTCACCCGTGGATAATTGGCCGCAGTTAACGGTTCGCCTTCGTAATTCGTAGTGCCTTGAAAATAATCATACATATTGACCTGGAACTCATCATCATACCCAATGAGTTGCATATTATGATGTAAATCGCGTACAAAGTTACGGGTCACGATCAACGCAGGTACCCGGTGCTTTGTGAATAATTTTTGACGCTGAATCATGGCTAACTCAATAGCTGATGGCGTCGAATCAATTTTGCTCGTAATAAAGAAATACATTTGCTACGCCCCCGCTTTTATTCATGTGATAAACTCTCGACTGGATCCAACCGTGCCGCCATATGTGCCGGTGCCAAAGCAGCCAATAAACTGATGACAACACTGACTGTAATGCCGCCCAGCATTGCTGCCCCGGAGATTCGAACGATTGGATACTTAATTAAGCTATAGATGGCCATATTGCCTAAGAATTGCCAACCTTCTCCAAACAGTAACCCCATAACGGCGGCTAATACCCCGATAGTTAAGGCCTCAGCAAAGAACAAATGACTAATATCGCGTTTGCGGGCGCCAAGTGCGCGCAAAACCCCAATTTCACGAGTCCGTTCAGAAACGCTGACGTACAGGACAACAATGATCATAATTGCTGAGACTAATAACGCAATACCAGCCACCCCGGTCAATACGTTAGTGGCTAAACGAATATAGGTATTCAATGAATCAATTAAATCACCGATTCCGGTATAGTTATACTGTTGCTTCTTATTCGTTCCCTTGATTGCCTTGATTTGGTGTTCGACTTGCTTAACATTCGCCAATTTATCTATTTGAACAATGGCAAAATTTGGTCGATAAGCCACATTCTTAGCAGTTAACATCTTTTTGACGGTTTGTGGTAAGACCACGACGCTAGTATCATCGCTACCCGTAATTCCGCTGACGGTCAGCGTCTGACTGACCGTTACGGACTGATTCTTGCGATTAACCGTTGCCAATTTAACGGTCAACTTCTTATTGAGCGCTTGTTGATAATTTTTCTTACCCACCATCTTCTTAGCTAACTTACGACCAATCAAAACTTGACCATTTTCAGGACGTGAACCGTCCTTAATTGTCTTACTCAAAATTGTGGGGTTATCCGTCTGGAGACTGGCCGTCACGGTTGTTTTTTTATAACTCGCTTGTGTGCTCGTGTAATAGCCCAGCTTAGCAGACTTAACATGTTTGATAGCCGCTAATTGTTTGACGTTTGCAGTCGTCACTTCGGCATTCTTCGCGGCTGTGACTTGTTCTTGGTTAACCGCTGCTTTGTAAGCTGCTGCACTGGTTGCTTTTTTACGCGCAGCCGTGCTGACTTTCCCCGTCTTCTTTGATACTTGGACAGCGGTTGGATTAACTTGAGACGTAATCTGGTGATTCATATAATTTTGAATCCCTGATCCCAAGCCCAGCATTACGACGATACTACTGATCCCGATCGACGATCCAAAGATAATCAGCAGGTAACGAAGCCACATTCGACGCATATGTTGCATGGACATCCGGAACATCTGCCGAAAGCCAAGTGTTCGGTAACGCGTCGGTTGCTTATCGACCACGTCGAAAGGCGCCCCGATCACTAATTCGTCATGAATCTGGCCGTCATCCAAATGAACGATCCGCGTCCCGTAGTCAGCCACTTCCTGCGAATGGGTCACGGTGATCACAAGTTTACCTTCCGCAGCGATTGAGTATAAAATATCCATTACTTCTTGGGTATTTTCACTATCCAACGCCCCGGTCGGCTCATCTGCGATAATAATATCGGGGTCACTGGCTAGTGCGCGAGCGATGGCGACCCGTTGCTTTTGACCACCGGATAGTTCATTTGGATACTGGTGCGTCTGCTGCTCAAGTCCCACCCGCTTGAGTAGGTCCTGTGCTTGCTGGACTTGTTGCGCATGGGACGTCTTAGTCATCTTTAATGAAAGCATGACGTTATCCAAGACAGTTAGGTAACTTACCAAGTTAAAGTTCTGAAAGATAAACCCGATTGTCTCCCGACGATACCGGTCCATTTGCCGCACATTCATTGAACGCAAGGATTGGCCGTCTAACAAGACATCTCCATCATAATGATGATCCAAGCCACCAATAATATTCATTAACGTTGACTTACCACCACCAGACTCCCCAAGAATGGAAATAAACTCCCCCCGTTCGAAGTTTAGATTAATGCCCTTCAAGATGACATTCTCTTGGTGATTTAAGGTATAGGCCTTACGAATATCGTGTAATTCTAAAAAGCTCATATATGTACCTCCACTATTTTATTAACTACATTCCCCACAATGTATTTCCTCATTAATAACATTGCGATTTTTGGTGAATGATGTAAAGTGTTATTGAATACCTGTGGTCATCATTCATAATTAAAATTATAATCATCCTAAATCCTAATAAACCGCCTACTTGGTAGTTACAATTTGTAAAATATCACCCATTTTGCTGATTTTTACAATAAAATTTTTTCTATTTCGAACTTATTTTATGACGGCAATCACGACTTAACCGTCAGCAGAGATAAATCCAAGCACCCCACACATTCAAGGCATGAACTAAAAAGCGTCCATTACTAGGCACACTGACTGCCAGTAACGGACGCTTCATCGTATTAAATTACACCTAATGACTCCAACTTCAATCAGCAGGATTCCTACTTAAAAAAGGACCGCTTCGTGACCACGCGGTAAATCGCATCCGCTAAACCAGTCACAAATACGACAATCAGCCCTGCAAATTGCAACCATGGCAATTGTTGCCTGATTACTGTCACTTCACTCCCCAGCCAAAAGACTAGTAACCCGAGAACAATAATGATACTTTCGATAATGTTTAATTTACGCATCTCAAACTCCTCACGTACATCACACATCGTTGCGAGCAACTACCATGCATGACTATATTTGTCCTTTAACACCTAATCTATTATAACCCGTCTGCTGTTAAATCACATGCCAACCACTCACGATTAAACTCGAGATAGGTCGGCAGATTTTTCATTGCGTGATGTCATTCAAAGTTAGTGCGACCAGTGCGGTCAAAAATTACGAGCGTCACCATGTTAAATTAGGGTCATCTTGCGGACGTAGCGATTCATTTCGCCAACAACGTTGTGATTCATAAATTTTAGATTAGCGACGACGCTCAATAACAGCTACGAACACAGCGTCAGAAAGACAAGCAAAAAGCCCCCAAAACAAGCAGCCTATCAGCCAGCTGATAGTTGTTTGTTTTAGGAGCTTCCATCTTAATTTCTAAAGTGCTAGCACCTTAGTCACTAAGACGTGCGGTTAACTTCTTAGTTAATTCTTCGTAACCAGGCTTGCCAAGTAAGGCGAACATGTTGTTCTTGTAAGCTTCAACACCAGGTTGGTTGAATGGGTTGATCCCGTTCAAGTAACCAGAAATGGCAACTGCAGCTTCAAAGAAGTACATCGTGTAACCTAACGTATAGGCATCCTGTGAAGGAATGTTAACGACCATGTTAGGAACACCGCCATCAACGTGGGCCATAATAACCCCTTCGAAAGCTTTGGTGTTAACTTGAGCCATCGTCTTGCCTTCAAGATACTTCAACCCATCAAGGTTTTCGGTTTCCTTAGGAATGTCAACATCACTAGTAGCGTTGTCAACTTTAACGACCGTTTCCATCAAGTTACGACGGCCTTCTTGGATATATTGACCCAATGAGTGTAAGTCAGTCGTAAAGTTAGCTGATGATGGGTAGATCCCCTTTTGGTCTTTCCCTTCAGATTCACCCATTAATTGCTTCCACCATTCTGAGAACATCGCCATGTTTGGTTCGTAGTTTTCAAGAATTTCAGTGGTGTAGCCCTTCCGGTACAAGATGTTCCGGTAAGCAGCGTATTGGTAAGCTTCGTTCTTAGATAAATCGGCATCTTTGTATTCATTTTGGGCATCCGCAGCACCCTTCATTAATGAATCGATGTCGCCGCCTGATACCGCAATTGGTAACAAACCAACTGGTGTCAAAACAGTGAAACGACCACCAACATCATCAGGAATAACAAAGGTTTCGTAGCCTTCAGCGTCAGCTTCTTGCTTCAACGCACCGCGCTTGCGGTCAGTTGTGGCATAGATCCGGCCCTTAGCAGCTTCTTCACCATACTTCGCGATTAAACGTTCCTTGAAGACCCGGAATGCAATTGAAGGTTCCGTCGTAGTCCCTGACTTCGAAATGATGTTAACAGAGAAGTCACGGTCGCCGATTAAGTGAATTAAATCGTTGACGTATGAAGATGAGATTGAGTTCCCAGCAAAGACAACTTGTGGGAATTTACGGTCTTCACGTGAAAGTGATGACCAGAAAGTTTCGTGTAAGAATTCAATGGCTGCCCGTGCACCGAGGTATGAACCACCAATCCCGATTACAACGAGGACGTCTGAATCGTCTTGAATCTTCTTTGCAGCGGTTTTAATCCGTGCAAATTCTTCCTTATCGTAATCTGTTGGTAAATTTAACCAGCCACGGAAATCATTACCGGCGCCGGTTCCTTCACGCAGCTCCTTATCAGCAGCTGTGACCATAGCTTGCATTTCGCCAAGTTCGTTATTATGGACGAACTTAGTTAAATTAGAGCTGTCAAATGAAATGTGTGCCATTTACTATTACCTCTTTCTATACGTATTTACATGTCATATTATACAATAGCTCGCCTAATAATGAAAAGCGCTTCCTCCCTTTTTTCGTAAATTTTCGTCATTTGTGTAAAAAATAAATACAATTATTAACAAAAAAGGTGCTGATAACTTACCGTTACCGCACCTTCAACAGATTTTTTTAATCTGTAAATCAAATAATTAATTTTTTAGTAAAGCTTTACTAAGCCTTCATTAAGGATAACGCGACCCCACCAACAATGACCAGGATCGAGCCAATCACCACGTAAACCATTTCTCGCTTCGTCTTGTGCTCTCCTAAGAGGTAGATACTCCCAAACGTCGAAATAACAATTCCCATTTGCGAAAGGGAGTATGCGACAGCTTGTCCGATTTGGGCCATTGCCATAAACATGAAGAGATTCCCAATACCCCAGACCAGACCAGTGACGATATTACGATAAGTTGCTTTAACAACCCATGGCTTATCCTTAAAGGACCAGATCAAAGCACCCAGCAACATCCCAACAGCTTGAGGCATTACAACTGCCTGTGCATTGACGTTACCATAATGGACCACAATCGTATAGCCAGCGTATCCAATCGTTGATAAGATCAAGGCACGAATCCCAACACCCCAATTTTCAGAAGCACTACGGTTCGGATCAGTCTTATCAGTTAAGGAAGTTAAAACAGCCCCGGCAATCAACACAATTACAGAAGCGGAGCCAATCCAATACATGTTTCCGTGCCATTCATTGAATAACAGCACACCGGCCAACGCATTAGCAACCAGTTGCATCCCAGTTGAAATCGGCGTAGTCCGTGAAATACCAACCGCCTTCATTGACGTAAATTGTTGACCTTGACCAATACTCCAGAATAACCCAGAGACAATCCCAATCAACCAAATTTTGCTTGTTAAAGTTGGCTGTTCTACGGCCCAGAGTGCCAAGCCAAATACCAAGGCTCCCATGGTCATCCCAAGGGTCTGTTGCCGAGCGGTACCGCCCATTCGGCCACTAATTAAGCCGATACTGCCCCACGCAATCGCAGGAATCAGTGCAATTAGAATTCCCATTACTAATAATCCTCATTTCTATGTTTTCTCTCTTGCCTAACGACAAGGAATTATTTTACCAGTTAAGTAACCGTTTTACCAGTCACAATCAGGGATTCAGGGTTAAATATAATTATTTTTATATTTTCATGAATTCGTTTTCTTAGCGATAGGGACCGTTTTCAATTAATGAAAACGGTCCCCGAAATACCCTTTAAAATTTTTTTCTATTCCACTTAAATTATGGCGCACACACTACTTATCGAGTGTCAAAACCAGAACCTTCAAATAGTTGCTTGCCAAGTAAGCCTTGCGCGTCACGAAGTCTGCTGGTAACCGGAACGTCTCACTAAGTGTGAAGTGCCGATCACTGCCGACAAAGGCCGCCGTGACCGCGGCTTTAAACTTCTTCATTGAAAAATTATTCGCAGTCGTTGCAATCACTAATTGCCCATCACGCCGAACAACTGGTAAGGTCGCTGTCAATAAGTCAGTTAAATCAGTTGCAACTTGGAACTTCTGCTTTTTCACCCGCGCAAAAGTCGGTGCCGTTACGACAACAACGTCATAACTTAGTCGGTGCTTCTGGGCGTAATCTAGATAGCTGTTCACTTCGATTGCTCGAATTTCCTGCTTATCAGGGTCAATATTATTGACCGCCAATTGATCAGCGGTCTCTTTGGCACCCTTCTTACTTGTTTCAATGGAAATCGTCTTGGCAGCACCCGCAACGGCAGCAGCAGCCGTAACCCCATTTTCCTGGCTAAACAAGTTCAAGACCGTCTTACCTTGCAATTCGGCTCCGGCCAACCATTCCCGGATGGGACGCATATCTAATAGTAACCCGGTCGTTAAATCATCAGCAAGGTGTAATGGATACGTCACCGCGCCTTCAGTCACTAATAACGGCTCTGGTGCTGCTTCACCCGTGACGAGTTGACTCTTTAAGTTAGCTTCTTCGACATTAAATCGTAATTTCGCATAGATGCCTTTAAATTGATGTTCAGTAGCCGCTTCAAAAGCCGCATAGATCATTTCGCGTTGCTGGTAAACACCTTGTGCGTACCATGTAAAGACATAGTAATCTTGATAACGATCGATTGTTAACCCGCCGAGACCGTCGCCATCCGCATTGAAGACCCGTTGTGGTAACTGTGGATCCATGCTCGTTGCTCGCCGGACCAACGCCTGTTTGAATAACTTACGAAAGTAATCGGTCGTTGGCGTCTCACTTTCATCCAAGCTCAAGACCCAGCCTAGTTGCCGACGATGCTTCGCAATCAGCGCGTAGCCCATAAATTGAGAACTTGCCATTAACGCCACAAAAGAGCCATCGGTTAGTTTCATACTCGGATCCTTGAGATCATCTTGTACGAGTAAAGGATAGCCGTCCTTGACTTTACGTTGCGAATTTCCCGTAATCTGTACTCTTTGCATAGTTGTTGTTTCTCCTATTCATTTCAAATCTTATCTAAACTATTGATAAATCGCTGTTTGCAGCCTTGTTAAGGGTAACATATTTAGCCTCAGAGTGCGAGGTAGAACAGTGTCAATCGCTGAAAAGTATTAGGCTTAAGGTCCGCAATCGATTACTATTAAACGTCCGTTCCTACTATTAATGATGGGTTATTGCTATGGCCCACCGTTACCCCGCATTAGCAAAACCGGGCCTCGAGATCATTACGATCCCCAAGCCCGGTCCGTACGGATTTACCCGCTTTAAACTATCACGTTAATCATCAATAATCGGTTTATCAAAACCTTCATCTGGGAAAGTAACGGTAAAGCACGTCCCTTCGTTCTCCACACTGTCAACCTTGATCGAACCACCATGTTGTTGGACTAATTGATGTGAAATCGCTAGCCCTAAACCTGATTCACCATACTTCGTATTCTTTCGTGATGGGTCAGCCTTATAATACCGTTCCCAAATATTTTTGACTTGGTCCGGTGTCATCCCAATCCCATGGTCTTGAATCGCGACAACCGTCGCATGATCCGTACGGCTACCCGTTACTTCGATCACGTTAGCTTGTGAAAACTGAATGGCATTCTGCATGATGTTAAACAAGACCTGAACAAAGCGATCATAATCGGCCCATACTGGCATTTTCTCGGGAACCGTCAGCTTGAATTCATCATCCGCGGCGGCCGCTTTCTTTGTGAGCTGTTCAACTAAGTTATGCAAAACCTCGGCGCCATCAAAATTGGTCTTGTTCAAAGCAATCTGTCCGGTTCGAATTTTTTCGTAATCCAAGTTCTCATTGACTAGTCGAATCAACCGTTTCGTCTCATTTTGCATCAGTTCAATTGAATGACCCTTGTCTTCTTCTGGAATAGCATCGTACGCTAACCCTTCCAAAATACCATTGATCGTAGTCAACGGCGTTCGCATCTCGTGGGCCGCATCGGCCATAAACTCCCGACGCCGCTTTTCCTGTCGCTTAATTTCTTCATTGGAAGTTCGCAGGGAGTTGACCATGCCGTTGAAATCATCCGCCAAGTCATCAATCTCATCCTTATGATTACTGTCAACTTGAATGTCAAAATCACCATTTGCGACCGAATGCGTCGCGTACCGCAATCGATTAATACGACGAACGGAATAACGTGCCAAAATGTAACTTAACAACAGAGCCGCAATCCCTGAGACTAACAGTGCAATGAACAGATTTTTTTCGATCTGCTGTTCATTGGCCTGCAAGGTCTGTTCAAACGACCCAATCGAGATGGCCCCAACAAACTTCTTCGTTGCTCCATTCTTATAGAAAAGTGGCACTAAAACGTCAATGGTTCGCAACGACGGTGTATTCACGGGTTGATCACGATTGCGTGTTCTGAACGTGACGTGGGGCGACTGCGTAATAATCTTATTCCGCTTCAGCTTCTTCCAATCTTTGGCTGAGATCTTGGGATCATAAATCGAGCCACCGGGGGTCCCGCTCATTGTTGTCCCCATACCACTTGGATAGACCAACTTTTTGTTAGCATCATATACCGAAAAGTGAATATGTTGATCTCGTAAGATGACGGTCCCATCATTTAGAAATTGTTGATTAAACCCGACAACTTGATTAGTCTTCGTATTATACCGAATAGCTTCCTTTTCAATACTCGCGGCGTACTGCTGCAATTGTTGCCATGAGTTTTGATAAAGCATCGTTCTAGTCGTTCGAATAAATGAAAATCCGAGGACGACGATTACCGTAATAATGACGGCAAAGAACGCTAGCATTTGTTGATAAATCAGTTTCATTGAGCGTCAACTCCACTATCATCAAACTTGTAGCCGACCCCCCAAACCGTCTGAATAATTTGTGGCCCAGCTTTTTCAATCTTTTGGCGCAATTTTTTGATATGTGCATCCACAGTACGTTCGTCACCATAATATTCATAGTCCCAGACCAGTTGCAAAAGTTGTTCGCGTGAGAAAACTTGCCGCGGCTTTTGAGCTAAGGTCTTCAATAAATCAAATTCTTTGGGGGTCAAGTCTCGAATTTGTTTGTCTGCTAAATAGGCTTCCCGCGTCTTGGTATTCAGTTTAAAATGGTCCGTCTGAACATCAAAGGAACTCACCGTGCTGGCAGGTTGGTCAGCCAGCGTGGTCTTAGCCAAATCTGCTCGGCGATGAAGGGCCTTGATCCGAGCAATCAGTGTAATCGGTGAAAACGGCTTGGTGACATAATCATCAGCGCCCATCTCTAAGCCGAGTACCTGGTCACTTTCCGAATCACGGGCCGTCAACATAATAATTGGTACAGTTGGGGAAGCCTTGCGAATATCCGCACTAACTTGCATGCCATCCTTGCCTGGCAAGTTCAAGTCGAGCGTCACCATATCCCAGCCATCGACATCTTCATTGAACATTTCGACAGCTTCATTGCCATCATAAGCAAAATGGGCATCCCACTTTTCCTTCTTAAAAAACATGGCCATCATTTCAGAGACCGATTTATTATCTTCAATCATTAATAATTTCATAGTGCAACGTCCTCCAAGTTAATTACGATTGCTAACTTTGTTGATTAATCATCATTTATTAACCTATCTATTATCATACCCTACTTCGCGCTAGGATTCAGGATTAGTATAACAACAAATTAATAACAAAGCGTGCACGATTTGTGAAATAACTGTGTCATCCCATCATTGAGGGACACTTAATAATCTTGGCACATCAGTCACACATCATACCAGAGTCATGCTCACTGACATAAAAAGCACGATTTTCTGCCGTTCATACCGACCAGGAAATCGTGCATCATTCAGTTACATTTCACGAGTTGCGAGCGTGAAGTCACCATTTAAGTTCAGGATGACTGCCGGTTCGCCCCTTCACAACGTCCACTGTGCCTAATTCTTAAAGGAGTGGATTGGTGCCGGAATATGACCCCCACGCTTAATGAACGTCGTTGGTTGATTGGTGTTGACCGGCATAACTGGTGCTTGACCGAACAAGCCCCCAAATTCAACCGCATCACCAACACCTTTGCCGGTAGCTGGTATGACGCGCACCGCCGTTGTTTTGTTGTTGATCATCCCAATCGCAGCTTCATCGGCAATCATCCCACTGATAGTCGCGGCACTAGTATCACCAGGTACTGCAATCATATCCAGACCAACTGAACACACTGCTGTCATCGCTTCAAGTTTTTCAATATTCAAACGACCAGCACTGACCGCCCGAATCATCTCAGCATCTTCAGAAACCGGAATAAAGGCACCCGACAGTCCACCGACATGTTCGCAGGCCATCACGCCACCCTTCTTCACGGCATCATTCAGTAAGGCCAACGCCGCCGTTGTTCCCGGCGCACCGACACTTTCCAACCCGATTTCTTCCAGGATCTCAGCAACCGAATCGCCTTCGTTAGGCGTTGGTGCCAGTGATAGATCAACAATCCCAAATGGGACGTGCAACCGTTCTGACGCGATGGACCCAACAAATTGCCCCATCCGTGTCACTTTAAACGCCGTCTTCTTAATTTGTTCCGACACAATGTCGATCGACTGACCGCGAACTTCTTCTAAGGCTCGTTTTACGACACCAGGGCCACTGATCCCAACGTTAATAACTCGATCAGCTTCACCAACACCGTGAAAAGCGCCCGCCATGAACGGATTATCGTCGACCGCATTGGCAAATACCACTAAACTCATGCAATTGACCGGATCGTCAGCCGCAATCTGCTTTATAATACGACCCATTTCACCGACCGCGTCCAAGTTGATTCCAGCCCGTGTCGACCCGACATTTACCGAACTGCAAACACGGCTAGTTGCAGCTAACGCGGCGGGAATCGATGCAATCAATTTGCGGTCCCCACTCTGATACCCCTTCTGAACCAGGGCGGAGAAACCACCAATGAGATCGACACCTAGCGCTTGAGCTGCCCGTTCCATGGTTACTGCGTACGCGACATAGTCTTGATCCTGACTCGCAGCCGCAATCAATGCAATCGGCGTTACCGCAATTCGCTTATTGATGATAGGAATACCGTACTCTTCTTGAATTTGAGCGGCCACTTTGACCAGGTCCTTCGCGCTAGTCGTGATCTTATCATAGATTTTTTGCCGGGCCCGCTCACCATCACTATCAACACAATCAAAGAGCGAAATGCCCATTGTGATTGTACGAATATCAAGATTTTCCTCGGCCACCATCTGAATTGTTTCTAAAATTGAACGACTTTCCATGGCCGCCTCCTATAACTTCTGAATTGCGTCAAAAACCGCTTGCCGTTGAATTCGAATCGTTAACTCTGATGCCTCACCGAGCGATTCTAACGCCTCTTTGGCCGCCGCAAAACTTAATTGCTGGTCATCCCATTCCGCCGATAGCATCATGGTAAAATTATGATCCATCAAGGTTTGCGAAATATCGACAATATTGATTTTTAAACGTGCTAACTCGTTCGCTACTTTTGCGACAATTCCCACTTGGTCCTGTCCCACAACGGTAATAATTGCTTTCATCTTTATAGCCTCCGTTAGACGCATCATTATTCGCGTTTGATTGTTCATATCATAGCATGAGTTCTTCTGAAACGCACCCGTTACTTTTGATGAAGTAACCCATGAGAATAATAAGAGATTCCTCATAAACATAGGTTCCCAGACGCACCTTTGCTATAATGAAAATTGCTTATTATTTTCAGAAAGGAGTCGTAATTTGACACAACAAAATCATTTACGGGGCGTCTTACTCGCTAGTAGTGCCTGTATTCTGTGGGGTATCTCAGGGGTGGCTGCGAGTACCCTCTTCATCAATAATCCGCATCTAACCGCAATGTGGCTAACGCAGGTCCGCATGATCAGTGCAGGCTTGATTTTACTCGTCTGGGGGATGGTGGCTGGTAAACATCCCTTTAAAATCTGGCATCACCGCCATGCCGCTTGGACAGCGGTGAGTTACGGTTTGCTGGGGCTGATTCCGGTTCAACTTTGCTATTTCGAAGCGGTTCGCGTTGGTAATGCCCCGATTGCCACGATTATCCAATTTCTTGGCCCATTCATTATCAGCATCTATTACTTCTTATTTAAGCACGTGACACCCAGTCGTATCGAACTGATTGGTATGATCATGGCCTTTATCGGGACACTATTGATCGTGACACACGGTCACTTAAACAGTCTAGCAATTTCACCCGTCATCTTGTTCTGGGGCGGCTTATCCGCCATCGGGGTCGCCACGAACACCTTGATTCCGCGAACCATTTTACCAAAGTATGGCGCATTAACCGTCACTGGCTGGGGGTTACTGATTGCGGGTCTGTTTCTAACCTTGTTACAACCCATGTGGCGTGTCCACCTGACGATTACCTGGCCCCAATTAGGCTTGTTAATCGTCATTATTCTCTTAGGAACGGTGGCCCCCTTCCTGATGTTTGCGCGTAGTTTAAGCGATATTCTACCGACAACGGCCAGTTTGATGGACGCCTTCGAGCCCTTAGCCGCGACGATTTTCTCGATTACTTTTCTAAACGTTCAACTCACTAGCTTCGATTTTATCGGCGGCTTACTGATTATCTTGGCAGTCATGGCACTTTCACTGAACACACATAAAATGTTGCACTTTTTGCGGCGCCGCCGAGCACACTCTTCATCTTAAACTGCTGTAATGATTGTCATGACCAGTAGACAGATTAGTTGGCAGAACAGTTGAGCTGTGCTAAACTAGGATTGTTGAATTTGGGGATGTTCTGGATTCGACAGGTATAGTTTGAGTTCGGATTGCGCTTCGTAGGTTGCGTCTACGTAAAAACGCTCAGTTTAAATTATAACTGCAAAAAATAATAACAATTCTTACGCTTTAGCTGCCTAATAAGCGCTTAACGTAGATCCTCCCAGGATCGTCCATGTTCTGGATCTGGGTCCTAAATTTAGTGGACTTACGCTCAAAGCTTCCACCTGGAGTTGCGAGAAGAGACTAATCAGGTTAGTCATTGCTGGGTGCCCTGTCATACGGCGTTTGCAATGATGAAATTTAAATAGTATGAATATGAGCGTAGATATCCGAGGGGCAATATGCTTGGACGCGAGTTCGACTCTCGCCATCTCCATTACTGAGTTTCAAAGTGATGTAATAAGCTCCAGAACACTTGTTATATCAATATTCATTAAAGCTATCCTAACGGGATAGCTTTTTTTGTCCTATTTTGATTAGCGTGCTACTTCAGTAAAAAGCCCTTTTCCAAATTGGAAAGGGCTTTTTTTACCGATAATACAACCATGGTTAACCTGATCAACCGAAATCTGTCCAATAATTATAAACGCCACAGCCAACGGTGTTAAAGTGGATTGCAACCAGTCTGTTAAAATAATAAGTGCTCACGGCACTAATCCAGCTGCGTTAGCATGCGGCCATTTAGACCGTACCGACCCGCTGGCGGTTAAACCCAACCTGTACTAAGATCCGATACAATAACGGCACAATGATGACACATGCCACCGCATTAATGGTCGCTGCTAATAAACTCGTGAAGGACCCAATCATGGCGACCTTGAGCGTTGTCCCCACCATTAAGGCTTCAATCACGCCTGTACACCACGAAGTGACGATTTTTGTGAGCCCTGCGACTAACGATACCCAGTAAAGCCGGCCAATACGATCTTCACGATAGCCGATTGACTTGAAACTCAGGTTGACCATCGCGGCCAGAATAATTGCTTCAATAATTGTTAACCACGAAGTTGCGGCATACCCATTCAGAATATCAAACAAGCCAAGCCCCACTGCACCAGCCGTAGCACCATAGCCAAAACCAAGCAGCATCACTGCGAGCACTGTCAAAATATTACCAAAATGAATAAATGGCCGCCCAACAATCGCGGGCAACGGAATTCGTAATACACTGATGCCAATAAAAATAATGGCGGCAAATAACCCTGCCAAGACGAGTTTTTTTAATTGTTCAGACCTTCCCATTCAATTCCCTCCAATTTCGCACATCTATTTATCATTATATTCTAATATAAGTGTGAATCAATTGATAGTCCTAGTCTATTTTTTTCGTGACGGTAACTGAATAATAGTCGCTCGTGTGGGCGTCTCAACACTTACTTCATACGCAACTGCTAACAAATCATAAGCAGCTCGGGGCATTTTGTATTGATGACACACTAAATAATAACCTAGATCAACAGCGATTTGGTGCGCGATAGCAATACTGTCACCACTACGATTAAGCCGGCGACGAGCCCGCGCAACTAACCTGGTCAACACAACATCGCTTCGAATCTCAATTGCCATGCTGGCAAGTGCTAGTTGGGCACTTAATCGTTCATTCGGTTGGGTCGTACGTGCTTTTGCCTTTGCCATTTTTTTCAACTCCTCAGTGTAATCATAGGAGTTTCGCTTTGGCTTCGCAACGAATGACACCCTCAAAGCCGCGTCATCACTGAGCTCGTTTAACTTTCACAAAAAATATTATTGAATCATTTCAATTCAAATTCAGCAACAGCGCCCACATCACTAGTCCATTCCATATAAGTAATTTTAACTTACGATTTAATTTATATCTGCCACCGATACTTAATCATCCGTCTCTTGATTCGGTAACCCGAATAGCAATACCCCAACACCGAGTAAGAGTACGGCCACGAACACCATAAAAATTGCCGGAATGCCAAATCCAATTGCCATCAGCGCACCAACTAAAAATGGGCCGATGGTTGCGCCAATGCGACCAATTGACTGGGCAACGCCCATACCAATTCCCCGTACCGCGGGCGCAAATTGCCCCGGTGTGAAAGCAATCATAATTCCCCACGCCCCTAGCGTAAAGAACGACAACCATGCACCACTAATCAGAATCATCGTTGGATTATTGGCCGTCCCAAAAGCTGCGGCACTGACGACCGTCCCAATCAGATAAGTTGCCAATACCGCCTTACGCTTGACGACGCCGATCAACCACGCAGCTAGATAATAGCCGGGAAGTTGCGCCAAGCTCATCAACATCGTATAGCCAAACCCATGTACTAATGAAAATCCGCGCAACACCAAAACGCTTGGAAGCCATAAAAACATACCGTAATAGGCAAACATAATCACAAACCATAGAATGCTGAGGCAAATCGTAGCTCGTCGATATTTAGCGGACCACACTTGCCGCAATGCCTGTCTAAAATCAACTTTTTGTGGCCGATTAGCCTCCTGTTCTGCAGGTAAGTGTCGGCGTAACAGCAACGCATACAACCCCATTAAGGCGGTGATTAAGACCGTCATCCGCCAACCAATGTGTGGCATCACTAAAAAGGCCAATAACGATGCTGCAATCCAACCAAACGCCCAAAAACTATCTACCAGGACTAGCATGCGTGAGCGCTGTGTTCCCGTATAATGATCAGCAATCATTGTCGCAGCAACCGGTAGTTCACCCCCCAGACCAATGCCAGTCAACAACCGAACGACTAAGAACCACTCGACGTTCGGGGTAATCGTCAATAACAAATTACCAAGCGAAAAGAGCAGTAGCGTCCCAATGAGGACCGGCTTACGCCCCAATTTATCTGCTAAATAGCCGCATACCAAGGCCCCAATCATCATGCCAAGCGTGGTGATCGCACTGACTGCTCCCAACTGTCCTGCAGTTAGCTGCCAACTTTCTTTAATAACCGGCATCACAAATGATAGCAGGGCCACGTCTAACGCATCAAAAAGCCAGGCCGTCCCGATGACCCATAATAGCTTAGCACTATTTCTTTTACTTTCGACCATTCCAATACTCCCCCAAATTTCCTAATTAGCCTTCCGCTGATTTAGGTATTTTTTACCTTTATGGTGCTATAAAAGTAGCATACCGACTTGGACGTGTCAAATGAACTACTTTAGCCGGTATACCTTAGCGGGGCGTCCAGAAGAGCCAGGTCGGGCTGTCCCCACCTCTGTAAATAAATGAACGTGGGTTTTACGAAAGTTTGAATTGTCGATAGTTGCCACTGGCTGCCGCCACAAAATCGCATACAGCTGGCGCGCCTGTTTGAGTGTGAACTGCTCACCTAACACTAATAAGATCGTAGGAGCATAGTCCAGGCGATTGCGCACACGTTGTAGGGCGTTTCTTAAGATCAGGCCATGATCGGCGGTTAACAACTGCTTGGCGATTCGTTGATAAAACTCCCGCTCCGTCTGCGAATCGGGAACACCAGCAAATGCCAAACCATCAGCGACCAGATCATCACGATCCACCCGCGGCGTAATGGCAAACCACTTGACATCGCGCGCACCATACCCCGGAACTAGTTCCGGCTTGACTGGCAAATAAACCATATACGTCAACGCCAGTGAGCGTTCACCCGGCACGCGATCGACCGCGGTAAACGTCCCTAACTGTTCTGTATGGAATTGGGCAAGCTGGACGCCCAACTTCTCACGAACTAATCGCAATGCGGCTTCATCCGCACTCTCATCCGTTCTCAAATACGTCGTCGGTAATCCCCAGGTATTCTCAAAAGGAGCGTGATCACGCTGAATAAGCAGGACCAGCAGTTGCTTGGTCACTGCATCGAAACTCCAGATTACGTTCGTAATACTGATTAATGGCCGATAACTGACTTCATGCGCCATTCAAATCGTCCTCCTACAAAAACGGCCACTGGCAAATGCCGTGGCCGTTGTTTATTTTTTAATTCATTGCTTGTAGCGCTTGAACCGTCCACCCGTTAATGGCTGACTTTTCAATAATTGCTTTTTTTATTTCCCAGACATCCGCTTTGATATAGCGATGTCGGGCGGTCATTAAGGGAATATCAGTGTAGACCTCTTGACCGCGATTAATGGTAACGCGCATTGAATTACATCCTTTCCTAATGCTCAGGAAATCTGTAAATAATTCTAATACTCAATACTGGGGCAAGTACATGATACTAAAAATTAATTTATCCAAAATCTGAGGTAAATTTAATCCGGCAGCGTGAAGTCCACCGAACTAACAATTAACTTTATCATATTTTTGAAGTTATCGCTAACAGAATGCTCTTTCTTTGACTTAATTTAAATTTAGCCCTAATAATGAAGGCGTTTGCATTGTGTAAAAACAGATTCCGATTTACACTAAAGGTAATTTTATAAGGGAGGTTTTTACATGCGCAATTATAAATATGCCGTATATGGCGGTATCTCAGTTGTTTATTTAATTACCCTATATGCGTTGTACCACCTTATTCGAACGGCTTATATTCTATTCTTTCTCTAGCCCAGACCAACCCGCTGACTTCAGGATAACGATCATCAAACAAGCTCATCTGACCTGACTAAGGCCGGATGAGCTTGTTTGATTTTGATTCTAATTGCGTAACGTGACTGACTCACAGTCCCAAACCAACTATTGATTAGCAGAGCCCCGGTCATATCATCGATGCCATAAAAAGCGGTCAACTGCCAGTGCTACCTTAGCATTTTCATGTAACTGGCTGTGCTGCGCATGGGCCCCATAAAAGTCTTTTTCGGTGTAATCAACATCCCGCCCACGCAATAAATACTTGATGGAACGGGCCGACACGTTGGTGACCAAGCTGTCCGAATGACTACCATCGTTCAAGGTTCCCACGATATTCAATAGTTGCACATTTTTAGGAAAATTGCTCCGCTTGGCTGCCAATAATTCATAGGCTGCATGTAAATATTTCGGTTGCCCAGAAGTCAGAAACGAGTTCTGATTAGCAACATCATCTTCCCCGACCCCCCCATCAAACGGGCCAGCGATCGTCACTAACTTATTGATCTTCGGAAAAGTCGTCGTTTGTTGCGTCATCAGCATATTAACGCTAGCGACACAGCCCGCAGAATGGGCGACGATATTATAATGTTTAAACGCGTGCTGTTGTTGAACCGTGGTAATCACCTTAGCCAGCCAAGCACTCTGTTGGTCATACTGGGCCAGATTGTTCTTGAACACGACTTGAATTATCGGGTTACGCACCCGACCACGCCATTTACCCGTCAACGTCACTTGACCACTGGTACTGACCGTTGCCACCAAAACTTTGTGAGCATGAGCAGTCTTTTCAGCATGCGCAATCAGGGTATTCGTTGATTTCGCACTCCCCTGAAACCCGTGGACGTAAAATGTGGGGGTCTGTTGATTCACATACGGCGATATTTTTTTAGTACTTGCCGCCCGTTGCGTTGCTTGTTGCTTAGTGGTTTGAGAACCACAACCGGTTAAGCCAACGACTAATAAGACTGCCACCAGCCACCATTTAATTTGTTTCACTTTATCCGCCCCATTAATATTTTGAAATATTCTACTTTAATTAAATCTAAGTCAATTGAACTCACATTACCAATTTCGTTTGACAGCGACCAACTCATCTTGTAAATAAGTGCTTGCTAACTGCAAGTATGTCACGTGTTTGCCAGGCGTGGGTGCATGTAATAGCCAGCCATCACCGGCATATAGGGCAACGTGGTGTACCGCACCGTTCCCATGATTATGAGCAAAGAAACACAGATCCCCAAGCTGGGCATTTGCTATGTCGACCGCCACTCCTTGCTTGATCTGATCCTGAGCATCGCGCGGTAAGCGAATACCTAGACTGCGATGCAAGGTATAGACGAATCCAGAACAATCGAAACCATAAGCACTGATGCCACCCCATAGGTAGCGTAAATCCAAGAATTCTTCACCGAGTCGAACGAGTGTCGCTCCCGGTGTCAAGCGCGCGGTTCTAAATGCAAACTGCGTCGCACGTTTTGCAATTTTGCCCGTTCCGAGTGGGGTCTGGACCGTATAATAACGATGATCTTTGCTACTAATAACGGGTAGTTCCGTTCCAAGGCTAAGATTTAAGAACGTACGGCCATCTAAGCATAGTAACGGCGTAAAGCCACGCCGTATCGTAATCATCGGCCCAGTTTGAACCGGCAATGGGACGGTCGACAATTGCGCCGCCCATACCCATCCTGGATACCCCTGTGGATGCCGGGAGTCGGCCTGATTAACAACGTAACCATAGGCCCAGCCATTGACAAACTGTTCGACTAAAAAGACGTCGTTAAATAACGCCTGCGTCACGATGCGATTGTCGCGTTCCAAAGCCACAGTATCTTCATCTGATAACTGCGCCAACCATGGTTGTAAGCCGACATTTGCTAGTGCCGGAGTATCGATGGACGTATTGTTTGGCTGCCGCCACACGTTCGCAACGGCCGCAATAATCCGTGTTGATTGCATTCTAGTCACCTCATTTTTTCAGTTTACCATATCTCCGGAACCACGTCTGGCTTCCTGGTCAAGCCTTGAAGTGATTTTAACTTTAATCGATCGCCCCCCACCGCCGTGGCACCTCGGCACGTTAAGAAGCTATCCTTTCAGTAGAAACTTTACACTAAATATTAAAAATCACTGTGAAAGTATGCTATGATACTAATAATTACTTAGGAGGCGTTTTAACGATGGATAAAACCGATTTGAAGATTTTGAACGCCTTGCAGGCCGACGCGCGAATCTCCTTAAAAGCGCTCGCCGATCAATGCTTCATTTCTTCGCCCGCAATTTCCGCTCGCATCACTCGTCTGAAAAAGAGTGGCATCATTCGTGACTATCAAGCAAATCTTAACTTTGAAAAGCTCAATTACCACATAAAAGCCTATATTCAACTCCAACTTGAACCAACGCAAAAGGAGCGCTTTTACCCATTTGTTGCCGGCATTCCTAATATTCTGGAATGTGACTGTATCACGGGTGAATACTCTCAAATTTTGAAAGTGATTTTCGAATCAACGCAGGCATTAGACGAGTTTGTCAACCAATTACAAACATTTGGAAAAACGAGTACTCAGATCGTCTTTTCAACAAGTGTCCCTAACCGTGGCCTCACGTTGCCCGATGATCACGACATGTCTAAAATTAATCATTAATCCGCATGCACAGGGAAACTGTAGCTTAATAGGCGCACCGAGAAACCATGTTAGTTTCTCGATGCGCCTATTTAATGAATTCCAATTGCAATGTCAGAGATCGGTAGCCCGCTTCAAATCAAACCCAACTATCAGTTATGGGCACCTCAGGACCAATTCAATAACCTAAAAATCGCTTGTGGTGTCGTCACTTGATAATGACGCTTGAGAACTTCTAAGCCAATATTACAGCCTACCAATAGACTCCCACCTAAAGCCACGCCCACCCATAATTGTGGTCCCAACCAATGAATGGCAACTAAACTACACAAAAATAACACCGCACCAACAATCATTCCTAGCGTGTAACTCACAAACCATCGTCTCATTGGGCACCTCCACGACACAAACTAATTACGCGAATCGGTTCATCACATAAATTGCACCAAGTCCAATTCCCCATAAAACTAACAGCGGTAGTAAAACGAGCATGCCGAACTGGTACCAACCTAATACCATCATAAATAAAATCTCAACACTATGGCCGAACACTAATAATTGAAAGTATTCACGAAAATACCACTGCACGCCGATACCAATCAAGAAACTAATCAAGATCACACCATAGAACGTTCCATGCAGCATTTTACAAACTCCTTTTTATTGCGTTTGCTATCTAACCTTACATGGTAAGTATGCCGTATTGAGGCCTAAATCATCATCATATTTATGTAAAGACTAGGTTATTTTTCAGTAAAGACTGTTTGATGATTTTTAAATTATTGCAAACTGCTGTTAACAGTTACCTGCGTAACGTGTTATGATTAAAGGACAAATTAATTAAACGCAACAATTATGGGGGCGCACTGTGTTACATCTACTTACGCTATCGAGCTTAGGCCGAGATCTTTTTAATATCAAAATGCTAATTGTCATTCTCATTACAATTGGCCTGATCACCCTAATGACCATTCTGACCTACCTCCTAGAGCAACAGGTCCATCGTCGTCAAAATCGATATTGGACTATTGGGGCCCATGGTGCCGAGGCTTTAAGTGTCCTCATTAGTATGATCCTATTACGACAAATATTCATTACGCTGAATTCAGGTAGCATTATCAGTTGGACCTACGCAACGGTTCAATTAACGATTCTTCTGTTCAGCCTTAACACCATGCGCAACCTGGCCGTTGAAATTATTAACCTGTTAATGCCATTGTTCATTTATGGTCAGGCCATCTGGTTGGGCCACAGCACGCAGTACCTGCCAGTTTTTCTGGCCATGGCCATTATCTTGATTAGTACAGTCGTCTATATTACTCATAACTATCAAGAATTACACGCTACTCAATGGAAGTATCTCCTGTTCCAAATACTATATAGTGGCACTTGGTGGGGCGTTATTTGGTCAGTTCATCCGTTCAAATTGAGCCATACACTCGTCATCATTCTAGCCTTTGTCCTTTACATGTGGTTGATTCGTTTAGCAGTCAATCGCGTCCAAAAGTTTTTCAATGAAGTGCTCACCTTTGATCAACAAGTCAATTACGATGAATTAACCGGTATTCGTAACCGCGCCAGCTTTGACACGCATGCGCGTGAAGTGTTTGCCGCGTATCAGCACCATCAAATGGGGCCCGTCACTATGGTCATGTTCGATATTGACCACTTTAAAGCCTTTAACGATCAGTACGGCCATCTGGCTGGCGACGCCGTACTCCGACACGTGGCGCATTTTGTTGAACTTGAACTTAATCAGCGCAGCACTCACGGTCAGATCTTCCGCTATGGCGGTGAAGAATTCGTCATCATTTTTCGTGGCATCTCAGCGCTTGAAGCTGGTCAAATAATGCGTACGATTCAGCGTAAACTGAAAACAGTACCAATCAAATTTAACGTTCAAACGTTGAACGTGACCGTTTCAATTGGCATTTCAGAATTGCAACCAACTGACCAGACTTTCACTGATTGGTTCGTCCGCGTTGACGACTACCTCTATCAGTCCAAGCAGGCCGGTCGCGACCAGACCACGGTTGAAAGTCAATTACTAACGGATTAATAATTGTTCCCAAAAGGCCGTTAATTTGTAAATTCGTTCCCGATTTACAAATTAACGGCCTTTTTGGGTTTAGCGATTACCGATGGGGACAATGGCGCGCTGACGGTCCAATAATTACTGAATCGCCAGCAGTCCATTTTCAAATTAACTAGTCAGCTAACAATAATTTTCTCCTAATCAGGACATCCAAAAACAGTCCATGCTTGAATGTCTATCCACAGACAAGCCCAAGCATGGACTGCTATTAAAAAGGATAAGAATTAGCCTTGTCGTTCTTTCAAACTGAGTTTCTCGACGTTCAATTCCTTGTCAACCCAGCCATTCACAAAACTGCTCTCATGACTAACCAAGATTAGATTACCTTGGAAAGCCTGTAATGCACGCTTGAGGCCTTCTTTAGTTTCATCGTCCAAATGGTTCGTTGGTTCATCCATAATTAAGAAGTTACTTGGAACCAATTCAAGCAAGGCTAATTTAACCTTAGTCTGTTCGCCCCCACTGAGTAAGTGCATTGGCTTCATCGCATTCGCCGCATTAATCCCACACTTAGCCAACTTAGTCCGAATTGTCTTCGGTAACATCGTAGGGTATTCATTTTGAATCGTCTGTAACGGTGTCAACTGTGGGTTATCCCATTCCAAATCTTGATTGAAATAATTGATTTTAGCAGATGGCGAAAAATCTGACTTACCACTTAACGCTGGAATTACACCTAAAATTGACTTGATCAAAGTTGATTTACCAACCCCATTAAAGCCCTTAAACGCTAATTTTTCACCGTTGGTCATCGTAAAAGTTACGGGTTCCAACAACGGCTTTCCGTACCCAACAGACAGCTTCGTCACACTCAATGCATTTTGAGAACCCGTATCAAGGTATGGAAAGGCAAACTTGGCGTGTTCATTTTCACTCGGTGGATCAACCCGATCCAAATGCGATAGCATCTTTTCCCGTGACTTCGCCATCGTTGACTTTGAACCGGCCTTGTTCTTGCGAATGAACTTTTCGGCTTTTTCAATCACAACTTGTTGCTTTTCAAACGCCTTCAGTTGGGCTTCCTTACGCGCTTCTTTTTGCCGCATAGCCGCTTTAAAATCGCCCCGGTACTTAATAATTTTACCGAATGCCACGTCACAAATACAGTTTGTGACCTGTTGCAAGAAATCATAGTCATGAGAGATCACCATAACGGCCCCTTCAAAGCCGTTCAAATAATCTTCCAACCAACTGATATGCGCCGTATCGAGGTAGTTCGTCGGTTCATCAAGAATAATCACATCCGGGTTTTCCAGCAATAGTTTAGCCAAGATGATCTTCGACCGTTGACCACCAGACATCTCACTGATGACGTGATCCCGACCGATTTCATCTAATCCTAGTCCGGTAATTACCCGTTCCATTTCTGTCTCAACATCATAAAAATTATTGGCTTCCAAGGTCTCCTGAATCCGACCTGCACGTTCCAATAACTGGTCATCCATCTTTTCAGCATAATCCGCATAAAGTTGTTGCATCTGCGCATCTAAATCATACAAGCGTTGAAAAGCCGTTTTCAAAAAGGCGTATAGCGTCATGCCGGCTGGAATATCGGCGTATTGATCCAGATAGCCAGTTCGAACGTTGCGCTGCCACTTGATCTGACCAGATAATGGTAAGATCTGGCCAGTTAAAATCTTAATTAGGGTACTCTTACCCGCCCCATTTTGACCAACGATACCCATATGATCCGCTCGTTCCAGCGTAAAATTCGCATCGTCATATAATTTACGGTCCGCAAAGCTTTGCGATAAATCCGTTACTTCTAGTAAAGCCATGTTGTTTTCAACCTACACTTTCATTTTGACCCGTATTAAAACGGGCCCCGTCATATCACGAGGCCCGTTGCGATAGCCCTGATACTAAGCTAGCACCAAGTCTTTATCTAGTTCATATTGCATATGGAAGTACATCCGATCACCGATAGGCTTAATTCCTACCGATTCGTAATGATAACGGTCATAGAGCTTCTTAGCTCCTAAATTAGCCATGTCAACGTTCAAACCAATCCGCTTTTGACCAGCTTGTCGCGCGTATCTTGGCAGGGCGGCGAGTAACTTCCCGCCAATCCCATGACCCTGATAATTCGGGTCGACCGCAATCGAATCCAGGTACCATTCGTGCTCATAACTTTCAGCTTCAGCTTCAAATGCTGAACCAAACGCATCATTATTCGCAGTAACTCGTGCTAACACGTCGTCCACCGCGTCCTCATTTTTGTCAGGATAACCAAACGCTACCCCGACCACTTGACCATCGGCCTCGGCCACTACCGTCGTTGCCTTACCAGACAAATAATCAGGTGTCCGGTAAGCGGCAGTAATGGCCTGCTCTAAGTCAGGTTCAGGAATATCGTCTAGTTCCTCAAGTTGCATTTCATCAAAAATCATATTAATTAGCGGTGCTATCTGGCCCGCGTCGTCTTGATCGGCTGGTCGAATTGTTATCACGAATAGCCCTCCTTCTTATAGTAACACCTACATTACTATGAAAAGCAAGCATTGTCAAAAGTCGCGTTCGGTGTGAACGGTTACAGTTGTTGTTTTTTGAGTTGCTTCCTAAATACTGTCACATCCGTCCCATTATCAATCGTGGTATACTGAATAACACCGTCTTATACTCATTATTATTGGCATGAATCATGATTAAAACGTACCAGTTGTGTCAGTTCAAAAGCAGCCAGCTTAGGCCCGCTGGAAAAAGATCTATTTAGCGTAAACTTGCTTAGTTAGCGACGTCCTACACCGACTTCCAGGCATTTCTGCCAATTGCTGGAACGCGGTGGACACAGATTTAAGCCGCAGATCACGTCTTAAATACTGGTCTTCCACTAACCAAGCCAAGGACGCTTGCTAAGTGGAATTTCACCGCTGAGCATTGGCCGAAACGCCTTCCAGTCGGGACAGTATTCGAATGGCTGACGAAGATGTACCCAACCTTTGATGGACTTATCATTGTTCCTCATAAACGGTAATTTTGTTAATTACCTGTCAGTCTGAAAGTGATATTGTGGGAGCTCACTATTCCTCAAGTGGCATAGTAATAATCGAACGTCTCGACAAAGTGGTTAATGGAACCCTGACGTTTCGTTTAAGGTTCCGGTGTCAAAATAGTCAGCGACAAATTTTACCAAGTTAAGTGGCCGTTAATCTGCCATTCGAGGGGGTTCCAAAAACGTGTTCGGTGCCGCTAAAGCCTGTGCTTGCTACGCCAACGGACTAATGCCCAAACCGCATTAATCCGTTGGCTAGACAATGCTCGGCTTCAACCCGTGGCCTCTCACAGGCTTGAGACTGGAGGGGCTGGGTGACAATGCTCAGTAGCCAAATTATTCTAAGCTGGAAGTGGTCTGCTTCCGGCTTAGAATAAGACTCGTATTTGAGATGACGCGGGTTATGCGTTAGCTCAAATCGATGTCGGCTGCGTTCCAGCAATTGTCACCCAGCCCCGGAGGTCGGAATAGGACCCACACCGGCTGACGCACAACAATCTAATTAGCACGTTTTAATCACCGTTAATGCCAAATAATAATTTGTACAATGCGTATATTATAGGTAGTTATTGACATTAACTGTTGGGGGACACTGGATAATTAGGGTGTTTTAGATGGCGATTACGCTGTATTGGTCGAATATTCGGTAACGTTGGGTGAGAAAGTCACATTATTTCAGGAATGTTGTCACAAATATTATGATGTTTTGAACTAATATCGTTTTTAGGGGCTGTTACTGGTTCGGTTCAAACATTGAGTTGACAATTATTTCGGAGACGAGTAGACTAATTGCAATTAAACAGTTCCTTTAAATTAGCTCAGAGAGGCTGAAAAGGATGAACGGACGTGCGCTTTCAAGGAAGCTGTGCGTAATTTCGGACAGCCTAGCCGCTTTGAGTGGTGGGCTGTCTTTTCTTTTGCAATCATTCATAAAAAGGGGTGCGTTATGACAAAGAAAGCGGCGTTTCATAATGATGAAGTCGTGTTAGATATTCATGACCGACCAAAATTAGGTAGTTGGTTAGGCTTGTCGGTGCAACATCTGTTCTCGATGTTTGGTTCCACGGTATTGGTGCCAATCCTGGTGGGATTAAATCCAGGTATTGCGCTGTTTAGCTCTGGTGTTGGGACGCTAATGTATATCCTCATCACGCGCGGAAAGATTCCGGCGTATATGGGCTCGAGCTTTTCATTTATCGTTGTGATGCAGTCTCTGATGAAGACCGCAGGATATCCGGCCATCGCTCAGGGGACTGTCGCGGTGGGCTGTGTGTACCTGCTAGTTAGTTTATTAGTTACTTTAATCGGTTCTGACTGGATCGATAAGGCGCTTCCCCCGATCGTCGTGGGGCCGATTGTGATGGTAATTGGGTTGTCACTCGCAGGGACGGCAGCTAAGGACGCAACGATGAACGGGAGTAGTTATGATATTAAATATTTCGGCGTCGCGATGGCGACGATGTTACTGACCGTCATTTTTAACATGTACTTGCGTGGATTTATGAGTTTAGTACCGATATTGTTGGGAATCGTCTGTGGGTATATCATTGCCGTGTTAGTTGGAATCGTTGACTTTTCTGGTGTGGAAAAAGCGCAGTGGTTTGCGATGCCCGCCTTTCAATTGCCTTTTATTAGTTATCATCCTGGCATTTATTGGGGCGCGATTCTGAGTATGGCACCAATCGCCTTTGTGACGATGTCAGAACATATGGGCCATATTATGGTACTCAATAAGTTGACTAAGCGGAATTTCTTCAAGGATCCTGGCTTGAACCATACATTGGCTGGTGACGGGACAGCCTCGATTATCGCCGGCTTTGTCGGTGGACCACCCGTGACCTCCTATGGTGAAAATATTGGGGTGCTGGCAATTACGCGGGTCCACAGTATTTATGTGCTCGGTGGGGCCGCCTTTTTTGCCATCGTCTTTAGTTTTGTGGGTAAGTTATCCGCGTTGATCGAGAGTATTCCATCACCCGTCATCGGTGGGGTCAGCTTTCTACTGTTTGGGGTAATTGCTTCAAGTGGGATGCGAATTCTGATTGATAATAAAGTTGATTTTAATCAGAAGCGAAATTTAATGATTGCATCAGCGATTTTGGTCATTGGAATTGGCAATGCCTATTTACAACTGGGAAGCTTTCAGTTCAGTGGTCTAGCAGTTGCAACGGTGCTCGGAATTGTGATGAACTTGGTGCTGCCAAAGACGGCGGTAAATGAGAAGTAGGCCGTCATTGCGCGTGCCAAGAATGAAAATAAAGTCAAAATAATGAAAATCCAACGATTTGAAAGCTTAATGAAAGCTTGATATTGTTGGATTTTTATTGATTGACGAAATGTTGAAATTATTTTGAATTTTTTCGACGGTGGTGGTATTATTACCTTTGTATTTTGATTAGGGGTGTCTCTAATCTACCATTTCAGGTTACGATAAAATTGACGTTGACTAGCTCAAAGGTTAAGGTTATCGTAGCACCGAAATTAAAGGAAAGAGGTGATATTCAGTGGGTGATCCAGTTCCTACAGTCAAATTCCTTGGACTGACGTTTAATATCGCGAATGACATCTCAGTAATTGTGACTTGTCTGATTGTTTTCTTGTTTGTTTTTTTACTTTCGCGACATTTAACAATGAAGCCCAAGGGTGGACAAAATGTGCTGGAGTGGCTCATCGAGTTCACGAATGGCATTGTCAAAGGGTCGATCAAGGGTAACGAAGCGTCTAACTTCGGTTTGTACGCATTTACATTGTTTCTCTTTATCTTCATCGCTAACCAACTTGGATTGTTCATTCACGTTCAGGTCGGGCAGTATACGTATCTGAAGAGTCCAACCGCCGATCCGATTGTGACTTTGACGTTATCGTTTATGACCGTTGCACTTGCACATGCTGCGGGTGTTCGTAAGAAAGGTATGGGTGGTTATTTGAAAGAATACACACAACCTTTTGCTGTTTTCTCGGTTATTAACGTCTTTGAACAATTTACCGATTTCCTAACTTTAGGTCTTCGGCTGTTCGGGAACATCTTTGCTGGTGAAATGTTACTAACGAAGGTTGCTGATTTGGCAAAGAGCAACGGTTGGTTGAGCTATGTTTACTCATTTCCAATTGAACTCTTATGGCAAGGTTTCTCAGTGTTTATCGGGAGCATTCAAGCGTTCGTGTTCGTAACCTTGACTTCAGTTTATATTTCTCAGAAGGTTAACGACGAGGAATAATTTCTAGTTTTTTAATTTTAAGGAGGATACACAGATTATGGGAGCAATTGCTGCAGGTATTGCTATGTTTGGTGCCGCTTTAGGTGCTGGTATTGGTAACGGTTTGGTTATTTCTAAGATGCTTGAAGGGATGGCCCGTCAACCAGAATTATCTGGTCAATTACGGACTAACATGTTCATCGGTGTTGGGTTGATCGAATCAATGCCTATCATTTCCTTCGTTGTTGCTTTGATGGTTATGAACAAGTAATCATTGGTCAACGAGTTCATTTTAATGAAAATGAAAGAAGGAGGTGTCATTAGATGCTCTCGCATTTAATTATCGGTGCATCCGGTCTCTACCTTGGTGATATGTTGTTTATCGGGATTAGCTTTATTGTTTTGATGGCATTGATCTCTGTTGTTGCTTGGAAGCCCATCACAAAAATGATGGCTGATCGAGCTGACAAGATTGCGAACGACATTGATTCAGCACAAAAGTCTCGGCAAGAAGCGAGTGACTTAGCTGATCAACGGCGTGATGCGCTATCACACTCTCGCGCTGAAGCGAGTGAAATTGTCGCTGACGCGAAAAAGAGTGGCGAAAAGCAACGGTCAAGTATCGTTGCCGATGCGCAAAACGAAGCAACGCAGTATAAACAAAATGCGCGTAAGGATATTGAACAGGAGCGTCAAGATGCCTTGAAGAACGTCCAATCAGACGTCGCTGACATTTCGGTTGCGATTGCTACGAAGATTATTAAGAAGCAATTGGATCCGGAAGGCCAACAGGCATTAATTAATTCGTATATTGAAGGGTTGGGAAAGCATGAGTCTTGATAATCTTACAATTGCAAGTCGTTATTCAAAGGCACTCTTTGAACTTGCAGTTGAAAAAGATCAGACCGAAGCATTCCTGGCCGAGTTAAAGCAATTACGGCAAGTCTTTGTCGACAACCCGCAATTGGCAGAGGTCCTCTCAGGATCATTGCTTCCGGTTGATCAAAAACAGACAACGTTGTCAACTTTGACTGACCACGCTTCAGAATACATTAAAAACTTTATTCAAATGTTGTATGATTACGGCCGCATGTCGAACTTAGTTGGCATTGTTGACGCGTTTGAAGCACGTTTCGATGAGAGTCGCAAAATAGTGCATGCCGAAGTAACGTCTGCGGTCAAGTTGTCAGATGAGCAAGCTGATGCAATCGCAAAGGCATTCGCCAAACGCGTTGGTGCCAATCAGGTTGTTTTGTCACGTAAAGTCGATGAAGCAATCATTGGCGGTGTAATTGTGAAGTCAAATAATCAAACGTTTGATGGTAGCGTTGCGTTACAACTAACGAATTTAAGACGAGCACTCATCAACAATTAGTTTACGAAGAGGTGAAACTTTTATGAGCATTAAATCTGAAGAAATCAGTGCTCTAATCAAACAACAATTAGAAAGTTATCAAACTGAGCTCTCAGTTGCTGAAACCGGTACTGTCACCTACGTTGGTGATGGGATCGCCCGTGCTCACGGACTCGACAACGCCTTACAAGGTGAATTACTCGAATTCAGTAACGGAGTTTACGGGATGGTACAAAACCTCGAAAGCAACGATGTTGGTATCGTTGTTTTAGGGGATTTTGATGGTATTCGTGAAGGCGATACTGTTAAGCGGACTGGCCGCATCATGGAAGTTCCAGTCGGTGACGCCATGATTGGCCGGGTCGTTAACCCATTAGGTCAACCAGTTGACGGTTTAGGTGAGATTAAGACCACGAATACGCGGCCAATCGAACATAAAGCTCCTGGTATTATGCAACGGCAATCAGTTAGCGAACCACTTCAAACTGGGATCAAGGCCATTGATGCCTTAGTTCCAATTGGTCGGGGCCAACGTGAATTGATTATCGGTGACCGTAAGACTGGGAAGACGTCCGTTGCCATTGATGCCATTTTGAACCAAAAGGACCAAGACATGATTTGTGTCTACGTTGCAATCGGTCAAAAGGACTCAACTGTACGGGCCCAAGTTGAAACGTTGAAGAAGTTAGGTGCGATGGACTACACAATAGTTGTAACTGCCGGACCTGCTGAACCAGCGCCATTACTGTACTTAGCTCCTTATGCTGGGGCAGCGATGGGTGAAGAATTTATGATGAACGGCAAGCACGTTTTGATCGTCTATGATGACCTTTCAAAGCAAGCAACGGCTTACCGTGAACTTTCCTTGATCCTCCGTCGTCCTCCAGGTCGTGAAGCTTATCCTGGGGATGTCTTCTACTTGCACTCACGGTTACTCGAACGGGCTGCCAAGTTGAGCGATGAATTGGGTGGCGGTTCAATGACGGCCTTACCAATTATCGAAACGCAAGCTGGGGATATTTCGGCTTATATTCCAACTAACGTTATTTCAATCACCGATGGGCAAATCTTCTTGGATAGTGATTCATTCTATTCAGGTGTGCGGCCAGCGATTGATGCCGGGGCCTCTGTTTCCCGGGTTGGTGGGGATGCGCAAATTAAAGCGATGAAGTCCGTTGCCGGGACCTTGCGTCTTGACTTGGCTTCTTATCGTGAATTGGAATCCTTCTCACAATTCGGTTCTGACTTGGATGCTGCAACCCAAGCGAAATTAAATCGTGGGCAACGGATCGTTGAAGTCTTAAAACAACCTGTTCATTCACCATTGAAGGTCGAAGAACAAGTAATGATTTTATATGCTTTGACCAACGGTTATTTGGATAAAGTGGCAGTTGATGATATTGCCCGTTACCAAAGTGAATTGTTTGAATTTATTCATGCTAGTCATCAGGACCTCTTTGATACGATTTTGGCAACCAAGAAGTTACCAGAAGCTGATAAGATGAATGGGGCCTTAGATGCGTTTGCAGAACAATTCCAGCCAACCGCTGCCGCTGCGAAGTAGTTATGGCTGAAAAGGATGGTGAGTAGTGCATGGCAGAATCATTAATGGATGTCAAGCGCCGAATTGACTCAACAAAGAAGACTCATCAAATTACGTCGGCAATGCAAATGGTCTCAACTTCAAAATTGAACCAGATTCAAAAGCATACCAGCACGTATCAGGTGTACGCTTCTAAAGTTGAAAGCATCGTTTCACATCTTGCCAAAGCTCATCTGATGTCAGCAAGTGCCGGTGTTGCTAACAGTAATTCGAATACGATTTCAGTTAGTGAATTGCTCGCGCAACGCCCCGTTAAAAAGACTGGTTTATTGGTGATCACTTCGGACCGTGGCCTCGTTGGTAGTTACAACAGTAACGTGTTGAAACAGACTAACGATTTCATGCGGACGCACAAGGTTGATGCCGATAACGCAGTCGTTTTGGCGGTTGGTGGCACTGGTGCGGATTTCTATAAAAAGAACGGGTTAAACGTGGCTTATGAGTACCGCGGCGTCTCTGATGTCCCAACTTTTAAAGAGGTTCGTGAAATCGTTAAGACAGTCACATCAATGTACCACAACGAAGTCTTTGATGAACTTTACGTCTTCTACAACCACTTTATTAATCGGCTCTCTTCTGGTTTTCGGGCCGTTAAGATGTTACCGATCTCCGAAGAGACCTTTGAACAAAGTGAGTCAGATAATCGTAAAGCCAAGGATAGCCGGGTAGATGTCGGTCCCGAGTATGAAATGGAACCGTCAGAAGAAGCCATTTTGTCGGCCGTGTTGCCACAATATGCTGAAAGCTTGGTTTATGGTGCAATCTTGGATGCCAAGACTGCTGAACATGCTTCGTCGTCAACCGCGATGAAGGCTGCATCAGATAACGCTGGCGATTTAATCGATAAATTAAATCTGAAATATAACCGTGCGCGTCAAGCTGCTATTACCACTGAAATCACTGAAATCACTGGTGGTTTGGTTGCGCAAGAATAACGAAGTGGGAGGAATTAACGACTAATGAGTACAGGTAAAGTTGTACAAGTTATTGGACCCGTTGTTGACGTTGAATTCTCTCTAAACGATAAGTTACCCGATATTAATAACGCCTTGATCATTCAGAAGGACAACGATGACACTTTAACGGTGGAAGTATCGTTGGAATTAGGTGATGGGGTTGTTCGGACCGTCGCGATGGATGGTACGGATGGCTTGCGCCGGGGAATGACAGTTGAAGACACTGGTTCTTCAATTACTGTTCCCGTTGGTAAAGAGACGTTAGGCCGGGTCTTCAACGTTTTAGGGGAAACCATTGATGGTGGTCCAGAATTCGGTCCAGACGCAGAACGTAACCCGATTCATCGGGATGCGCCTAAATATGATGAATTAACGACCAGTACTGAAGTATTGGAAACTGGAATTAAAGTTATTGACCTCTTAGCACCTTATGTTCGTGGTGGTAAGATTGGGTTGTTCGGTGGTGCCGGTGTTGGTAAAACTGTTTTAATCCAGGAATTAATTCATAACATTGCCCAAGAACATAACGGGATTTCCGTGTTTACCGGTGTTGGTGAACGGACGCGTGAAGGGAATGACCTTTACTTCGAAATGAAGGCTTCCGGCGTTTTGAAGAATACCGCCATGGTTTATGGTCAAATGAACGAACCACCTGGTGCCCGGATGCGGGTGGCCTTGACCGGTTTGACGATTGCGGAATACTTCCGTGATGTTCAAGGTCAAGACGTGTTGTTATTCATCGACAATATCTTCCGGTTCACGCAAGCTGGTTCTGAAGTTTCCGCCTTACTTGGTCGGATTCCTTCAGCCGTTGGTTACCAACCAACCTTAGCCACTGAAATGGGTCAATTACAAGAACGGATCACTTCTACCAAGAAGGGGTCAGTTACTTCGATTCAAGCCGTTTATGTACCTGCCGATGATTATACCGACCCGGCACCTGCAACGACTTTCGCCCATTTGGATGCGACGACCAACTTGGAACGTTCTTTGACGGAACAAGGGATCTACCCAGCCGTTGACCCATTAGCTTCTTCTTCAATCGCTCTGGACCCATCAATCGTGGGCGAAGAACATTATCAAGTTGCAACGGAAGTTCAACGGGTCTTGCAACGTTATCGTGAATTGCAAGATATTATCTCGATTTTAGGGATGGATGAATTATCTGACGAAGAAAAGACAACTGTTGCGCGTGCACGGCGGATTCAATTCTTCTTGTCACAAAACTTCTTCGTTGCCGAAAACTTTACGGGCCAACCTGGTTCGTATGTGCCAATCAACGATACCATCAAGGGCTTCAAAGAAATTCTTGAAGGTAAATATGATGACCTACCAGAAGACGCATTCCGTCAAGTTGGTAAGATCGACGACGTGGTCGAAAAAGCGAAATCGATGGTAACTGATTAGGAGGGGTTTACATGGCTGACAATGCAAAATCATTAACCGTTAGCATCGTAACTCCAGACGGTCAGGTCTATGAGAATAAGACGCCAATGTTGATCGTGCGAACGATTGACGGCGAACTCGGAATTTTGCCGAACCATATTCCTGTGATTGCATCGCTTGCAATCGATGAGGTTCGGATCAAGCAACTTGAAAGTGATCAGGAAGATGACGAAATTGCCGTTAATGGTGGTTTTGTTGAGTTCAGTAATAATACGGCAACGATTGTTGCCGATAGTGCTGAACGTCAGAATGACATTGACGTTGCTCGAGCTGAAAATGCACGGAAACGCGCTGAAACACGGATTCAAAATGCCCAACAAAAGCACGATGATGCTGAGTTGGCGCGGGCCCAAGTCGCTTTGCGGCGTGCCATGAACCGTTTGAATGTTGCTCGGCATTAACAACTTAAAATTCTGAAAAGCATCTGCAATTATTTGCGGGTGCTTTTTTTGTGCGGTTCAGTTAAGCCGCGATGCACAAGTTAGTCAAACTTACCGCGGTGAGTCGTACTCGTTACTGTCCAGTTTTAAGCTTGCACGGTTCAAAGCAGATTGGAACCGTGGGTTGATCAAGGGCCAAGCACTGGCTTACTAATGGCGATATCGCGTTGTTAACTAGAAGAATCGGTCTGATTCGAATATTTTTCGCCAACATTGCATCAGTATCTGGCAGAGCAGTAATTAAGACGTGGATCGCGACTTAAATGGGTGATCATCACATTCCGACAATTGGCAGCAATTTCCAAAGGTCGGCATAGGGAACATGAACAACTAAGTTTACATCGAACTTAAACGTTTCAGTGGCCAATTTTATCGCGACGTTGAAATGTTTTGTCCAGTCGGCGCGGATGTTCGTGAACTAGATTTTACTAATCGATTGAGCGTATTAGGGGCATTGCGATAAGTTGAATGGTAGAATGCAACTTATAGTGAGATTACAATAAAGAAAACGATTACAAACGAACGATACTGCTAATCAATATGGGTATGGCTTGTCAAATAATTGCACGACGGACTTCTAATTAGTTAACTAATCATAAGTATTTAATATTTGTGTTGAAATTGTAACGAAAATGTAAAATGTAATATTTATCCACTAGTGTTCTATGGTATGATGATTAGGAACCGATTTGAACCTGCATGCTGCTATTGGCAAGTTGCCATGGTGTGTCCAGGTTGTTTTGATGGTTGAGCTGGTGTTTGGATTGCACACCGCGCGTTGCCGATTTGCTTAGTACAGCGGTGAACAGTGGAATTTGGGCAGGTGCGAGGCATCTGATCCAATCGGGTTCTTTTAGTAAGTGTGCTTTTTACGCAATCCGAAATCTCACGTAACTTGTTTGTTGATTATCGTTTAGTGATGGAGGGTTTATCCATGGAGGAAATTGTAGTTCATGGCGGTCAACGTTTGACAGGAAATGTCCATATTGAGGGCGCTAAAAATGCCGTGTTACCAATCTTAGCCGCAAGCTTGTTGGCTAGTTCTGGTCAGACACATTTATCAAATGTACCAGTGTTATCAGACGTTTTTACAATGAACAACGTCTTGAAATTTTTGAATACTAAAATTGATTTTGATGAAATTAATAAAACAATTGATATTGACGCTAGTCGTCAATTATCATCCGAAGCACCATTTCAATACGTATCCAAAATGCGTGCTTCAATCGTGGTCATGGGACCACTATTAGCACGATTAGGCCATGCGAAAGTCGCGATGCCAGGTGGCTGTGCGATTGGTTCACGACCAATCGATTTACACTTAAAGGGACTGAACGCGCTTGGTGCTGAAATCGAACGCCACGATGGCTATGTTGAAGCAACCGCGAACCAGTTACACGGAGCGGCCATTTACTTAGATTTTCCAAGTGTTGGGGCAACGCAGAACATAATGATGGCGGCAACACTTGCAGATGGCATCACGACGATGGAAAACGTCGCTCGTGAACCTGAAATTGTGGACCTAGCGAACTATTTGAATCAGATGGGCGCTAAGGTTACCGGGGCCGGTACTGAAACGATCCGCATTGAAGGGGTTAAAGCGATGCATGGCTGTGACCATAGTATCGTTCAGGATCGGATTGAAGCTGGGACATTCATGGTCGCTGCTGCGGTGACTCAGGGAAACGTCTTGGTTGAGGATGCTATTGCCGAACATAATAAGCCATTGATCTCGAAGATGCGTGAGATGGGCGTCACAGTAACGGAAGAACCGGCTGGTATTCGGGTCATTGGTCCAGAAATCTTGAAGCCAACCTCCGTTAAGACGATGCCCCATCCGGGTTTCCCAACGGATATGCAACCACAAATGACAATTTTGCAGTTGTGTGCGCAGGGCACTAGTTTATTAACTGAAACGGTTTTTGAGAATCGCTTCATGCATCTTGATGAGTTACGGCGAATGAACGCCGACTTCAAAGTTGAAGGGCGCTCCGTCATTATGTATGGTCCCACTGACTTTAACGGGGCCCAGGTCACTGCGACGGATCTTCGGGCAGCTGCAGCGTTAGTAATCGCTGGACTGGTCAGTCGGGGTTACACTGAAGTGACTAATTTGAAGTATCTTGATCGGGGCTACTTTAACTTCCATGGTAAGCTGGCTAAATTAGGTGCTGAGATTAAACGAGTTGATGTTCCCGATGGCACCGTTTATGCGTTGAATCCTGATTTTGCGAACGAAGCTGCGGAATAAATCGAAATAAATGCTTACAAAACCTTCAAAGTGCGATAAACTCGTTTTTGAAGGCTTTTTTGTGGCGAAGCGGGGTAACCCGGCGCCAACATTCAGGAGGACAACTTATGTTTATTAATATTATCGACAAACACATTTCATTGAAACCAACTGAAGTGGCTGACGCGGAGCCGCTTTTCGACTTAGTTGATCATAATCGCGACCATTTGAAGTTATGGATGCCGTGGGTTGATGCGACGGCGACCGTGCAAGACGAGCGTCATTTTATCGAATCAATGTTGACCAAGCAGGCTCATGGACAGGTGTTTATCACCACCATCATTGTGGATGGCGAAGTCGCTGGGATGCTAGACTTGCATAATATTAGTGCCATTAATCACAACGGTGAGATTGGCTACTGGCTGGGCCAGAAATATACTGGTCGTGGCGTCATGACTAAAGCGCTCGAACGATTAGAAGAAATTGCTTTTACGGAGCTTGATCTGCACAAGGTCATCTTAGGTGCAGACGTTGCCAACCAGGCAAGTCGGGCTGTTGCTGAGCGACGCCAATATCATTTGGATGCGACCCTGCCAGAAAATATCTTGTTAAATGGTCAATATCGTGATGAAGCAATTTATTCGCTGACGGTCGATGAGTGGTCGAAACGACAGGATGATTAGGCACAGCCAATTGATTGGTAGTGACAAATGAACGAGTGGCTAGGACAGCCGTCAGTTCTCATCAACTGTAGAGTATGGTATAATGATTAGTCGTATAATTGTATGTTTGAGAGGAGCAAAAACATGGCTTTAGATATTGGTATTGACTTAGGTACTGCCAATGTTTTAATTTACGTATCGGGTAAGGGCATCGTCCTTAACGAACCATCCGTGGTCGCTATCGATACGAACACGAATCAAGTGTTGGCAGTCGGGTCCGAAGCCTACCAAATGGTTGGAAAGACGCCTAGTAACATTCGGGCAATTCGACCATTAAAAGACGGAGTAATTTCGGATTTTGATGTCACCGAAGAAATGCTGTCCTATTTTATTAAAAAATTAAATGTCCGTGGCATTATGTCGCGGCCAAGTATCATGATCTGTACCCCAACGAACACTACTGAAATTGAACGCAAGGCAATCTTGCAAGCTGCTGAAAAATCTGGCGGTAACAAGGTTTACTTGGAAGTTGAACCAAAAGTGGCGGCTATTGGCGCAGGGATGGATATTTTCCAACCACGTGGGAACATGGTCATTGATATTGGTGGTGGGACTAGTGATATCGCTGTCCTATCATTAGGTGACATTGTGGCAAGTAGTTCGTTACGAATGGCCGGCGACCGGATGAATCAGGACATCGTGAACTACGTCAAAGATCAACATCACTTGTTGATCGGTGAACGCAGTGCAGAACAAGTTAAGATTCAAATCGCACAAGTTTTCAAGCAGGACGGCGATGATGATAAGGTCACCCAAGTTCGTGGTCGAGATACTGTGACGGGGATGCCGCGCTCAATTGACATTGACTCCAATCAAGTTGAAGAAGCTATTCACGAAACGCTGATGCAGATCGTTAGCACGGCCCATCACGTGATGGAAACTTTACCACCAGAAATTGCGGCCGATATTATTGACCGTGGAATTACGTTGACTGGTGGTGGCGCACTGTTGAGTGGCCTCGATCAATTGATCAGTGAAAACTTAAAGGTGCCCGTAATGGTTGCCGAACACCCATTGAACAACGTTGCTCAGGGGGCTGGGATTTTACTTGAACATATGCAGAAAACTGCTAAGAACAAGAAATAAATTACGATGCGACGGTTATTAATGAAAGGCATCCGCTTTTATCAGCGGGCCTTTTCTGCGTTTAGTCCGGCTCATTGTCGCTATTATCCAACCTGTTCTAATTACACGTTAGAAGCGATCGATCGGTTTGGCGCAGTTAAAGGCGTTCTAATGGGAGTTGCACGTATCTTACGTTGTCAGCCCTTAGTTAAGGGCGGCTTTGATCCGGTACCAGCCCATTTTTCATTGCGTCGTAATCCGCAATACAAGGAGGAAGACCACCGTGGCAAGAAAAGATAAGGCGATTTCGGTCACTTTAAACGAAACTAAGGTCAACGGTCAACCAGTTACCGAAGTTTTGATCGGTAAACAAGTGATTGGACAAGTGACTCAAGTCGGTGAACGATTTGAAGCTGAAATGGTTAGTGACAACCAACCATTTGCGCATACCAAATCTTTTGATGAGAGTCTGCAAGAGATCTTGTCGGCTTACCATCTACACAAAGGCTAATTTTTAGTAAACCTTCAACCTGGTTCCGAGAATTCGGCACCAGGTTGTTGTATAATAAAAACTATCTTAAAGTACAAAATGATATTGTGAATAGGGTTAGTCTGACGCGTGCGGTGGGCTAATCCCAACAGGTTAGGAGCGTTATTTGTGGCAGAAGAATCTAGACTCCGCAGTCAAGACGAGGATTCAAGAATTGACTGGGGTATCATATTTTCAGTGATGATGCTAGGATTGATCGGGCTGGCGTCGATTTATGTCGCCGCAGTGCACGACTCTAGTTCAGTAAACGTCACGAAGCAGGTGATTTCTCAAGTCATGTGGTTCGTGATTGGGACCGCGATTGCCGTAATTGTGATGCAATTTGATTCGGAACAGTTATGGCGAGTGGCACCGATTGCCTATTGGTTTGGGATCTTCCTGCTTGCGGCCGTTTTGGTCTTGTACAGTAGATCACTGTTTGCGAGCACTGGGGCTAAAAGTTGGTTCGCAGTTGGTTCCTTGACGTTGCAACCGTCTGAAGTCATGAAGCCCGCCTTCATCTTGATGCTTGGACGAGTCGTGACAATGCATAACACGGAGCACCCAACACATACGATGGCGAGCGATTGGCAACTCATTGGGAAGTTAATTGCGTACATGGTGCCAGTTGCTATCCTTTTGAAGTTACAGAATGACTTTGGGACGATGCTGGTGTTCTTCGCGATTCTTGGGGGCGTTATCTTAGTTTCTGGGATTTCGTGGCGATTATTGGCACCGACGTTTGCCATTGTGGCGGCGATTGCGGGGACTGCGTTATATCTCGTGATCTCGCAGAGTGGTCGCCATATTTTGGAAGCTATCGGTTTTAAGCAATACCAATTTGCGCGGATCGATACGTGGTTGAATCCGTCGACGGACACGTCTAACAATGCTTATCAAGTTTGGCAGAGTATGAAAGCGATTGGTTCAGGTCAGATTACTGGGCGGGGATTTAACGTTTCCCACGTGACTGTTCCTGTGCGTGAATCTGATATGATTTTCTCGGTAATTGGTGAAAACTTTGGCTTTATCGGTTGTGCCGTGGTCATTTTATTGTATTTCTTATTGATTTACCAGATGATCCGAGTGACGTTTGATACGAAGAACGAATTCTACGCTTACATTTCAACCGGGGTCATTATGATGATTCTCTTCCACGTGTTCGAAAATATTGGGATGAGTATCGGACTGTTACCAATGACTGGGATTCCCTTGCCGTTTATTAGTCAAGGGGGTTCGGCGTTGATTGCCAATATGGCTGGGATAGGTTTAATGATGTCGATGCGATATCATTACAAGTCCTACATGTTCAGTCGTAACGACCGGTTTGAATAGTAAAATTATTGTAAAGGTATGGTGTTTAGTATGAGTGAAGATGCAGCTTATTTTTGGACAAAAGACGTTGATGGACATACGCGGTTAGGTTTAACTAAGGCCGCCCATGAGGCTCTTGGTGAAGTGAAATATGCTGAGTTACCAGCTATCGGTGACAAGGTCAGTCAGAACAGCGCTTTTCTGAGCGTTGAAGCGACCAAAGCCGTTTCTGAATTCAACTGTCCAATCAATGGGACCGTGGTTGCGGTCAACCCGGCGTTGAGTGAGAACTTCGATGCGTTAAATAGCGTTGAAGACGGCGTTGCTTGGTTAATCGACGTGGACTAATTGCCAGGCCTTGACAATTAGAAACAGGCTCGGTATACTCGTTACATTAACAATTGATTAAAAAAGTTATCATTTTGAAAAGATGAGTACGCGGTTATGATTACTTAGAGAGTCCCTGATTGGTGAAAGGGGATTAATCGTGAAGCTGAAGATGGTCTTGAAGTAATGAAGTTTAGTGAGCAGTCGCAAGCTAAGCTTGGGTCGCACCCATTATCATGCGGAGTTCAAAGTAACTCTTGAGACAACTGGCGTGAGCTAGTTGTGAAGATGGGTGGTACCACGAGGCTAAGCTTCTCGTCCTATTGATGATTATTGTCATAATTGTCTGGGATGAGGAGCTTTTTTTGATGCGTAAGGAGGAATTGACTTGATTGAATTTAAAGATGTGACGAAAACCTTTGATGCTAAGCAAGGGGCGGTTCACGCCGTTCAAGATGTTAATTTAAAAATCGAAGATGGTCACATTTATGGCATTGTTGGCTATTCGGGTGCTGGTAAAAGTACTCTGGTACGGATGCTGAATGGCTTAGAGACACCCACTAGTGGGTCAGTTGTGATTGATGATGTCAATATTACAACGTTGAGCGGGGCCAAGTTACGCGCCCAACGTCAAAAGATCGGCATGATTTTTCAACATTTTAATCTATTATGGTCGCGGACCGTTTTGGAGAACATTATGTTTCCACTTGAAATTGCTGGTCTGTCCAAGGTGGATGCCCGTAAGAAAGCCGAACACTTGGCAGACTTGGTTGGGTTGGCCGGTCGGGAAACGGCTTATCCGTCAGAATTATCAGGTGGTCAGAAGCAACGGGTCGGGATTGCCCGGGCACTTGCGAATGATCCTCAGATTTTACTTTCTGATGAAGCCACTAGTGCCCTAGACCCGCAGACAACTGATGAAGTGTTGGATCTGTTGTTATCGATCAACCAGAAGCTCCATTTGACGATCGTATTGATTACGCATGAGATGCACGTGATTCGCAAGATTGCTGATCATGTCGCGGTGATGGAAGCTGGTAAAATCGTCGAACAAGGACCAGTACTTGAAGTCTTCAAGCGACCACAGCAGGCTGTGACTAAGCGGTTTGTTAATGAAGAGGTCACGCCGTCGCTGAATGACACAACGGTGGTCGTGGACCAGCTGCTGGCGAAATATCCAAAGGGAACCATCGTACAACTGACGTTCCATGGCGATCAAGCCCAGCTACCGATTGTTTCAGAGATGTTGAAGAAGTATCCGTTAGATTTAAATATTATTGAGGGTGGGATTCACCAAACCCAAGAAGGGGCGATTGGTTCGCTGTACTTACAACTAACGGGTGATCAGGAACAGATTAAGGGCGCTCTAGCGTACCTACAAACGATGCGGGTGGAAACGGAGGTCTTGAACCGTGAATGATCAAGGATTAGATTCATATTTTAAATTTGCAAATGTCGATTGGGGTAGCATGATGTCGGCCACGTGGGAAACAATTTGGTTGACGATTGTGTCGATGGTCGTAGTTGCCATTCTCGGAATCGCCTTAGGTCTGTTACTTTATGAGACGGCGGGGAGTCAGAATCCGCTGGCTAAGGCCTTGAATTGGATTGTTGCGCTGTTCGTCAACGTTTTCCGGTCGATTCCTTTCATTATTTTGATCGTGCTATTATTGCCGGTAACGTCTAAGTTAGTTGGAACGATTATCGGACCGCGCGCGGCCTTACCATCACTGATTATTTCTGCTGCGCCATTCTATGCGCGGATGGTTGAATTGGCCTTCCATGAATTGGATCATGGAGTGATTGAGGCCGCTGAATCAATGGGGGCGACCCGGTGGCAGATTATTCGAAAAGTCCTATTGCCAGAAAGCATGCCGGCATTAGTTTCTGGAATCACGGTCACGACGATTTCATTAATTGGCTACACCGCGATGGCAGGAGCCATTGGTGCTGGTGGTCTGGGTAATTTGGCCTACCAAGACGGGTTTCAGTCCAATAACAACGCCATCACATTAGTGGCGACGGTAATCATTGTGATTATCGTGTTTATCTTCCAATTTATCGGGGATATTGCAGTTCGGCATATTGATAAACGGGTTAATTAAAGTTCGTATAGGAGGAAACGGAATTATGAAAAAAAAGGGAATTCTAGGATTATTAGCAGTTGCGGCAACGGCAATTTTGTTAGTCGGTTGTGGGAAGTCATCGTCAACAAAGACAACAACCATTACTGTAGGGGCTTCTTCAGTGCCACACGCACAAATCTTGAAGCACGTGCAGCCAGAATTGAAAAAGGAAGGCGTTAACTTGAAGATCAAAGTCTTTCAAGATTACGTCTTACCTAATAAGGCATTGGCTTCGAAAGAATTAGATGCCAACTACTTCCAACACATCCCATTCTTGGATAACTGGAATAAGGAAAATAATGGGAGCCTCGTATCAGCGGGGAAGGTTCACTTGGAACCAATCGGTGTTTATTCCAAGAAAGTTAAGAGTCTAAAAGACTTGAAAGACGGCGCAACCGTTCTGGTCAGCAGCAACGTGGCTGACTATGGTCGGGTCCTGACGTTATTTAAGGATGCGGGTTTAATTACTTTGAAAAAAGGGACAGATTTAACTTCAGCAACTTTTAATGACATTAAGACCAACAAACGTCATTTGAAGTTTAAACATTCATACGAAGCTAAGTTAATGCCAACATTCTACAAAAATAACGAGGGTGACGCGGTCGTTATTAACGCGAACTACGCGGTTCAAGCTGGGTTGAATCCTAAGAAGGATGCGATTGCACTTGAAAAATCAGATTCACCATATGCCAACATTGTGGCTGTTCGTAAGGGTGATAAGAACAAGCCAGCTATTAAGAAACTAATGAAAGTTTTACGTTCTAAGAGCACCCAGAAATGGATTGAAAAGAAGTACAAGGGTGCCATCCTGCCAGTTTCGGCCGACTAAACGGACCATCTTAAATCAGAATATTGATTGATTGAGCTAGCTTCAGGGATTCCCTGAGGCTAGCTTTTTTCACGGAGTTTGACTACGGTAACTTTCCGAAGCGGGTTAATGAAAATGCACGTTTGATATTATCTAAGTAGTACTATTGATTAAATTCTTATGAGACAGCGTCCTGCTTGACTTTATAGCGGTTGCAAGGTACGCTAACCAAGTTAAATAAACTACAGATTGGGGTTTGCAGCATGCGTAAATATGGTGTGATCGGGTTAGGCCAAGTCGGTGCGACAGTGGCTTATACGTTGGTTCAACAAGGAACCGTTGATGAATTAGTTTTAATCGATAAGAATGAGGCCTTGGCCAAGGCGCAAAAACTCGATTTAGACGACGCGTCACCTCGTCTAAGCTCAACCACTAAGATTATTTTAAACGATTATTCAGCTTTGGCCGATGCCGAAGTGTTGATCGTGGCTTCTGGCAATATTGGTGCCATTGATATGAATAGTTCCAAGGGTCGCTTTGGTGAGTATGATTTAAACCAAGCGATTGTACGGGAGATTGCGCCCAAGATTGTGGCATCTGGCTTCAAGGGTATTTTGATCGATATTATGAATCCGTGTGACGTCATGACGGATTATTTACAACGAATGACAGGTTTTCCACGGCAACGGGTTTTTGGTACGGGGACCTTCTTAGATACGGCGCGGATGCAAAAGTATGTCGGACAAGCAGCTGGTACGAATGGTAAAAATGTTGCGGGGTACGTATATGGCGAACACGGCAACTCACAATTTGTAGCTTGGTCAACGGTTAGCGTCAATGGGCAGCCTATCAAAAATTTCCCAGGTCTGAACCTTGATCAACTTGAAGAAGATGCAAGGCAAGGGGCATTTGCAGTCATGGCGGGTAAGCATTATACAAACTTTGCGATTGCTACTTGTGGTGTCCGATTGGCAGAAGCTGTCAGCGCGGATGCACAACTGGCTTGCCCAGTTTCAGCTTTTGATCCGCAATATGGGACATACGTTGGCATGCCTGCTGTGATTGGTAAAAACGGGATTGAATCATTAATTCAACTAGATCTGACCACTGATGAACGAGCGTCGTTAGCAGCGTCAGCGAAGTTTATCAAGTCGCAAGTGGACGTTTTACCGCAAGCATAAGCTTTTTCTAAGCATGGATTGAAACATCTTGTCATTAAACGTGGCCTAATCAGGGTGTGCGGTGTGGACTTGGGTATTGGCTCAGGTTGGCTTCGTGACGTCTATAATTAGGTCACGTTTTATGATTGAATGGTTCTTTTGGGCAGACAGGCGCTGACATGCTAAAATAGAAGGTAAATTCGAGATTACGAGGTCATTATGCAAGCAGAGAAATTGATGCAGGTTAAGGATGCAGTGTTAAAGTTAAGACAACAACTTCGATCGGGACAAATCTATCAGTCACTGCCCAGTCGAATGGCAACGCTGATTAAGCAGTTACCGAGTACCGTGACGACCACGGTAACGATTCCGAGCGACGAAGAGGTGCTTCCACTGATTGCAACACTTCATGAGCAGTTGAAGAAAGGCACGTTGACCGCGATGAGCGACGATCAAATCAAATTATTGATGGCACACGTTGGTTCGCTGAATCCGCTGGTTCGTGATCAAGGCGTCTACTATTTGTTAAACGAGGCATTACAGCAGCAGGTACTCACACCGGAACAGTTGGGCGATATTTTTGATCAGTTGATTCAAGATCAGATGTTATTTGCACACATCGATGAGCCGCAAAATGATGCCATTTATCAGCGGTCATTTGCGATACTATTACTGTCAGTGCTCTTGTATGCGGACCATGCGGGTCTCAAGTTTATGACACCCGCGCGGCTGGATCTAGTTGTTGAGCAAATGACAGTCTACATTTTACTCGAAAAGGATACTCGGGGGTTTGTGGGCACCACCGGTTGGGCGCATGCGTACACGCATATTGGCAATATCTTAGATGAACTGGCAGATGAGTCTCAACTCGCACGTGCGGATAAATTATTACTGTTGGCCGCATTGATTGCTCGTTATCAAAAGTTAACAACGCCGTTGATTTTTGGCGAGCCAGAACGACTATCGACTTATTTGACCTTGATTACAAACAAACATGAGCTTTATTGTGATTATTTGTTAACTGCGATGAAGGACTGGCATCAGCAGTTGATGATGCATACTCGTCCGGCTAGTGAAGCTGAATGGACGCAGATTTTCAATCGTAATCGATTATTGGAAGCACTTGCATTACACGATGATCTGCCAACGGCCGTCGTAGATTATTTGGATGATGAATTAGAATTTTTAGGTTAGTTTTGGAAGGAAGTCTTTTGAATGCAGGCAAAAGCAGTTGGATTAACGCAAGGGTTGCCAGTGAGCGATCCGAATAGTTTACAAGATGTCACCATTAATGTAAATCAACCTCGTGGCCGTGATATCTTAGTAGCCGTCTTAGCAACCGCAGTCAATCCAATCGATACGAAGCAGCGGCAAGGTCAATCGCCAGTGACAACGCCGCGAATACTAGGTTTTGATGCCGTTGCTAAAGTGTTGGCGGTCGGTGAAGCAGTGACAACGATTATGACAGATGATGTCGTTTATTATGCTGGCGCCGTCGATCGGCCGGGGAGTGATGCTCAGTATCAATTGGTTGATGAACGGTTAGTTGCGTGTGCCCCGAAAACGTGGTCGCCGGCGCAGTCAGCTGGTCTGCCGCTAACGACACTGACAGCTTGGGAAGCATTGTTTGAAAAATTACCATTCACTGCAGCGGCTGACGCGAATCTTGGTCAGAGCGTCCTTATCATCAATGGTGCTGGTGGGGTTGGCTCGATGGCCATCCAGTTGGCAAAGTGGGCGGGTCTTCAAGTTATTACGACGACTGGTAAGCCAGAAACCACTGAATGGGTTAAGCGGTTAGGTGCTGATATCGTCTTAGATTACCATCAGGATCTGGGATCGCAATTAGCTGCGGCCGGTTTGCAGGCTGTCGATCATGCGATACTATTACACTCTACGGATCAATACTTGCCATTAGTGACACCGCTAGTCCGGCCACTTGGCACAATCGTCGCCGTAGTGACAAATCAGCACCCCTTGCCAATGGCGTTACTAAAGCCGAAAAGTTTGAATTTTGCTTGGGAGTTTATGTTTACGAAGGCTAACTATCAGTTGCCATCGATGGCGACGCAGGGGAGTATTCTGGCACAGGTAGCGCAACTGGCCGATGCCGGGGTGATTGTACCGACGACCAAGCGGACTTTAGCTGGAATTAATGCAGCAAATTTGCGAACTGCGCACACAATCGTAGAGACGGGGCAAATGTTGGGTAAGATTGTCTTGACTGCGCCATTTGACGCGTAAAAAACAACGTTTTATTGTAAAAATGTTTTCAATTGTGCTCAGATATTGTAGAATTAACTAAGCCGTAGTATGAAATAAACCTTGATAGGATGAACAAAATTATGGAGACACAAAAAAAGATCCATGTTGGTATGTTGTTTGGTGGTAACTCTTCAGAACATGATGTTTCGAAGCGTTCAGCGCACAACATTTATGATGCCATGGACAAGAATAAGTACGAGATTGACTTGTTTTTAATCACGAAGAACGGGATTGTCTTGAGTGATGCTGCAACTCGGCGCGTATTTGATGGTGAACCAGAAGATCAAGTCGTCGCCGAAGAAATGCCAAAGTTGGACATGAGTGATCCATTAGCTCCCATCAAGAACCTGACACTGGCCAAAGATATTGATATCTTCTATCCAGTGGTTCATGGTAACTTAGGGGAAGATGGTACTTTACAAGGGCTGTTCAAGTTATTGAAAAAGCCGTATGTTGGTAGTGGTGTCTTAGCGTCGGCAGCTAGTTTTGATAAGGATATTACGAAGCAGATTTTAACGCATCATCATATTCAAAACACCAAGTACGTGGTGGTTACACCGGAAAACCGGGACCAAATGACGTACGCTTATTTACAAGCCCACGTGGGTGATCATTTATTCATTAAGCCAGCCAATCAAGGATCGTCGATTGGGATTCATAAAGCTGAGAATGAACAAGAATACTTGGATGGTTTGGCCGATGCGTTCAAATATGACTACAAGATTTTAGTTGAAGAATCGATTGACAATCCGCGTGAAGTGGAATGCTCGATCTTAGGCAATGAAAATCCTAAGGCATCTAAGCTTGGTGCCATTGATGTGCCGAAGACGGACACGTTCTACGACTATAATAATAAGTTCGTGGATGCAAGTGGTGTGACGTTCGAATTACCAGTCGAATTACCAGCTGATTTGACGAAACGGATTCAACAGATGTCGCTAGACGCGTTTAAAGCGCTTGGTCTAAAAGGAATGGCACGCGTCGATTTCTTAGTGTCTGAAGATGGTGAACCATACTTGGGTGAAATCAATACGTTACCTGGTTTTACTAACATTAGTTTATATCCAAAGCTATGGGAAGTTTCGGGCATTAGTTATACGGCGTTGATCGATCAATTGATCCAACTTGGTTTTGATGAATTCAAACGTCAATCTGATATTCACTATGATTTCGTTGCGTTAGACGCGGAATAAGATAGTAATGAGTTTTGTGGTGGTTGGGATGAAGCGATTCATCACGGCCGCCTTTTTTTGTGAGGAGGGGTCAGGTTGTTAAGTCGCGGATGGCACTTAGTGATGCAGGGAGCGCGCCAACTGGCTGGACCGCTAGCCTGCTGGTGGTTGGCCGGCATATTGCTGGCGGTACTCGCTAAGGTGCTCGGGATTCTGGTCGGTGGGGTAGTCAGCTTGCTAGGCTTGTTGCTTTTGAGTGCCTGGTTACCAGCCATGGTCGCTCGTAGTAATCATGAGTCGTGGCAGGCCGGTCAATTTTTGTATCGCTGGGTGCTGTTAATGTTTACGGCGGTGTGGTGGTTACCACTCGGTTGGTTAGGCTATTTAGCAACTTTACAAGCGAGCATACAATTGCCAGCGACTGTTCAAAATATAATCTTTAATACGCGTTATGACTGGCTTCCTGTGGCGGGACCACTTTGGCTGTTGGGCTGGCTGATTAGCTGGAAGTGGTTACCAGCACTCCAACGCCAATTGACCGCTCCGACCAGCTGGCGTAATTATTGGCGAACGGGTTGGCGGATTTCCTGGTGGACAGTCTTTAAAAAAAGTCGAAATGTGTGGCTGTTCCTGATTAGCTGGCTCGTTATGGCAATCATTAGTGGTGGCATAGTGTGGGCTAGTGGCGCTGTTAGCCAGCTGGTCAGTCAATTTATTGCAGTTTTCATGATGACTGGGTTGCAACTGCTGGCTTGGTTAATGTTTATGGGATGGTGGTCGTGCCTTTGGCCAGAAACAGCAATCGCCGGTCACTCTAACTGGCAAACTGGGCTACTTACGTTGACCGGTTTGCTAGTCTTGGGTGGTTACGCAGGCTGGTGGCTAGGAACGCCACCAACGGCGCCGCTAGCAATTATTGCACATCGGGGTGTTAATGGTCGTGACGGTGTCCAAAATACCACAGCGGCGCTTAAAAGGACTGTAAAGCAAGTTCAGCCTGATATGGTCGAAATGGATATCCAGCCGACAGCGGATCGCCACTGGGTCGTCATGCATGATCCAACGCTGAAAGCTTTAGCGGGTCAACCCGGTCCCGTTCATGAGTACCCCGTTGATAAGTTGAGTGGATTACCACTACGGGAGCATGGTCAAAAAGGCTACTTGAGTACGTTTAAGCAGTACTTTGCGGTGGCACACAAATTACAGCAACCTTTATTAGTCGAAATCAAGTCAGTTGGGACGGCTGATCAACTAATGGGGATTTTTGCCGACAACTATGCACAACGACTGATACAACAAAAAGGGGCGGTACACTCTTTGGACTATCGTGTGATTGAACGATTACATCAACGGGCGGCGCAACTACCGGTTGGCTTCATAACGCCGTTTTATCTGACGGATTTTTCTAATTCCGTCGCGGGATTTTATTCTTTACAAGCACTGACCGCGACCCGTGAGCAGATCAGTGCGGCCCACCGCCAACATCGGATCGTCTACTTCTGGACTGTTGATCGGCCGCTT
>OAWY01000057.1_pt1 | contig 102737 bp, 97 predicted proteins | sample 1495591 | NCBI WGS metagenome assembly OAWY01 (sample SAMEA2580283, study PRJEB22360) | human gut metagenome | biome: human gut; feature: human-associated habitat; material: faeces | place: Denmark | collected 2008/2010
AGCGTTAGGTCCCCAGAATTTCCCACCCAGCCCCGGAGGTCGGAATAGGACGCGCACCGGCTGACGAACAGGAATCTAAAATTGGCACGTTTTAATCATGATTAAAGATAGATTAACTTGCACGATGTGAATTGAATCGATAACTATTGAACTAATGATATTTAATTTACTGACAATCAATTTATAACCACCGGCGGCTTAGGCGCGTCGGTAAGCTAATTAATAGGACTGATGTACGATGAATGTAAAGATCCTACTAGGGATTGTGATATGGTTATACGGACTGTCAGTGCTCAAACGGGCTCGGCTATCTGCCTTCTACTTCATTGTGGGAAGCGCCGGGCTCTTTTTTATCTTGACGGCAATTAGTCGTCCGTATTGGGTGTGGTTTTTTACCCACGCTGTGATTCATGGGGTAGCGCTGTTTAGTGATATCACCGGTTGGTGCAGTATTATGTTCAAAATGGGCCTGGTCTACATTATTAATAGTGGTAATCCGGTAATCATGTCGATTGATTATGAATGCTCGGGAATCATTGAGACGTGTGCATTTATTTCGCTAGTAGCCTTTTACCCGGCTTACCAGCGCCGTGAAAAGGTGTTTTATGGTGTTTTTGGATTGTTGTATATTTACTTGATTAATGTATTACGCCTGTCCGTGGTGATTGTGATTGTTCACTTTGGCGGTGGTCAAACATTCTTTCTGGCTCATTCAGTGATTGGGCGGTTACTGTTCTATGTTCTGGTCATTGTCTTATATTACAATGTTTTTACCTATTCACAGTTAGCTCGAGGACTTTATCAGCAGTTTATTGATTGGAGGGAGCGAATCCTGTGATGTACTGGATAAACTTAGCGCTGACTAGAATGGGGTTTTGGATTACCTGGGCCTTAGTGCCGATCGTGGTGGAAATTATTCCGGCAATTATGTCGACTATTAAGTTAATGCGACTACATCGCCACATGCCCCGGCTTAAAGCGCCTGCTAAGTGGCCGTGGGTAACCATCATTGTACCGGTTTATAATTCTGAAGATACGTTATTTGACTGCATTCGTTCCATCGATCATCAAACGTATGATAAAAAAAGCATGCAAATTATTTTGGCGAATAATCAGAGTACCGATGATAGTTTTGGGGCGTATGCACGCGCCCAAAATGCGTTTCCTAATTTATTTTTACGGTATGTCAATACTGACAAGGGGAAAGCTCGCGCGCTTAACGCGGCCATTTACGAGAGTATTGGTAGTTATGTCATTAATATTGATAGTGATGGTTTATTGGAACCCAACGCGATTAAAAATATGGTACTACGGTTCGAGAACGATGAGCAGATTGCGGCCATGACCGGGGCAGTGCTCCCACAAAGAAACTTGGTTAAGCAAGTTCATGGTTGGTGGCATCGGCTGTTGGCTAAAAATGAGTATTACGAATATGCACAGGCTTTTCTTTCTGGCCGTACCATCGAGTCGTTCCGTGACCAGCTGTTTACCATGTCAGGAGCTTTCTCGGCATTTCGACGGGAAGTGTTAATGGAAACTTTCTTGTATGACACCGATACAATCGGTGAGGACACGGACATGACGTTTCAGATTCGGACACGTTTAGGCAAAAAGGTCGTTATTTGTGCAGATGCTATTTTTTATGTGGCGCCAATTTCAGGCTTTTCCGAGTTATATACGCAACGCCAGCGCTGGCAACGTGGTGAACTGGAAGTTGCACAACATTATATGTCACAAACAGCTAGCATCAAGGGCTTTTTCAAAGAATTTTTGGTGCGGCGAATTATGATTGATCACACGTTTACGTTTCCACGAATGATTTGGACTTTTGCGACGATTGTTTTGATTGCTTTTGGCTATTCAACTGTGGTCGTGGGGCTCTCATATCTCTTGATCTATAGTTTATACGTCATGGTAGGGGTTATTAACTTTATTAGTGTTGGTATTTTATTAAAGCCGTATCCTGAAGAACGCCATTTCTACAAGCATTTATGGTGGCTAACATTAACGCTGCCACTTTATATGTTTTTGACAGCTTGGATTCGATTGATTGGTGTTATCAATGCGATGACGACCCAGGCAACTTGGAAAATGCGGGGGTTCACCGAAGAATGGCAACGGTTGTTGGCCGTCTTACGTGATGATAGGCGTACAATCCACAATCACTATCGACGCCGGAAAGGAAAATGAGTTGAAGCGGCACGTGTTGGCTGACTACAAGATATCACGCGAAGTTAGCGGAATATCTTGATTGTTTAGTTCAGGTGCAAGAATTCAAACGAAGTAGATTAATGATGAGACGTTATTTTTATCAATTTAGTCAGAAGATGATTACGAGCGTTTGGTGGTTACTATTTGCACCAATGTTGTTATTTGCAGTAATGTCGCCGAATATTATTTTAGGGGATAACGCGACGTTTGGGACGAGTACGACCTTATTGACGACGGGGTTGATTATTATGATTGTCGCCGTGTTGATTATGAACTATGCGTATCCGCGCGTTCATCGGGTGCTATATCGACTACTAATCACAAATCAGCTCCGGACGGCTGGTGTCTTGTTAGCACTTGTTTTTATTGGTCAGCTCGTATTCGTGACATTTGTCCATCCCGTCAGTGGCTTTGACGCTGGGATGCTCCACTATGCGGCTACCAGTGCGAAACACGTCCAGGAGGTGGGCGTGACGGCGTATTACAGTCTTAATCAAAACAACATGCCAATCATGCTTTTTATGCACTGGCTATCGGAAGTGACTGGTCAAACTTCGTGGCAATTTTTTGATTACGTGACGCTGTTTTTTGTCGATCTTTCAGCAGCTTTCAATTTAATGAGCGTATTTGTGGTACGACGCTCGGCGTTAGGAATCGCTATGTATCTGCACGCCGGTTGGTTGGCGGTTTTTCCAAGTATTATTATGCCGTATACGGATGCTTGGGGACTGCCGCTGGTTTCGTTTTTCATGCTGTGCTATTTTGTGATGAGTCAAACGAAGCGACCGCCGTTACTGCGTGTGGCCGCCGCCGTCGGGTTTGGCGTGAGTGTGACATTAACGTACTTCATGAAACCCTCATCCATTATTCCGGTAATCGCCATTGCCATCATCAGCTTTTTAGCACGCTTGCGGTCGCGGCAGGGTTCACAAACGATGATGATTTTTGTGACGGTCGCCATGGCAATCTTGATGCTCGAAAGTGCCGGCCTCACTTATCATTATACGAATCAGGCCATCCAGAACCAGACGTATATCAAAATCGATAAATCAAGGTCGATTCCGGCGATTCATTTTATGGCCATGGGCGTTTACGGCACCGGCGGGTATAGTGAAAAGCAGGCGATACAGATGGCCGTTTTGCCCACCAAGGCACAAAAAACGGCTTACTCAATCAAGATGCTGAAGCGTCAGCTCAAGAAACTGGGACCGTGGGGTTACCTTGAATTCTTGGTAAAAAAGCAACGCAATAATACTGCTGACGGGACCTTTGGCTGGTTGAAGGAAGGCAATTTCTTTCGCGAAAATCAAAAACCAAGCAACCAGGGCTTTAGTAATTGGTTAAAAAACTTTATTTATTTATACGGTCGCCATATTGCAGATTTTCGGTTTGTGGCGCAACTGTGGTGGTTAGTGCTACTCGTGATTATCGCGTTGGGTTTTGGCCCGCGCTGGCAATTGATTCAATTGCTCCGGTTGGCGATGATTGGTGGGTTTATCTTCCTCCTCTTGTTCGAAGGTGGTCGGAGTCGGTACCTAATTCAGTACTTACCGTGCCTGCTATTACTGGGCGCATTCTCATTTGAACGGGCAGTTGCGAATGTCCGGCGTGTTAGGGATTGGTATCAGCGTAAGTTGCGAGCCGCGATTGCGGCAGATGAGTCCGAGTGAGCGTGCAATCGTCCCAGTGCGTGACACGAAAGCGATCGTTAACGAGCGGTTAGCAATCCAAAATAGCTGTGGTGGGTCCTAAATAGGGCTTACCACGGCTATTTTATCGTTCACGTTGTCGATTGTTGGCTCTTGCGGGGGCGCTTATCGCGTTATGGGTGGCAATGCGCGACAAATTCATTCCGACGTCAAGTGCCGGAACGGCGCGGGTTGTTCAAATTGTCTAGGTACGTTTATTAAGGGAAATACACTGATTTGGAGGCGTTGGCCAGCCGGTTACTAATGAGGCTAAACGCACTAGTTTGTAAATCAGTAATCCAAACTTGATTAAAAAACAACAAATTAATATGTGAAAATGCTGTGTTAAAATCGACTTATGCTATAATTGTTGCAAGCAAACAGTTCGCGTTATTGTGGGGGATAATCCGAATTGAGATATTAATTAGGGTGGGATTTAAGCTCATGTGGAAAAAGTTACACTATATGGACTATGTGCTGTTTATCCCGTATTTGATTCTCAGCGGGATCGGTGTTGTCATGGTCTATTCATCGAGTTCATACGTAGCCGCACAAAACGGTTCGACACCCACCGGTTATTTAGTTAAACAACTGATCTGGGTCGTCTTAGGCTTAGTGATCACCTTGGTTTGTATGAATTTGAAGATCGACTATTTTAAGCAAACCAAGTTACTTGGTATGTTAGGGTTTGCGATGTTATTTGTTCTGGTTCTCCTCCGATTGGTTGGTCAATCAATTAATGGGGCGGCTGGCTGGATCATTTTGGGACCAGTCTCGATCCAACCAGCTGAATTTTGCAAGTTTTACCTGATCATTTACTTGGCATCAATTATTTCTCAACGGGAGGCACATTTTGGGGTGGCTCGAATCCGTGAATTGGGTGCTCAGTTTGTGATGTTGTTCGCGATGATTTTACTGATTTTTGTGCAACCCGACCTTGGTGGGGCCACGATTAATTTAGCCATCGCGGCGGTTATCTTGTTTGCGAGTGGCATTTCATACTTTGTAGGTGTTGGTGTCTTTGCTGGGGCGGTCGCTGCCTTTGAATGGATTTTAGTGCCTTTAGTGAGTCGCATGCCCCAAAGTGCTTTTGCAAATTCTTATCAGTTACGGCGGTTTCTCGGTTTCCTGAATCCGTTTAAAACGGCTTCAGGAGCGGGGACACAGTTAGTCAACTCTTACTATGCCATCTCAAACGGTGGTTTGACAGGCGTTGGGATTGGGAATAGTTTGCAAAAACGTGGTTATTTACCCGAACCGAACACTGATTTTATTATGTCAATCACTGCCGAAGAACTCGGACTAATTGGCATTTTAATCGTAATGGGCTTACTACTTGTCATCGTGATGCGCACGATCTATATCGGGGTTCGTGCGACTAATACGTTCAACGCGTTGGTCTGTTACGGTGTCGCAGCCTACATGACCATTCAAGCATTTATTAATGTGGGTGGGATCGTTGGTCTGATTCCGATTACTGGGGTGACCTTCCCATTCATGAGTTATGGTGGTTCTAGCATGATGGTATTGACGCTTTCACTAGGATTGGTATTAAACATTAGTGCACTTGAAAAAATGGCGCGCCTTAATACAGTTCGACAGGCAGGCTAAGACGATTTTATTTGGAAATGAGGGATTTTGGTGAAGAAAGTATTAATTGCTAACCGTGGTGAAATTGCGACCCGGGTCATTCGTGCTTGCCACGAATTAGGCCTTCAGACTGTTGCGATTTACGCCAAAGAAGATGAGTTTTCAGTTCACCGTTTTAAAGCTGATGAAGCGTACTTAGTAGGTGAGGGTAAGGCGCCGATTGCGGCTTACCTGGATATTGAAGATATTATTCGCATTGCTAAAGAAAATCATGTGGATGCGATTCACCCAGGTTACGGCTTTTTATCTGAAAATGCTACTTTTGCTCGGCGGATTGCTGAAGAAGGCATGACCTTCGTTGGTCCTAAGCCAGAGCACCTCGAGATGTTTGGTGATAAGATTACGGCCAAACGTGTAGCTCGCGATGCCGGCGTGCAGACGATTCCGAGCACCTTACACCCGGTTACTAGCCTGAACGAGGCGTTACAGTTTACTCAGCAATACGGTTATCCAATTATGATCAAAGCTGCCATGGGTGGTGGTGGTCGGGGAATGCGCATCGTTCATGAAGCTTCTGAATTACAAGAAGCTTTTGACCGTGCCCGTTCAGAGGCCATGCAATCCTTTGGTGATGACGAGATTTACTTGGAAAAATTCATCGCGAATCCCAAACACATTGAAGTCCAGATTTTAGCGGATGCTCACGGCAATGTCATGCATTTATTTGAACGTGACTGTTCTGTTCAGCGCCGTAATCAAAAAGTGATTGAATTTGCACCGGCCGTGGCCCTGCCAATCGAGTTGCGTCAAAAGATCTGTAACGCCGCAGTCGACTTGATGAAGAGTGTACACTATTTAAACGCCGCAACGGTTGAATTCTTGGTTGAAGGGGACCAATTCTACTTCATGGAAGTTAATCCGCGGGTTCAAGTTGAACATACGGTGACAGAAATGATTACCGAAATCGATATTGTCCATGCTCAGCTCAAAATTGCGATGGGTGGTGACCTATTCGAGGATTTACGGTTACCACATCAAGACGCATTGACATATAAGGGTGCGGCAATTCAGTGTCGAATTACGACGGAAGATCCCGCAAATGATTTTATGCCAGATACTGGTCGCATCGAGACGTACCGGTCACCAGGTGGTAATGGGGTTCGTTTGGATGCTGGTAATACCTATTCCGGCGCAATCGTAACGCCTTATTTTGATTCACTGCTTGTAAAGGCTTGTGTTGCGGCGCGGAGCTTCAAAGCGGCCGTTCATAAAATGCGACGCGTCCTAGTTGAGTTCGATATTCGCGGCGTGAAGACGAACATTCCGTTTATGCTGAATGTGATTGACAACCCAACGTTCCAAGCAGGTGAAGCGGGGACCCGGTTTATTGATCAGACCCCAACGCTCTTCAAATTCCCTGACGATACGCAACGTGAAGATAAGATGTTGAAGTATATTGGGAATGTGACGGTCAATGGTTTCGCTGACGTTGCCCAACATTCGAAGAAGTACTATCCGGACGTTGAGTTTAAGGATGATTTTCAACCGATCGCACCCGACATCGTCACGGCAAAAGACGTGTTGGATCAACAAGGTGTCCAGGGATTACAACAGTGGTTGTTAGCCCAGAAGCAAGTGTTATTAACAGATACGACCATGCGGGATGCGCATCAGAGTTTATTTGCAACGCGGATGCGGACGAAGGATATGTTAGCCGTTGCCGCGGCTTCACAAAAAGCGTTGCCACAGTTATTCTCCTATGAGATGTGGGGTGGTGCGACGTTCGATGTGGCCTATCGTTTTCTAAATGAAAACCCCTGGAATCGGCTGAAAGTACTTCGGCAGGCAATGCCCCGGACACTCTTCCAAATGTTGTTCCGTGGTTCCAATGCGGTGGGTTACCAGAACTATCCAGATAATGTGATTCGCGAATTTATCTTAGAAGCAGCTAAGAGTGGCATTGATGTTTTCCGCATTTTTGACAGTTTGAATTGGGTTCCTCAAATGGAAAAGAGTATTCAGGCCGTCAAGGAAACCGGGAAGATTGCGGAAGCCACGATCTGTTATACGGGCGACATTATGAACCCTGATCGGCAAAAATACAATCTTGATTATTATCGTCAGCTGGCCTTGGATCTGCAATCAACTGGTGCCGATATTATTGCCATCAAGGATATGGCGGGTGTGTTAAAGCCAGAGGCCGCCTATGAATTAGTATCGACGTTGAAAGACGCGCTGTCCGTGCCAGTTCATCTGCATACGCATGATACGACTGGTAATGGAATCTTTACCTATGCCCGAGCAGTGGAAGCTGGTGTTGACGTGGTCGATGTTGCTGCGAGTGCGCTATCAGGCACGACCAGCCAACCATCAATGAGCTCGTTGTATTACGCATTAGCCCACAATGATCGGCAACCTGATGTTGATATTAACAACGTTGAAGCTATCAATCGGTATTGGCAAGGCGTACGGCCGTACTACCAAGACTTCTCGAATGGTATGACCGGCCCCCAAACGGATATTTATCAGACGCAGATGCCGGGTGGACAATATTCTAACTTGCAGCAACAAGCTAAGGCTGTTGGTCTCGGGGATCGTTGGGAAGAAGTTAAGACGATGTATGCGACGGTCAATGATATGTTTGGTGATATTATCAAAGTTACGCCCAGCTCTAAAGTTGTTGGTGACATGGCCCTGTTCATGATGGAAAATCACTTGACACCGGACGATGTTTATAATCAGGGTACCAAGCTCGATTTCCCAGCATCGGTCATCAACTTCTTTGCTGGCAATCTTGGTCAACCAGTCGGAGGCTTTCCAAAGAAGCTCCAGCAGATCGTCTTGAAAGGCCAGCCAGCGTTGACTGTGCGGCCCGGTAGTTTAGCCAAACCAGCTGACTTTGCTGCGGTCAAAGCAGAGCTATCGGCTAAGCTTGGTCATGAAGCGAGCCATCAGGAAGTGCTCAGCTACATCCTGTACCCGAAAGTATTCATGGATTACGATGCTAGCCATAAGCGCTACGGGCACGTATCACTGTTAGACACACCGACCTTTTTCCAAGGCATGCGGCTCGGTGAGACGGTCAATATTGAGTTAGCCAAAGGTAAGACGATGATCGTCAAGCTTAATCAGATTAGTGATCCCGATGTCGATGGTGTCCGGACACTTTACTTTAGTATCAATGGTCAAAATCAAGAGATTATGGTCAAGGACAATGCCATTCACCAATCGGCAACCAGCACGCGCAAGGCGGAACCAACTAATGAAGATGAAGTTGGCGCAACGATGAGTGGTTCAGTTCTGAAACTGTTAGTTAAGAAGGGCCAAACGGTTAAGAAAGGTGAGCCATTACTTGTGACGGAAGCAATGAAGATGGAGACAACCATTCAGGCACCGGAAGATGGGGTCATCGAACATATTTATGTTAATGCGGGTGACGTCATTCAGACGGATGACTTACTGCTCGAGATTGCACCACAATAAGGATATTTCAAGCAAAAACACTAGTGGCTTAGGTTACTAGTGTTTTTTAGCTTCAGCGCTTCGCCAATAAAAACCACTGCGTAGTTAAGAACTTAGTTGACGAAATGCTGAATCTAGCCTAACATTTAAACAGAAACGCTAGTAGAAGAGGTGAGGTTCGATGGATTTTACAGTTAAACCGCGCCGGTCGCTCATCGTTTATATGCATTCGATGAAGCAGGTGCGTCAATTGAAACGTTTTGGATTAATTCAATACCAATCGCGTAAAGAGCATTATGTGGTCTTGTACATGGATGAAAGTCAAATTCCGGCCGCGACCACGAAAATCAAAAAATTAAATTTTGTCCGCAGGGTTGAACCGTCATACCGCCCGGACGTTGCAATGAACTTTGGCGAACGTGTGGATCAAGGCTTTTTTAAGCCAACCACGACTGGTGCGCCTGATGACGATGATGAGGATTAAGTTGGTGAAGATGAAATGCGAATTGTAGCAGGAGACTTTGGTGGTCGGCGGCTCAAAGCCGTGCCAGGCATGCAAACTCGGCCGACAACGGACAAGGTTAAAGAAGCTGTTTTTAATATTATTGGCCCCTATTTCGATGGTGGGCAGTCCCTAGACTTATTTGCTGGGAGCGGTGGCTTGAGTATCGAAGCTGTATCACGCGGAGTGGCTCGGGCCGTCTTGATTGATCGGCAGTATCAAGCCATCAAGACGATCAAGGATAACATTGCCGTTACAAAGGCCCCCGAACGATTTGAAGTTATCAAAGGCGATGCTGAGCGTATTTTGGACCGATTAGCATCCCAAGATGAACACTTTGATTGGGTGTTTTTAGACCCACCCTATGCCAAGCAACAGATTGTGAAGGATATTCAGCATTGTGATGCACTAGGATTGCTGAATCCGGGTTGCCGGGTCATTTGTGAGACGGATACGAATGCGAACTTGCCAACGGTCTTACCCGGATTTGAATTGATCAGACAACAAGATTACGGTATTACGGTCATTACCATTTACCAAAAAGTAACGGAGGTCGGGTAAGTTATGGTGACAGCAGTTTTTCCGGGGAGTTTCGACCCAATCACACGGGGCCACTTGGATATGATTCAACGTGCCAGTCGATTAGTTGACCGGTTGATTGTGGCCGTCATGGTCAATACGAGTAAGCAACCGTTATTTACGATGACGGAAAAAGTCGCGATGATCAGTGATGAGCTGACGGGTTTACCCAACGTTGAAGTTCAGGCCGCAACTGGTTTGACCGTTGACTTTATGGCGAGTGTCCATGCGACAGTTTTGGTACGTGGTTTGCGGAATGAACAGGATTTCGGGTATGAACGTGATATCGCTTGGATGAACAAGTCATTAGACGAGACGATCGAAACGATTTGCTTGATTGCACGGCCCCCGTACGCTTACTTTTCTTCCAGCTTAATTAAGGAAGTTGCCAAGATGGGAGCGGACGTTTCCAAGTACGTCCCGACCGCGGTGGCGCAAAAACTCCATCAGCGGTTAGGAACTGATCAGCATGACTAAGGGCCGGGAGTTGTTAAAACGTTACTGGGGCTTGCTGGTCGTGATACTGGTGGTACTTGCACTATTTCTAATTCCTTTACCGTACTATATTGAAGGACCCGGAAGTGCAAACAATTTGAAGACTTTTGTGACCGTCAAGCGGCATCCGGATCATCACCGGGGTAAGTTTATGTTGACCTCGGTCGCAGAAGCTCGAGCGACGCCGCTGATGTGGCTTTACGCACAATTGAATCCGCACTATGACGTGGTCAGTGCTCAGGATATGACTGGCGGTCAGGATGACGCGACTTATAATCGGGTTCAGAAGTTTTATATGCGAAGTGCAATCAACGAAGCTATCGCGACGGCGTATTCGGCTGCGCATCAGCAATACCGCAAGGTTTATCAGGGTATCTACGTTTTAACGGTTCAGTCTAATTCGAAATTTAGAAACCAGTTAAAAGTTGGCGATACGATTACGAAAGTCGATGGCCACCATTTTAATACAGCCAGTGCGTATCAGCATTATATTGGTAAGCAGGGCGTCGGACATCGAGTGACGATCACGTATCGGCGAAAGGGCCATTTGAAGCAAGCAAGTGCGCCCCTAATCAAGCTGAGCACGCACCGCGCCGGGATTGGTATCGGCCTAACTGATAATATTAAAGTGACGACGACTATTCCGGTTAAGGTTGATCCCGGACAAATCGGGGGTCCCTCGGCCGGATTGATGTTTAGCTTGCAAATCTATCAGCAATTGACTAATCAGAATTTGCGACACGGACGGAAGATTGCGGGGACCGGCACCATCGATCAAAATGGACAAGTTGGTGAAATTGGTGGTATCGACAAGAAAGTGATTGCTGCTAAGCGGGCAGGGGCGACAATTTTCTTTGCACCGTATGTGAAACCAACCAAAGCGCTTTTGGCGGTTGAAGAAAAGGGTCAAACTAACTATCAACTTGCTAAAGCGACCGCGAAAAAGTACGCGCCTAATATGAAAGTTGTTCCAGTGACCTCATTTAAACAGGCCGTTCATTATTTGCAGACACACCAATAGTAAAATTGAAATGCAAGTTAGCAAAGTTTGGGGTAAAACCCAAACTTTTTTCATGGGTAGCCGCTCCTTTTGCGTAACTATTCGCTGAAGGGGTGAAAACAAATGATAGATTGGATTAAGCTGCTCAAAATGCACTGGCGGATTGTTGGTGGTGTTACTGCCGTGATCATTATTTTGATAACGGGATGGGCACTGAGTCAACTTAAGCAGCCTCAACCCGCCGGTACGGATAACTTGTTGGCGCATTCGTTCAATTCCACATCAATGGGAGGCGCGAGTCGAACGTCTGCCAATGCTGACCAGCCCGCAACGAGTACCCAACCGTCGAACGCTACACCGAGCCCAGCCCGACCGACAGGTGCTAGTTCACCCGGGTATGTCGATATTAAGGGTGCGGTTAATAAACCAGGGTTGTATCAGGTTACTGCTAGTATGCGGGTCGCGGATGTCATCCAACTGGCACAAGGCATGCAGCCACAGGCAGATGCTCAGCAGATCAACTTGGCTGCCAAAGTGACTGATCAGCAAGTGATCTACGTGCCAGCTAAGGGCGAACAGGCCCCGGCTGTTGCGCCACCAGTCGTCCAGTCAACGGGGCCTACTGGCGGAACACCAACTAGTGATCATGCGGCAACGGATAAGATCAATCTCAACACGGCTGATGTGGCCGCGCTGCAAACGTTGAGCGGAATCGGGCAGAAGAAGGCTGAAAAAATCATTGATTATCGCCAGCAACATGGTAATTTTAAAACAATTGATGATTTGAAAAACGTCAGCGGCTTTGGAGAAAAGACTGTGGCCAAATACAAAGACCAGCTCACCGTCTAGTTTCAAAGCGCACATTTTGGTATACTACTGTCATTGAAAGTGAGGCATAAAATGATGAAAGATCAACGAATTCCATGGGATCAGTATTTTATGATGCAGGCGGTCTTATTGGCGAGTCGAAGCACGTGTGAGCGGCTTTCGGTTGGTGCCACGATTGTTCGCGACAAACGCATTATTGCGGGTGGTTACAATGGTTCAGTATCCGGCGATGTTCATTGTATCGATGAGGGGTGTTACCTTGTTGATGGGCACTGTGTTCGCACTATTCACGCGGAAATGAATGCGATTTTGCAGTGTGCGAAATTCGGTGCAGCTACGGATGGTGCTGAAATCTATGTCACTGACTTTCCATGTTTACAATGCACGAAAATGTTATTACAAGCTGGAATTCAAAAAATTCATTATTTACGTAATTATCATAACGATGCGTATGCCATGTCCTTAATTGAACGAAAACACGTGGCTTTACAACAAGTTCAGTTCGACCAATCAGATTTGGATAAGCTGAATCTTGATCAAATCTTGTTAGATCGTGACTAATTGCGTGCACTATTTTTTGCTGCCATTGCGTGCGGCTTACTTAGTAGTTGGTTAGTTGACCAACAATGGCTGGCAGCCGGATTATTATTAATTTGGTTATTGCGAGTCATCCGATTACGAGATCGACAGTGTTTGATGGTGACGATTGGCTGTGTTTTATCTTTGGCAATCTGGCTGAACTGGCAAAACCACCGTTTCGCCTCCATTGTTCAGCGGCCCAGTCAGGTGGTCACAAGCCATTTGGCTGTCCAACCCGATGCGATTACGGTGCGCGGTGGTCAGTATCAGCTGATTGCCACTAGTCCAATGGGCAAAGTACTTGTTAGAGGACAGCTGAAAAGTGCCACTGAAAAACAGTATCTGACCCAGTTTACTCACCGGACGATCTGGCACGTTCAGGGGGAAGTCGCCGCCATCGCACCTCCTACCAACCCGGGGCAGTTTAATGCGCCTAGGTATTATCGCAGTCAAGGCATCGCCCGCCAAGTAACGGTCACAGCGGTTCAACGAATAGAAATTGCGTCGCGGCGTGGTTGGCTGGGGCTACTTGATCGATTACACCAATGGCGTCAGCAATTCTTTCTAGCCTGTCAAAGATTGCCACCAACGCTTAGTCGTTATGCGACGAGTCTACTGGTTGGGATACGCCCCACAGATTTTCAGACGACAATGGGGGCCGTTCAACAGCTGGGACTATTGCATTTGTTCAGTTTGTCGGGTATGCATGTTATTTTATTAGTTAAATTCTTGCAATGGGTCTTGTTACGACTGCATCTAAGTCAGCAAGCAATCGATATTTGGTTATTAGGGCTCTTGCCAGCATACCTTGTCTTGGGCGGCGGTGCCGATAGCTTGCGGCGGGCAGTTGTAACCGCGGCTTTACCAATTATTTGGCAGTTGCTAACACATCAGTCAAGTGGGGCGTTGGGTGGTTGGAGCCTTGCCCTTATAATGGGGATTGCCCATAATCCTTTGGTATTGAGCCAATTAGGTGGTCAGCTCAGTTATGGACTAGCCTTGCTGCTGATCTTAATGCCTGGTTTGCCGCCGTGGCGATTAGCAATTTGGATTCAGGTTATCAGTTTACCGGTTTTGCTTGTAGCTACGGCGCAGTGGCATCTGTGGTCCTTAGCAGTCAATTTGGTGGTTGCGCCTATTTTTAGTTGGGTATTATTACCGGTGACGGTCGTGGGGGCGAGCATTGGCTTTGGTTCTACCAATGTCACCAGCGTGTGTGAATGGGTGTTGGTTAATTTTCAGAATTGGCTTGAGTGGGTCAGCCATTGGCCAGGCCTACTCATTATCGGTCAACCGAGTACACTGTGGGCATGGACGCTCAGTCTATTGAGTTTGTGGTTGTTACGGACACCGCGGCGTCGGTATTACTGGGGACTGTTACTGGCATATGCTTGTTTTAGTCTTAGTCTACGTTTTCCACTTCACGGTGCCGTTCAATTTATCGATGTCGGTCAGGGCGATTCGATCTTGATTCGCCAACCATTTAACCGCCAAGTGAGTTTGATCGATACTGGGGGGCAACTACACTTTTCCCGGCCACGTTGGCAGGCAGAGCAGGTACAACCGCGATCGCGTGCGGAAACGATTACGGTCAATTATTTGCACCGGCTAGGGATCACTCACTTGGATACAGTTTATTTATCACACAAGGATGTTGACCATATTGGTGATTTGGGTGAACTATTACGCTTGATGCCGGTCAATCAAGTGGTGGTACCTGCCGGAATGGCGCGCCTAGCCAAGTTTCAAAAGCTGCTAGTGCCCGCCAGAAAGCGGCCTAAAGTGGTTGAAGCATTGGCCGGCCATACGTTTGCAGATGGATTGGTTGCGGTGCATCCGTTTAAACCGGGACGGGCTGAAAATGAAGATTCGTTGGTGCTAACGGGGGTTTTTGGTCAGCAACGTTTCATGTTTACGGGTGATCTTGACCGAGCGGGGGAGCGTGCAATCGTTGCCCGATATCCACAATTACGCGTGGACGTTTTAAAGCTAGGGCATCATGGCAGTAAAACAGCCTCGGATCTGTTAGCTTTGCGCCAATTAGGTGTGCACCACGGTATTTTATCGGTGGGTCGGCACAATCGCTATGGGCATCCGAATCAAGAAACACTAATAACTCTAGCTGAACAGCATATTGTCACTTATTCAACGGCTTTGCAGGGGATGATAACCTATCGTTTCGTTAATCATCGCCAGGGACGTTGGCAAACATTTTTAAAGGAAGGTGATCGCCATCAACGCACAACAGGCGTTAAAATCGATTCGCAACGGTGACTTGGCATCGATCTATGTTATCTTGGGAACGGTCGACTATTTGGCCGATCAGCTCAAACAGGCTTTTACGCAGCAAATTCCCAGTGAAGAACAAACGATGAACGTCGGCAGTTATGATATGGAAACGACGCCAGTAGCTGTAGCTTTAGATGATGCAATGTCGGCACCGTTTTTTGGTGAACGGCGATTAGTCTTTATTAATCACCCGTACTTTTTGACGGGTGAAAATAAGAAGACCAAGGTTGACCATGATCTGGCCTCACTACAGCACTATTTTGAACAACCTGAACCAAGTACGATTCTGGTGTTTATGGCACCCTATGAGAAATTAGATGCGCGTAAAAAGCTCGTTAAAACGTTAAAAAAACAGGCGACGACGGTTGAAGTCAACCAAGTCTCGGAGGCTGAAACGCAACGCTATGTGCAAGCGGCGTTAGATGAGAAACAGATTCGCATTGATGCGGACGCACTACAGGAACTGGTTAATCGAACTGACGGGCAGTTGGGACTGATTATGGGACAATTACCGAAGTTGATGATTTACGCAGCCCAATCCCAACGAATTGATTTAGCGGCAGTTCAGGCTTTGGTGACTAAATCACTGACGCAAAATGTTTTTGATTTGGTCAACGATGTACTTCGTTATCAGACGCAGTCAGCGGTCGAACTTTACCATGAACTGGTGGCAGCTCAGGAAGCCCCACTAAAGATCAATGCAATCTTATTAGGACAATTCCGATTGTTGCTACAGGTCAAAATTATGGCGCGTGCAGGCTATAGTCAGGGCAGCCTAGCTAGCACGCTTAAAGTGCACCCATATCGGGTCAAACTAGCCATGCAAACGGTCCGCCATTTTGATCAAGCTGCGTTACGGGCGGCGTACTTAGGACTGCTCCAAACAGAAGTACAAATGAAAACGACACAACGCGACCCGGAGTTGCTCTTTGAGTTATTTATGGTTCAATTTGTTAATGAGCGACAGGCAGCGGTCGGAACGCGGCTGTCCCGTTAGGCATTGGCTTGTTGGACAAGCGAGAACGACTATTCACGAAGGCAAAAGTAATAGTGCTTAGATATGGAGCCCCAAAAAAAGATGGTCGACCGGAATTCTCAGAATTCGGTCGACCATCTTTTGAGTCATTAAAGGCGATAAAAAAACGCCGTCGCAATGCTCGGGCGTAAAATTAGCTTATTTAGCGTAACGTGCAGCCATCCGTGACTTGTCACGGGCAGCTTTGTTGCGCTTGATAAGACCTTTAGAAGCAGCCTTGTCAACGGCGCTAGTTGCTGCTAAGTATAAATCGTCGACGTTGTCGGCACCAGCAGTTTTAGCAGCTTCAAATTTTTTAACAGCAGTCCGCATCGCACTCATTTGGGCGGTGTTACGGACGTTTGCTTTATTGTTTGTTTTCACGCGTTCAATAGCGGATTTGATAATTGGCATCAGATTCACCTCCATCATTTTTTCAACAAATGCTATTATACATAAGCCCCGGCTTGAATGCAACCGTTATGTGTAAAGTAATTTATCTTGATATGTATTGAAACTTGCTTTTTACTCCTTAGTTTGCTAGACTATATCAAGTGTTCAGCAACCCTTTACTTAGTTTTTCGTGCACCACCAACGATTTACTCAGTTTAGGGCAATTATTGGAAAGGTGGTTGAAACACATGGCAATTTCACGCGAAAAGAAGACGGAGCTTATTAACAAGTATGCTCGTCACGAAGGCGATACTGGTTCTGTTGAAGTCCAAGTTGCAGTTTTAACGGAAGACATCAACGAATTAAACGAACATTTACGAGTTCACAAGAAGGATTTTCATTCACAACGTGGGTTGATGAAGAAAATTGGTCACCGTCGTAACTTGTTAGCTTACCTTCGTAAAGAAGACGTTAACCGTTACCGTGACTTAATCCAAAGTCTTGGTCTTCGTCGTTAATATTGAGATTACGAGAACTGCCTGCGGGTGGTTCTTTTTTTGTGTAAAAAATTACAGAAACGATACATAAACTTTATTAAACCCAAACAACCGTTCGCTATACTTATGTTTATTCAAAAGTGAATGAGGGGATTTCATGGAAGCAATGGCAACGTTGACTCGTAACTTTCGGGTCTTATGGTTTGGCAGTTTAATCACTGATTTAGGTAACGCAATGACGTTACCGTTTATTGTGCTGTATATTCAGACATTAGGCGATTATTCAACGACCCAGTTGAATTTTCTAGGGGCAGCGGCGTTTGCCGTGACATACGCCTGCAAAGCTTTAGTCGCACCATTGTGGGGCCGATTGGCGGATCAAAAGGGGCGTAAGCTGATGTGTCTACGCGCATCTGGCATGATGACCTTAACGATTCTCGGTGTGGGACTAGCACCTAACGTGATCGTCCTCTTGATTTTACGAGCCGCACAGGGAGCGTTTTCAGGTTACATCAATAATGCTAACGCACTGATTTCGATTACCGTACCTGCGGAACAACGTGGCCAGTGGTTAAGTAAACTGGTCACTGGTAGCATCAGTGGCACATTGATGGGGCCACTTTTGGGAAGCTTTCTGGCTAATACCGTTGGCTATCGGGGGGCGTTCGTGGCTACCAGTAGTTTGATGGCGCTTGTCTTTGTCATGACCTGGTGGGGTGTTCAAGAGAAGGTGACGGCAGTTAGTCGCGCCACGTTACCACCATTGCGACCAATCTTACATCAATTGGGTGGTCGCTTTATTTGTGCCTTGCTGACATCGTTACTAGTTGTTCAGGCGACGACCAATGCGATAACACCACTGTTAAGCTTGCTGGTCGGACAGTTAGCGCCCCAAGCAACGGCGCAGACGATTATCTTGATGACGGGGATTGTGGCGGCTGCGCCGGGACTTGCCACGATTCTAATGGCTGGTCGTGTTGGGCGCATTCTGGATCGGCTGGGCGCTGGCCGTTGCTTAGTTACTTTTTTGATTTTAGCGATTGTTGACTTATTGTTGACTAGTTTGGTACATCAGGTCACGTGGCTGGTCGGGCTACGGCTAATACTGGGAATTGCGGATGCGGCACTATTGCCCGCGCTTCAAGTGATGACAGTCGAGCATGTCCCACACGCAGCGTTTGGGCGTGTGTTTAGTTTAAATCAGTCCGCGCAAGCTTGTGGTAACGTGGTCGTCCCCGGGTTAGCCGTGATTGTTGCCAATTGGTGGGGGTATCAGTCAATCTTTATTGTTACGGCTGGATTACAGCTGATGGCATTGATGCTGTGGGTCGCGTATTTTAGTCAGCAACGACCACATTAGATTGCATTGAATGGTCTAACTATTGCTTTACTTTAAAATGTGGTAAACTGGGGAGAGTTACTTAATCGGAACAGGTACGCTGGTACTTGTAAATTTTAATAGAGGAGTTTTTAGATCATGAACTTTGCAAACGTTGATTTGATGACCGCAATGGTGACCCCTTTCGATGATCACCAACAATTGGACGAAAAGCGGTTAGCAAGTTTGATTGAACATTTATTGGCACACGGCACCCAAGGTATTCTGGTGGGTGGGACAACTGGTGAAGCACCAACGCTAACCGAAGATGAAAAATTAACCTTACTAAAGAAAGCAGCTGAGATTGTCGATGGTCGGGTACCAATCGTGGCCGGGACCGGCTCAAACAGTACCGCTGCTACCATCGCATTTACTAAGAAGGTTAGTCAGATTAAGGGGATTGATGCAGCTTTAGTGGTGGTTCCCTACTACAACAAGCCTGATCAAGCTGGTATGATTGCCCACTTTACAGCGGTTGCTGATCAAGGTGGCTTACCAGTTATTATTTATAATATTCCGGGCCGGGTTATTGTGAAGATGACCGTGGCCACGATCTTAACATTAGCACAAAATCCCAATATTATTGGGATTAAGCAGTGTGCGACGATGGAAGAGTTTGGCGCGATTGTCGAAAATGCACCGGCTGATTTTCTTGTTTATACTGGTGAAGATTCTCAGAGTTTGGCTGCCAAGGAAATTGGTGGTGCTGGGGTTATCTCAGTGGCAAGTCATATCTATGGTGACGAAATGACGGCGATGTTTAGTGCCATCGACCAGGGTGAGATTGCCACGGCCGCTAAGTATCAACGGGACTTAACACCCAAGATGAGTGCCTTGTTTAGTGCACCATCGCCATCGCCAGTTAAAGCGGCCTTAAATCATTTGGGTCAGCCGGTGGGTGAACCACGGTTACCAATCTTACCATTGAGTACTGAACAAACGGCTCAGCTTTTTAAAACATTAAACATTTAGAAGAATCAAGGTGAAATAATTGAGTAGTGAAATTCAAATTACCCCATTTGGTGGGGTCCGTGAGAACGGCAAAAACATGTATGCTGTCGAAGTCGATGGTGATATTTATATTTTAGATTGTGGGTTAAAGTACCCAGAAAATGAGTTATTAGGAATTGATATCGTGATTCCGGACTTCAGTTATTTGCGAGAAAATGCTGATCGAATCGTCGGTGTCTTTTTGACCCACGGCCACGCTGATGCCATTGGTGCGTTACCGTACTTTTTGAATGAGTTCAACGTTCCCGTGTTTGGTTCAGAGCTAACCATTGAGTTGGCAAAAATTCAATTGCAAAAGGACCCTAAAGCTAAAAACTTTAATGACTTCCACATCATTAATGAGAAGACAGAAATTGATTTTGGCACGGTCACGGTTTCGTTTTTCCGCACGACCCATTCGATTCCAGATTCAATGGGAATCGTGTTGCAAACCAGTGCCGGTGAGGTCGTTTATACCGGTGACTTTAAGTTTGATCCGACGGCCGCAGGCGACTATCAGACTGATTTTGCGCGGTTGGCGGAGATTGGATCAAAAGGCGTCTTGGCGTTACTTAGTGATTCAGCTAATGCAGAAAATTATGAACAGCCGGTCAGTGAACGTGAAATTGCGGCCTATGTTTTAGAAACGTTTAAATATCATCCAGGACGGATCATTGTCGCTTCAGTTGCATCCAATATCTTGCGTATTCAGCAAGTTTTAGATGCCGCTGCAAAGTCTAATCGGAAAGTCGCTTTAATGCCTGGTGACGTTGAGAGTATCGTGAAGACCGCAATCGATTTAGGCAAGTTACACATGCCTGAAGACGTTGTCGTACCACTTAAAGCCATTGATAAACTTAAACCTGAACAAATCGTGATTTTACAAACGGGCCGAATGGGCGAACCTATTAAGGCCTTACAACGGATGGCTAATAAGCAGGAGAGCAAGGTCAATATCGAAAAGGGTGATCTGGTATTTATTACTACCACACCGTCACATTCGATGGAAACCGTGGTTGCCAAGACCCGTGATATGATTTATCGTGCTGATGCGGACGTTAAGGCGATTGCTGATGAAATGAATTCCTCCGGCCATGCCGCTAAACGTGACTTGCAAATGATGATCAACATGATGAAGCCCCAATATTTCATTCCGATTCAAGGGGAGTATCGTCTGTTGGATGCTCATGCGGACTTTGCACGTGAAGTTGGAATTCCGGACGACCATGTCCTGATCGCAGCCAAGGGTGACCAGTTACGTTATGACGGTGATACCATGCACTTGGCCGGTTCAATCGAAGTCGGCGATACGATGATCGATGGCATCGGGGTCGGTGACATTGGAAACATTGTGTTACGTGACCGCAAGATTTTGTCTGAAGACGGTATTTTCGTGGCAGTGGTCACGATTGATCGCAAAAAGAAGAAGATTATTGCGACTCCTAAGATTACTTCACGGGGCTTCGTCTACGTCAAGACTAGTAAAGACTTGATGCAAGAGAGCGCTGAGTTAGTCAAAACGACGGTGCAAGAAAATCTCGATAATAAAGAGTTTGATTGGGGCCATTTAAAACAGGCTGTCCGTGAGAAGTTGAACCATTATTTATGGGACCAGACCAAGCGGCACCCAGTTATTTTACCGGTTATTATGGAAGTTAATCAGCATCATCGGCGTACAAAGAAGGCTAAACCAGCCAAACCAGTCGAGACTGAATCTAAAGCTTAGTATTAAAAAAGTCGGAAGCTACTTCCGACTTTTTTGGTTACAATGAAGAGGAGGAAGGTTCAATGACAATAGCTGAAACACAATTGGCCGCCGAACAAGCCAGTCGAGCTCAGGATTGGTCCAAGGCGGCTAGTTTGTGGGAGCAAGTGTATCAGGCACAGCAAACGGCACCAGTTAATTACGAATTGGTCCAAGCGTTGGTGGCTGATCAACAATATGTGGCAGCAGCTAATTATGCCAGTGAGTTTGAAGCGCAGTATTTAGCAACCGATGCGGCCGCAGATCTGTATCTGAATGCATTGGTTGCTAATCATGACTTCATTTCTGCCCACATTATGATCAAGGCACGCCCAACGAGTGCGTGGACTACGGCTGCAAACACAACTTTAAAAGCGGCGGAGAGTACGGCTGAGCGAACGCTAGGATCGACATTGACCACAACAATGCGTCATTTTTATCATTTATCTGACCAGCCCGTCCAGAAACAGGTGGCAGGTTTGCAAGCAGCCCGTCACCTGCCATATGAGCGCTATCTGACGGCAGCCAAGTTTCTATTAGTAGATCCGTTTTTGCATCCCTTAACACGAGTAGAAGTGTTATATACACTGTACCAATTGCAAGTATCAGAGACGGTCAAGATGCAGTGGCTACTGGATGAGAAGATGTTGACACTGTGTCCAGCAAAGTTAGTCGCACTCGGTCAGGACGAGACGAGCAAGGCCGTTTACCATGCTTTGAAAGTGCGACTTGGTAATCAAGATGTCTTTTTATATGAAAGCTTACGAGAACTTTTACAATTGCAATTAATGTATTTATATCCATGCGCTGCACAGGTTATTACAGATTCCACGGCTTGGATCGATCTTTTGATTAGTTTGCAAACTGGGCAGACGATAACGCCGTCTGATGACCAAACTGAAAAAATGATGAAAATTCAGCAAAAAATTCAGCAATTTAGCCTTGATTTACAATCATAAGCGTGTGTAATAAGAATTTACTAACAAAAATTCAATTTTTTGAATAATATCTGTTTACAAATCAGATTAGGCTATATATAATATTTAAGGATTCTCAGTGATGGGTGCGCGATTTGGCCTTTTCACTAGGATGTAGTATAATACTAACTAAAGAATTGTTGAGACCATTTTGGCCTCGACGTTATTCTTGCGAAAATCACAGGAGGTTTCATTAATGGCAAAAGAACATTATGAAAGAACAAAACCCCATGTAAACATTGGTACTATTGGCCACGTTGACCATGGGAAGACTACTTTGACCGCTGCAATCACTAAGGTATTAGCATCTAAGGGCTTGGCTAAAGAACAAGACTTTGCTTCTATCGATGCTGCTCCGGAAGAACGTGAACGTGGTATTACTATCAACACTGCCCACGTTGAATACGAAACTGAAAAGCGTCACTACGCTCATATCGATGCCCCAGGACATGCTGACTACGTTAAGAACATGATTACTGGTGCCGCTCAAATGGACGGTGCGATCTTAGTTGTTGCCGCAACTGATGGTCCTATGCCACAAACGCGTGAACACATCCTCTTGGCTCGCCAAGTTGGTGTTGACTATATCGTTGTCTTCTTAAACAAGACTGATCTTGTTGACGATGACGAATTAGTTGACTTGGTTGAAATGGAAGTACGTGAATTACTTTCAGAATACGATTTCCCTGGTGACGATATTCCTGTTATCCGTGGTTCAGCGCTTAAAGCACTTGAAGGCGACCCAGAACAAGAAAAGGTTATCATGCACTTAATGGATGTTGTTGATGAATACATCCCAACTCCAGTTCGTGATACTGAAAAGCCTTTCTTGATGCCTGTTGAAGACGTCTTCTCAATCACTGGTCGTGGGACTGTTGCTTCTGGTCGTATCGATCGTGGGACTGTTAAGGTCGGCGACGAAGTTGAAATCGTTGGTTTACACGAAGATGTTCTTAAGTCAACTGTTACGGGTCTTGAAATGTTCCGTAAGACACTTGACTTAGGTGAAGCCGGGGATAACGTTGGTGCGTTATTACGTGGTGTTAACCGTGAACAAGTTGTTCGTGGCCAAGTTTTGGCTAAGCCAGGTTCGATCCAAACCCACAAGAAGTTCAAGGGTGAAGTTTATATCTTGAGCAAAGAAGAAGGTGGCCGTCATACGCCATTCTTCTCAAACTATCGTCCACAATTCTACTTCCACACCACTGATATCACTGGTGTTATTGAATTGCCAGACGGCGTTGAAATGGTTATGCCTGGTGACAACGTAACGTTCACTGTTGAATTGATTCAACCAGCTGCCATCGAAAAGGGTACCAAGTTCACGGTTCGTGAAGGTGGTCATACTGTCGGTGCCGGTGTTGTTTCAGAAATTGATGACTAATCTCTAACTGATTTTCATTGATTGATCTAAGCGACTTGGAAGTCTTCTTCCAAGTCGCTTTTTTTAAGAAAAACGAACAATAAATCGCGAGCTTACGCGCTTTTTTAGCCAATTTGGTTTACTTTACGGTGTCGATAGGTTAAACTTAACAAGTATGCAATTGACTAGAATTGTAGAAATTATAATGTTTCGGAGGGAATACAATGGCTGCAAAGTGGGAAAAGAAAGAAGGCAACCAAGGCGAATTAACATTCGAAATTGGTGCTGATAAAATTAGTGAAGGTATCGACAAGGCCTTCCAACGGACTAAAAAGAACTTAAATGTTCCTGGTTTCCGTAAGGGTAAGGTTCCACGTCAAATCTTCAATCAAATGTATGGTGAAGAAGCACTTTATCAAGATGCTTTAAACATCGTGCTCCCAGAGGCATATGAAGAAGCAATCAAGGAAACTGAAATCGAACCAGTTGATCAACCTCAAATCGATGTTGATAGCATGGAAAAAGGTAAGCCTTGGGTATTAAAGGCCGTTGTAACGGTTAAACCAGAAGTTAAGCTTGGTCAATACAAGGAACTTAGTGTAACGCGTCAAAATACTCGCGTTTATGCTAAGGATGTTGATGCCGAATTAGAATCACGGCGTGAAAAACAAGCTGAATTAGTTCTGAAGGAAGACCAACCAGCCGCTAAGGGCGATACGGTGGTTATTGATTTCAAAGGATTCGTTGATGGCGAACCATTTGAAGGTGGCGAATCAGAAAACTACTCACTTGAATTAGGTTCTAACTCATTCATCCCTGGTTTTGAAGACCAATTAGTTGGTGTCAAGGCTGGCGACGAAACTGAAGTTAAGGTAACGTTCCCTAAGGATTACCAAGCTGAAGACTTACAAAACAAAGAAGCCACTTTCAAAGTGACAGTTCATGAAGTCAAGACTAAGGAACTCCCTGAATTAGATGACGAATTTGCCAAGGATGTTGACGAAGATGTTGACACACTTGAAGAATTAAAAGCTAAGATCAAGGACGAACTTAAGGAACAAAAGGAATCCGCTGCGCATGATGCAATTGAAGACGAAGCTTTAAACCAAGCGGTTGACAATGCTGAAATTCAAGCAATTCCTGATGCCATGAAAGAAGACGATATTCATCGTCAAATGGATCAATACTTGGCTAATATGCAACAACAAGGTATCGATCCAAAGACTTACTACAAGTTGACTGGTACTACTGAAGACGACTTGCACAAGCAATTTGCTGCTGATGCTGAACGCCGGGTTAAGACTAACTTGGTCTTAGAAGCGGTTGTTGAAGCTGAAAACATCAAGCCATCTCAGGATGAAATTGCGGCCGAAGTTAAGGATTTAGCTAGTCAATACAACATGGAAGAAAGTGCTGTTCGTGGTGCTTTAACGGATGACATGTTGTCACATGACATTGCGATTCGCCAAGCCGTTGACTTGATTGCGGATTCTGCTAAGCAAAATGCCAAAGCAGAAGACAAAAAAGACGACAGCGACAAGAACTAATTAATTCAATTAGATACAAGTCGAGGGTCTTGGAAGAATAATTCTTCCGAGACCCTTTTACATAGCGTCAGCTAATCGTAAGATTAATTTAATAGCTATTTGGCTGACGCCTGTGATTTACTGCGAGAATCATTCGGTTTTCAAAGTGGTTAGCCGGATGATTGAACAGATAATTTCGGGTTTAGGTTCGTCCATGTTATAGTAGTGGACGTAGAAGACAGTGCCTAAGCTGGTTTTAGCTCAGTTTTTCTGTTATGATTAATCCATGTAAATACATCGATGAGGTGAGAATGAATGTTTGAAAATACCGAGACAAACGGCCCTGTGAACTGCTCATTTTGTGGTAAATCACAAGATCAAGTTAAAAAGATCGTGGCTGGACCCGGCGTTTATATCTGTAATGAATGTATCGATTTATGTAAAGAAATTATCGATGAAGAGTTTAGCGAAGAACAAACCCATGAATTAACAGATATCCCAACGCCAAAGGAAATTGTAGACGAGTTAGACCAATACGTGATCGGCCAAAATGAAGCTAAGCGGACCCTATCAGTTGCGGTTTATAACCACTACAAGAGGGTTAAGGCCATGGCTGATAATGATGAAGAGACCGAAGATGGTCCTGAATTACAAAAGAGTAATATTAGCTTAGTGGGACCAACTGGTTCTGGTAAGACTTTCTTAGCTCAGAGTTTAGCGCGAATTTTGGATGTGCCATTTGCTATTGCGGATGCCACGACGTTAACCGAAGCCGGCTATGTTGGTGAAGACGTTGAAAATATTTTGCTGAAATTACTGCAAAATGCGGATTACGACGTTGAACGTGCCGAAAAAGGGATTATTTATATTGATGAAATCGATAAGATCGCCAAGAAGAGTGAAAATGTCTCAATTACACGGGATGTTTCCGGTGAAGGGGTTCAACAAGCCCTCTTGAAGATTTTGGAAGGTACGATTGCCAATGTGCCACCGCAGGGCGGGCGTAAGCATCCCCAACAAGAGTTTATTCAAATTGACACGACCAACATTTTATTCATCGTTGGTGGGGCCTTTGATGGAATCGAAGACATCGTCAAACGTCGCCTAGGCGATAAAACGATTGGTTTCGGTACGGACACCGATGGTAAGAATGCCGTTCTAGACGATTCCAAGAGTCTCATGCAACAAGTTGTGCCAGAAGACCTCTTACAATTCGGTTTAATTCCTGAATTTATTGGGCGTCTTCCAATCTTGACTGCGCTAGAACGTTTAACGGAAGATGATTTGGTCCGGATCTTAACGGAACCAAAGAATGCGCTTGTCAAGCAATATCAACGCCTAATTGCTCTAGACGGTGCAGAATTAGACTTTAACGATGACGCTTTACGTGCCATCGCGCAAGAAGCCTTAGCACGTAATACTGGTGCTCGGGGTCTACGCTCGATTATTGAAGACACGATGCGGGACATTATGTATGATATTCCAAGTCGTGAAGATGTTAAAAAGGTGATTATTACTCGCGAGACGGTTGCTGATCACGCTGAACCAGAACTGGTTTTAGCTGATCAAAAAGCTTCCTAACGTTTCGTTCAGAAGATCAATAGACAGCACTCAGGACCGCGATGAGTTTTCATTCGCGGTCCTGAGTGCTGTTTAAATCGAATTTGAGCGCGGATGACAACCCGCTGCAAAAATTATGGTAAAATGAATGCAATACGATTGCAGAAGGAGTTAATTCGATGGAAGTGCATAACGTTGAACTTGTCATGAGCGCGGTAGCGCCGAGCCAGTACCCGACTACTGGGTTTCCAGAAATTGGGTTAGCGGGGCGCTCTAACGTCGGAAAATCATCCCTGATTAATGTGTTGATTAACCGCAATAGCTATGCGCGGACGTCTAGTCAACCTGGGAAGACCCAAACACTGAACTTTTATAAAGTTGAAGATCAATTATACTTCGTCGATGTTCCGGGATACGGTTATGCTAAGGTATCTAAGAAGGAACGTGAGAAGTGGGGACAAATGATTGAGACGTATCTAACAAGCCGAGAGACACTGCGAGGTGTCGTTATTCTAGTCGATGCACGTCATGCGCCAACTAAAGACGATGTCGCAATGTACGAGTGGATGCGTTACTATGAGATGCCATTACTGGTCGTGGCAACTAAAAGTGATAAAATTCCGCGTGGTAAGTGGAACAAACAGGAAAGTTTAATTAAAAAGACGCTTAACTTCCAAGCTGAAGACGATTTTATCGCCTTTTCAGCTAAGACCAAAGAAGGCAAGGATGCTGTTTGGCAATGGATCGAAGCGCACACTGTGGGAGGCAACTAACTTGGAATTTAATGAGTATCAGTCGTTAGCAAATCGGACATTATATGGTAATGAGCAGGTGCTGACGAACTTATCGCTGGGATTAGCTTCAGAGACTGGTCAAGTCGTTGACTTAGTCAAAAAGTATACGTTTCATGGTGAACGTTTGAATAAAGATCAGCTGACGAAACAGATGGGCGATGTGTTATGGTACTTATCACAAGTTGCTGAATGGGCGGATATTCCGTTCGAAGAAGTTGCGCAACAAAATATTGTTAAACTCAACGATAAGTACCCGAATGGTAAACCAGTTAAATAGTCGGTGAAGAGTGGTCTAACCTGAAGAGTTGGGCTGTCAGCAGGTAAGGCTGGCAGCCCAACTCTTTTTTATTGCGACGAACGACCACATATCATTTGCAAAAATTGTGTCATTATTGAGTTCGGCTGTTTATTTTCACTTTTCTAGGTAAATTAATTGCATTTGCAGCTGAAATAGCGTAAATTAAAGACTGTAAAAGAGTTGTGCACAACTTAAATGTTTTTGAAACGGAAAGGATGCTTAACTATGAAGATTAATATCAAAGACGATGCTCAAGCCTACCTTGCAGATAAGATTCCGGCAGGGAGTCAAGTAATTTTAACAACTGACGATGGTTCTAACAAATATTCGAGTTTAGGCGGTAGCTGTGCCATTGGTAATAAGTTTCAGTTAGTTATTCTTAAAGCCGCTGATCCCGACTATACCACGCCATTAGAAAATAATGCTGGTTATGTGATGCACGTTGCACCGGCTGATGAAGCCTACTTGGGGAACGGCCTCAACATTTCTCGCTGGCATAATGCTTTAGCGCTCAAGGATGATAGTGGGATGCTCGACGGTGCTTTGGCTGTTGTTGATTGGCGCGATGTTTCACCAGAAACGGAAGCAGAGCGGCGCGAAAAGATGCAAACAATCGGGACTAAAATTTGCTAAATAGTTATTCAAATAAAAACGCGATGGCTAACTGCCATCGCGTTTTTTTTGACTGCTATTTATGGGCGTCCTTTTTATCAGCTGCCTTATTTTCTTTGCGTTTAGCATGTTCGTCAATAGTATCCTGAACCGCTTTAGTGGTGAGTTTATCCTTATCGTCAGGACCAATGGCAAACTTGTCGAATAGCTTATCAAGGTTATCTTGACGCTGTACTTTTAAACTCATAAAATCATTCCTTTCGATTAACGCCTATCATAGCAAATTTCCGACAATTTGTCAGTTATTCGTCGTTTATGCATAATCAATGGGCTAAAACGTGTATAAACGACTTATTTATGCATAAAATAAAGAAATTTTCAAAAATACTTGCATAAATAATCATATGCGGTTATACTTTATTCTTGTAAATTACAAAACGAGGAGAATACCTATGAAAAAAAGATTTGGGTGGTTTTTAGCCATTATTGTGGCCCTGATCATGACCGTCGTCCCACTCGGACAGACGCAACATGCGCAAGCGGCCGATAATTCATTAGAACAAATTCAGAAAAAGGGCGTCTTAGTAATGGGGACGTCGCCTGATTATCCACCGTATGAGTTTCAAGCAACGGTCAACGGTAAGAGTAAGATCGTTGGGATGGATGTTCAGATTGGGAAACAAGTTGCTAAGGATCTGGGCGTGAAGCTGAAGATCAAATCCATGTCATTTGACTCATTGCTAGTGGCACTCCAAACTGGCAAGGTTGATATGATTATCTCTGGGATGAACCCAACCCCTTCACGGCGGAAAAATGTTGATTTTACCCACGTTTATTATCAAGGTGGCTACGATATTGTCATCAATAAGACTGATAAGGGCAAGTACAAGAATAAGAATTCATTCAAGAATGGCACGTTGGGTGCCCAAACTGGAACGACTCAATATAATGCCGTCAAAAACCAAACGACTGCCAAGGCTAAAGGGATGACTTCACAATCTGATCTGATTTTGGCACTTCAGAGTCACAAAGTTGATGGGGTTGCTATGGAAAAGCCTTCTGCAGAAGCCTATGTTGCAAACAATAAGAGTTTGGTTGCTATTCCTAGTGACTTCAACATGAGCTCTAGTGCAACGAGTTCGGCGATCGCATTTCGGAAAGGTTCAACTAGTCTTGTTAACAAAGTCAATAAGACCGTTGATCGGATTAAGAAACAGAACCTCGTTAAAAAGCAATATTTACCGGCAGCCGGCAAGTATTTGAAGACCAATACCGTTAATACGTCAATGGGACATTACTGGAAGGCTTTTGCAACCGGGATCGAATATACGTTAATCATTACGGTTTGCTCCGTTTTCTTCGGTTTTATCATCGGTATTTTATTGGCATTAGCACGGATGGCTAAAGGAAATCCACTTAAGACTGCCATTCGGTGGTTAGCAACTGCGTATGTTGAATTTATTCGTGGGACGCCAATGATGGTCCAAGTGATGTTTGTGTACTTCGGACTTGGGTTATTCGTCAATTTACCAGCACTGACTTCTGGGATTATTGCGATTTCCTTGAACTCTGGTGCGTACGTTGCTGAATATATTCGTGGCGGGATTAATTCCGTCGATGTTGGGCAGACGGAAGCTGCTCGGAGTTTAGGAATGTCCAACGGTGAAACGATGCGTTACGTGGTCTTGCCACAAGCATTGAAGAACATTTGGCCATCACTTGGGAACGAATTTATTACGTTGATCAAGGATAGTTCCATCGTTTCGATTATTGGGGTCACTGAATTAATTTATCAAAGTAACATTGTTCGTTCAGATACGTACCGGGGGGTTGCACCGATCGTTGTTATTATGGTGCTATACTTCATCTTAACCTTTACCGCTTCACGGATCTTGAACTACTTCGAAAGGAGAATGCAACATGACTAAACCAGTAATTGAAGTTAAAGACCTTGCGAAGAGCTTCGGTGAAAATGACGTTTTAAAGGATATTACAGAAAAAGTTGAACCCGGTCAGGTGATCGTGGTGATTGGTCCTTCTGGTGGTGGGAAGAGTACCTTCTTACGTTGTTTAAACTTACTCGAGACGCCCACAAGTGGTCAAGTCGCTTTCGAAGGTCAAGATCTCACAACTTTGGATACGAAGAGTGTTAACGCGCTACGTGAAAAAATGGGAATGGTTTTCCAAGGGTTTAATCTATTTCCCAACATGACTGTATTGGAAAACATTAAATTGGCGCCGATGAAGGTCAAGCATGTCGATGATGCCGCGGCGACTAAGCAAGCGCACGAATTATTGCAACGCGTTGGGTTGGACGATCATGCGGATGCCTTTCCAAGTAGTCTTTCAGGTGGTCAGGCTCAACGGGTGGCGATTGCTCGTGCGTTGGCGATGAACCCTGAAGTGATGCTGTTTGACGAACCAACGTCTGCCTTGGACCCGGAAATGGTTGGGGAAGTGTTAAACGTGATGCAAGAACTTGCTAAGGATGGGATGACCATGGTTGTGGTCACTCACGAAATGGGTTTTGCTAAGTCAGTAGCGGATCGAATCTGGTTCATGGCTGATGGCTATATTCAGGAGAATAATACGCCTGAGGAATTCTTTGCGAACCCGCAAACAGAGCGGGCCCAAGATTTTCTTTCTAAAATTTTGATGTAAACAACACATAACCGGTAATCAGCTCAGTTGCTGATTACCGGTTTTTTGCTACACTGTGATCAGTAGCGACAGTGATGAATAGTCGGTCATAATAAAAATCATATTTCCGGGCTGTTTGGTTGAGCCCCATGCTAGCAGGCGGTATACTAATAATGCTAATCTAAATGAAGGGAAGGTGTGTTATGGCATCCGCGCATATTGAACATAAGTTATCCTTGTTACCGGACTTACCAGGATGTTATCTGATGAAGAACTTAAACAGTCAGATCATTTATGTGGGTAAGGCCAAGAACTTGAAAAATCGGGTGCGTTCATATTTCAAAAGCAGCCATACTGGTAAGACCGCGCGGTTAGTATCAGAGATTGCGGACTTTGAGTTTATTGTGACCTCAACGGATAAGGAAGCCTTCCTGCTAGAAATTACGTTAATTCAAAAACATCAACCGTACTTTAATATTAAATTAAAAAAGGGAACCGGTTATCCGTACATTAAGATTACCAATGAACGAGACCCCCAGATCCTGATCGTCAGTGATGTTCGTAAAGATGGTGGCTACTACTTTGGGCCATATCCCAATGTTTACGCGGCTCAGGAAACGGTCAATTTTATTCAGAAGGTCTATCCGTTGCGGCGTTGCCATGGTTTCCAGAAGCGGCCGTGTCTCTATTATCATATGGGCCAATGCTTGGGAGCTTGCTTTAAAACGGTGCCGGTGGCAGAATATGACGCTCAGATCAAGCGGATTAAATCCTTTTTGAATGGTCACGTTGAAACGGTCAAGAAGCAGTTAACTAAACGAATGGATCAAGCGGCCGCTGACCTAGAATTTGAACGAGCCGCTGAATTACGTGATCAACTGAATTATATTGAAATGACGGTTGAAAAGCAGAAAATTATTTCAAACGATAATACGCCCCGCGACCTGTTTAATTTCTATCTTGATAAAGGCTGGCTTTCGATTCAGGTCTTCTTTATTCGGCAAGCGCGGTTGATGAAGCGCGAGAAACGCTTGTTCCCAGTAGTGTCAACTGCACCTGAAGAAATGACGAGCTTTATCTTGCAATTTTATAATCGCAAAAATAACGTTCTACCACGCGAAGTTTTAGTCCCCAACGGTCTTGATAAGCAGGTCCTGAGTGACATTCTCGGAATTCCGGTAAGGACCCCTCAACGCGGCCAGAAAAAGGATTTGCTGGACATGGCACAAAAAAATGCTCGAATCGTCTTAGAAGAGAAGTTCCGGTTGTTGGAATTGGATGAGCGCAAGACGACGGGGGCGATGCAAGAAATCACGGATGCTTTAGGCATTCCTGCTGGTCATAAAATTGAGGCTTTTGACCACTCTCATATTCAGGGGGCCGACTTGGTTTCTGCCATGGTCGTCTTCACGGACGGGCAACCGAATAAAAAATTGTATCGGAAATATAAGTTGCGGACGGTCGATCATGCTGATGAAGCTGCATCGACCCGTGAAGTGATTCGGCGGCGCTATACACGGCTACTGAAGGAGCATGCAGCATTGCCCGACCTGATTTTGATGGATGGTGGCGAGATCCAGCTGGAAGCCGCTAAGGACGTCTTAGAGAACGAATTAGGGATTGCAACGCCAGTCGCGGCAATGGTCAAAAATGACCATCATAAGACGGCGGACCTACTCGCTTCTGCTGGTGATCAGCATTTGCATCTAGATCCGAAGAGTCAAGGATTTTATTTATTACAACGGATTCAAGATGAAGTGCACCGCTTTGCGATTACGTTTCACCGACAAGTCCATACCAAACATTCATTGAGTTCGCGCTTGGACGAGATCCCCGGGGTTGGGCCGAAGACGCGTAATAAGTTGTTGCGTAAATTTGGATCGATGAGTAAAATTGCTGGTGCCTCACTGGAAGAGATTCAGTCCCTGGGAATTGCTAAAAACGTTGCACAAACTGTCAAATTTTCATTAGCCGGTGGTGGTGTAACACCGAAGCATTATCAAAAGGGCGCCACATAGTTGTCATCTGGCTAACTAATGTAATTAATGTTAAGAAGACCATCTAGTTTTCACGAACTAGGTGGTCTTTTTTGATGCTTGAAAACATCATTGATTTGTAAAAATGTCGATTTTGTGATTAGTTGAAAAGCACATTGGTTGCTGGAGTAACCGATGATTTAATCGAAATAATTGTGGGTAAATACGAGCTAAAATAAAGTCAAATAATTATACAATTTATATTATTTTGATTAGTAACTATCAATAAATATAACATTATTGTCTATAATGTCAATTTAAATTTAGAGATTGTCGAATATTCGCTTGTATTTATATGAGTTTCATGAAAATTCGTGAAAACTATTGCGTCGTTTGCAACTGGTTTTCTACAATAATGTCAATCGTTTAATAAAAGTCAGTCAAGAAATATTGGAGCGTGTGGAATGGAGCAAGTAATAACCTTTGATTTTATTGTTAAACTCATTCGTCAGTATTGGAAGGTATTATTGAGTTTAATGATTTTGGGCGGGACGATTGCAACAGTGGTGACTTTGTGGGTCATTCAGCCCGAGTATCAAGCCAATGTTCAAATATTAGTGAACCGCAAACACAGTAGTGCGGGCGCGGATTTGACGGGCCAGCAAGCCGATGTGCAGATGATTACGACTTATAAGGAATTAATTACAAAACCAGTCGTGTTGAAGCCGGCACGGCAGACTTTAATGGCAGAAACTGACATTCGACGCTCACTTGAGTCGCTTAAGCAAACGGTCAGCGTGACCAGTACGGCCAATTCGCAGGTGTTTTCAATCGTTGTTCGTGATAAAAATGCGAAAGCTAGTGCAATGATTGCGAACCAAATTGCTGCAACGTTTAAAGATCAGGTCCAGCATATTATTAGGGTCAATAATGTAACGATCGTTGCACCCGCAGAGACGCCGGATCAGCCGGTAGCGCCTAAAAAAATCATCAATATCCTAATTGGTTTCGTGGGGGGGCTGATTTTGGGATTGGTGTATGCAAGTGTCCGAATCTTGTCCAATCGGCGAGTGCAGACACTCGAATACCTAGCAGATGAATTAATGCTGACAAGTCTAGGAATCATTAATCATCAACAGCCGGTCACAGCGACTCACGACCAACCGGCAATTAAACCACAGCCGGTGACGTCAGTTGTTAAAGCGGCAGTCAAACGAGTTTAACATAGGGGGGAACGGTTATGAAATTGAGGCGAAGAGTAGCGAATATGCATACCGGCATACAGTTAACAACTTTGACGGCACCGATGTCAGTCGTAACTGAGCAAGTCAAAACGATCCGAACAAATCTTAACTATGCGATGGTCGGTAAACCGTTGAAAACACTAATGATCACGTCAGCGATTCAGGGCGAGGGAAAATCAACGGTCGGCAGCAACTTAGCCGTGGAATACGCCAAGAAAGGCCTGCAAGTCTTACTTGTCGATGCTGATTTGCGGCGGCCGACGATTCATCAGACGTTTGCGATCAGTAATCAACGGGGAGTGAGTTCATGGTTAAGCGGGCAACTGACGGACGTGAACGAGGCCATTTATCCCGTACTTGATCATTTGTTTGTCATGCCGAGTGGGCCTAAACCACCCAATCCAGCTGAGTTATTAGCCAGCGATAGAATGACCGAGTTTTTAACGGTCGCAACACGTAAGTTAGATTTAGTGATTGTTGATGCGCCGCCGATACTGCCCGTGACCGACGCTCGGATCTTAGCTGGTCAAGTGGATGGCACTGTCCTAGTCGTTCGCCAAAACTTTGTCGAAAAAGTTGCGGTGCGCCAGGCAGTGAGTGCCTTGAAGAATGCTCGCGCACAATTACTCGGGACTATTTTAAATGACGTGGACATTAAAACTCACGGTTATGGGTACGGCTATTATGGGACTGAGACCAACTGAGTATATTGACCTGCACTGTCACTTATTACCGGGATTGGATGACGGCCCCCAGCAGCTTGCTCAGGCAGTCGAAATGGCGCGACAAGCGGTGGCTGATGGCATTCATTACGTCTTGGCAACGCCACATCATCTAGATCGGCGTTATCAGAATACTGGCCTGGTAGTTGAGCGGGCCGTTGCCGAGCTCCAGGCCGAACTTAAGCGGCAACAAATTCCACTGACCGTTTTTGCCGGTCAGGAGGTCCATTTGCGAGATGATTTGGCGACAGCTCTGCCGCACTTGCTAGGAATTGATGTTGGTCGGCGCTATTTGTTACTAGAATTGCCACACGAGCAGGTACCTAATTACGTGGCGCAAGTAATTTTTGAGCTCTTACAGCAAGGGACGACTCCGGTGATTGCCCATCCAGAGCGAAATGCTCAGATTATGGCACAACCAGAGCGGCTCTATGATTTAGTGCAGCAGGGCTGTTTGGCACAGCTAACAGCGGGGAGTCTCGTTGGGCAATTTGGGCGAGCGGTTAAAAGTACAGCGCTGGAATTAGTTGAATGCGGGCTGGTCCAAGTGATTGCTTCAGATGCGCATTTGATGGCACGACGAGGATTTATGATGCGGGCAGGTTATCAGGCATTAGCACGGTTAGATAGTACCAATCCTGCATCTTTTGCAGTGAATGCAAGACTGCTACTGAACGGGGATCCAGTAGTGTTAGGGGAAGTCTTGCGACCAAATCAACGACGAAAATTTTGGCTTTTTTGAGAGGGGTAAATAGTTATGAAGGCATTGGTAACGGGAGGTGCGGGGTTCATTGGCTCGCACTTGGTTGATCATTTAGTTGAATCTGGCTTTGAGGTGGTGGTGGTAGACGATCTGTCAATGGGGGCCATCAGCAATATCAAGCATTGGGAACAGATTACGATATACGTCGCGGATGTCTGTGACGATAAATTCATGCAACAATTGTTAGCAGACGAACGGCCAGACTATATTTATTTTCTGGCAGCGATTGCGAGTGTGGCGGATTCGATTGAGCGGCCGGCAGAAACGCATGCTGTCAATCATACCGCGGTATTTAACTTGCTCGAACATATTCGCCAAATTCGCTTGCCTATTAAGCAATTTCTATTCACTTCTTCGGCGGCGGTTTATGGCAATCTACCTGAATTACCAAAACGCGAGGATTCGCGCGTCGCACCCGTGTCACCGTATGCTATTGATAAGTATGCGACTGAACGTTTTGTATTGGCATACGGTGAGTTGTACGATTTGCCGACCGTTTGTGTGCGGTTCTTCAACGTTTATGGACCGCGTCAGAATCCAAGCTCACCGTATTCGGGGGTTTTGTCGATTTTGACGGATTGTTTGAAAACACAGCGACCATTTACATTATTCGGTGATGGAACGCAGACCCGTGATTTTGTATATGTAAGTGATGTTATCAAGGCATTATGGTTGATTACAGAACATCAAGTGCAACATGAAGTGATCAATATTGCCAATGGCTTAGAAACTAGTTTAAATGGCATTATTCAGATGTATCAAGAGATTGCTGGTCAACAACTTGAAATCAAACGGGCCGAGCAGCGGGGTGGTGAAGTTGATCATTCAGTTGCAAGTATTGGCAAGTTGGCACGCTTAAATTATGAATCAGAGTGGCCGTTGAGAAGAGGATTAACTAAGTACTGGGAAGGGGAATGTGAGCATGCACGAAGTTGAGATTAATGAATCAATCGTGGCTGACGAACAACACTGTGAATTTATTAGCAAAATTGGTGTTCCGGTCACCGGCTGGAAGATGGATCTAAAGCGGTGTTTCGATCTAGCAGTCGGCTTATTGGGCACACTGCTCAGCGTTCCCATCGTAATTGTGTTTGCCATACTTATCAAGTTGACTTCTGACGGTCCCGTTTTCTACAAGCAGGCGCGAGTCGGTTGGATGGGGACGACTTTTGACGTGATTAAGCTGCGATCAATGTATCAGGACGCTGAGGCGCAGACGGGTGCGATCTGGGCACAAAAAAATGATCCTCGGGTGACGCCGGTTGGACGCTGGATGCGCAAAACTCGGATCGATGAGTTACCACAATTTTGGAATGTTTTGAAGGGCGATATGAGTTTGGTCGGACCTCGCCCGGAACGGCCAGAACTAACCGAACAATTCAGTGAACGCTATCCTGATTTTCCGAAACGGCTACGAATCATTCCTGGCATTACCGGCTATGCGCAGATCAATGGTGGCTATGATATTACACCGGGTGCCAAGTGTCAGTACGATAACTATTACATTGAGCACTTTTCGATTTGGTTTGATATCAAGATGCTGATGGGAACGGTTAGGGTGATTATTTCCGGGGATGGTGCGCGGTAGTGAAGATTGTTTACATCATTACTCAAGCGACTTGGGGTGGGGCCCAGGCGCATCTATATAGTTTGATCAAAGCGCAAGTGATGCGTGGCAATGCCGTTGCCTTAGTATACGGCGTTGAAGGACGCCTGAGTGCAAGCGTCGCGAAAGAATTTCAAGACGTGCAAGTTGTCAGAGTTGCCAGCCTGGTACATCCGATTGCACCGCTGAGTGATTTGAAAGCAATCTACACGTTAAGGAAATTAGTAAAAAATTGGCAGCCAGATATTATTCATTTGCATTCTTCGAAGGCTGGTATGATTGGGAGGCTCGCCACGATTAGATTGCCAATGAAAGTCATTTTTACGGTCCATGGCTGGGGCTTTACTCCTGGTGTCGGGAAGAAACGGCAGCTATTGATGAAAACTATTGAAAAAGCATTAAGTCGCCTGACAACGGCTTACATCTGTGTCTCGCAGTTTGATTATGATTTGGGTGTCCAAAGTGGTGTGATTACTAGTGCTCATCCTGCTCGTGTTATCCATAATGGCGTGACAGCATTAACGGGCGCAAACAAGGCGACCAGTTCCGAGGTCTTTGTACTATCAATGGCGGCACGCTTTGATACACCAAAACGGCAGGATATCCTGATTCAAGCATTGACATACTTGCCGGAAAATCTACCAATCGTGTGTCATTTTCTGGGTGACGGCCCTTCGATTGAAGCCTGTAAAACGCTAACGCACCAGTTGAATCTGGATGGTAAAGTGAACTTTTATGGGGTGGTGGATAATGTACAAAAATATTATTCTCAATCGGACGTTGGGGTGCTGATTTCTGATTATGAAGCACTCCCAATCAGTTTAGTGGAAGCCTTAGCCCAAGGTCTGCCGATTATTGCGTCGAATGTTGGGGGCATTCAGGAATTGATTGATCATAATGGCTTTTTGGTCACCAATGATGCGCGCCAGATTGCTGAAAAAATTCTGACACTCTATCAATCGAAAAAGATCGCCGAGGTCAAGACTAATTCCTATCAAATGTATCAACGTCACTATACTGAGCATGAGATGCTTGAACAAACGCAGGCGTACTATTTGCGTTGCTTGGCCTAGGAGGGACGATTGTCGATGACAAAAATTGTTCATGTCTTGTTTTCCGCCAAATTAGGTGGTGCTGAGCAGGTGGTCATTAATATCAGTAGGGGTTTGAGTGGATCCTATGATTTCACCTACTGCTCACAATCAGGATCGATACAAGAAAGCTTGCAAGCTGTCGGAATCGCGTATCAAAGTTTTTCGCCGAAACAGCTTCTTAAATTTCGGCGAGCTATTCTGGCACTCCAGCCAGATATTATTCACGCACACGATTTCAAAGCGAGTTTTTTGGTCAACCTACTTTTTCACCATGTGCCAATTATCACCCATATCCATCAAGCCCCGATATGGCAGACTAGTGTGAACTGGAAAAGTTTGGCGTTTCAATATATTGGCAACAAGAGCTCACGAGTCTTATATGTTTCAGATTGGGCCAAAGAATCGTATCGCTTCCACAAACATTTAACCAATACGGCGATTATTCCCAATGGAATCGACAGTTCACGGATATGCCAACTGGCTACTGCCAGCACAACCATTGCATTTGACCTGTTATTCGTGGGACGGTTGGAAGATGTTAAAGATCCCGCAAGATTTGTGAGAATTGCGCATAAATTATTAGACGCTATCCCTGAACTAAAGATTGGGATTGTCGGCGATGGTAGCTTGAGCGCACACATCGCTAAACAGATTGCAGCCACCCCACAAATACGGTGGTTAGGGTTTAAAAGTAACCCTTACAAATACATGCGGCATGCAAAAGTTGTGCTGTCGACGTCCAAATCAGACGCGTTTGGGTTGACCATGGTCGAGGCGGCTTTGTTGGGTGCGATTCCGTTTGCCCCCCGTATTGGTGGCCTCTCTCAAACGGCTGCGAGGGTAAACGGCATCGTTTATACGAGTGATGATGAATTATTAGCAGTACTGACACGTCTCTTCTCGGATGACCCATTTTATCAGGCAACCAAGGCTAAAATAGCAGCGGTCGATTTTAGTGATTATGAACAAAAGCGATTTATCCAACGAATCCAGCAAGTTTATGAAGGAGTAATGGAACGATGACTGCAGTAAATCGTCAAATTGGCGGGCCATTCTTAAAACTAGGACTATTGATTGCCGGATTTTACCTGATTTACCAACCCAACTTTTGGAGCAGTAGTTATGTGCCCCTGATTGTTACACTGGGGATTACTGGTGGTTGCGTCTTGCTATTGTCGCCAAAGGACTTATCGATTGCTATTAATCGGCTGCACATTTTTGTGATTGGTGTGATGCTATCAGTGATTTACTTTGCGTTCAGGGCAAAGTTGGCAGGAAATGCCCCCCGGGTGTTTCAAAATATTGTGATTATTTTGAACGTCGTTGCCTTGGTGTTATGGCTAGAAGTTCTTCGTAAGTATTTTAACGTGACAAGCGAAACGGTCTTGACCTGGATGCTATGGATGGTGGTCGTTCAATGCTTATTTGCTTTGGTCATGCTGGCAAGTTCGGGTATTCGCGCTGCAATTTTAGCAAAAACAGCCACTGGTATTATTCAGAATCAGTTTATTTATGGTGAACGTTTGTATGGAATCAGCAGTGATTACACATTTTTTACTCCAATCTATCATAGTTTGATGGGGCTAGTTGCGATATATCTGGGAATGAACCATGGCAAAAAGTATTATTGGTTCCTACCATTTTGTGTCTTTATTATCGTATTAAACGGCCGAACCGGCTTGATCACGCTGGCTTTTGGTTTTGCTTTGATGCTGGTCAAACGGATGCTGTCCAGTGTTCGAGGGCTGTTTCAAGTTGTGTTGATTATCATATTGAGTGTGACCTTTATCATATTGGGTTTAGCGTTTTTGCAATCCATCCAACCTGATACGTATACCTGGATCGTCAGTGGCTTCGAAGATACGTTTGCACTCGTCTTTGAAGGTAGTAAGCAGGGCAATTACGAACAACTGACGGGCTCGTTCTTGATGTTTCCGAGTCAGCTTTTAGATTGGGTGTTTGGTTATGGCGTTCGCGTATATGGTGGCAATGCCAACAATATTTGGTTCGGAACGTCCGACATTGGCTTTATTAATGACTTATTTATGGGGGGCATCATTTACATGGCGCTACTGTACGGTACGATTATAGCCTCGTTGACGGCTTGCCACAAAAAGTCTGGAAAGGTTGTTCGTGATAGTAAAATCTTTCTAGCCTTTGGCGTAGTTCTACTAATCGCAAATTATAAAGGTGAGGTTGCGCGCAGCGGCATGGTACTGACGGCAATAATATTCTTGGGGTATTTACTTTCAACTGAATTGAAGATTGAGGAGAAAAAATGGCAATCAGCGTAATTATGAGTGTATATAATGAACGACCTGAGCAAGTCCAGCAAGCGGTTGACTCGATTTTGAAGCAAACCTATTTGCCGAGGGAGTTTGTGATCGTACTGGATAATCCAGAACGGAGTGATTTAAAAGACTTGTTAATGGATTACGATTTCCGTGTGGAAATGATCAAACTAGTGTGCAATCCAGAAAACCTCGGCCTGGCTGCTAGTCTCAATAAGGCGATTGAGCTAGCAAGTAGTGAGTTGATTGCGCGGATGGATGCGGATGATATTTCTGTCACTAATCGGCTCGAAGTGGAATTAGAGGCGTTAAAAACGCGCGATTTGGATTTAATTTCCGGAAATATTACTTATCTTGATGAACAGGATGAGGTTGTCGGGGAAAAATCGGCCATTCCCGAGGCTGAACCACTAATTCAAAAAATCCTGCCCTATGGTTCGACAATTATTCATCCCACCGTTTTAATGCGGAAAACGGCCGTCCAACAAGTCGGTGGTTACCGTTTATTACCAACGGCTGAGGACTATGATCTTTGGCTGCGGCTGCTTGCTAATGGATTCAAAATCGGGTCAATTAACCGCCGAGTGTTGAACTATCGGTTACGCGGTAATAGTATGACCAGCGACGCGTGGAAAACGTATCTGGTATCGCGCTATATTCAACAATTGTATGCGGAACGTAAACGGACGGGAGCAGACAGTTTCGGCCGCGGGATGTCGGCGTTAACAGACAAAATAAATGACGTCCGTGCCCAAAGTACGTTTAATCGTGGGCAAAAATATTTTACGATGGCGATGGCCAGTATGCGCAAACGAAAACTTGGTCAGGCCCTGGCTGCGTTAGTCCGCGCAATGGTGACATCCCCAGATAATTGTTACTATGTGATCAACTATTTACGTTTAAGAACGATTTGGTCGGTAAATGGGCGCCGGTATCGACAACAACCAAGTGATTGAACGTGTGCGGTGCTTATGAGATTTGTTATTAGTAAGCAGGGGATGTGATGCTCAGTTCAGACCTATGAGAAAGGAATTTATGTTAGTCAGTATTAGAAATAAATATCGGCATTTGCCAAAGCAAGTTAAGGCCTCACTTTGGTTCTTAGTCTGTGCTTTTTTTGAAAAGAGCATTTCAATAATCGCAACGCCCATTTTTACCAGAATAATGTCTACTTCCGAGTATGGTCAATTTAATGTGCTGTACTCCTGGCTGACTATCGTCACGATCATCGTCTCACTAAATCTGTGCTACGGCGTTTATACTCAAGGTCTCATCAAATTCAGCCATGATCGACGTCGATATTCGGCTGCATTACAAGGATTAACGGTTGTGTTGGTATTAGCATGGACACTAGTTTACCTTGGCTTTCGTGATTTTTGGAATAGTGTCTTTTCTTTAACGACGACGCAGATGTTGGCGATGCTTCTAATGGTATGGACCTCGTCAGTTTTTAATTTTTGGGCTGGTGAGCGCCGAGTTGCCTTGCAATACAAATCATTGGTGATGGTGACCTTGCTGGTTGCAATCGCCAAACCGTTAGTAGGCGTATTGCTCGTTGTGTATGCGAATGATAAAGTGACGGCTCGATTTTTAGGGCTAGCATTAGTGGAACTGGTAGGCTATACGGGCTTGTTTTTTGTGCAAATGTATCGTGGCAAAACGTTTTTCTCGCGCCATTTTTGGCGTCACGCATTAATGTTCAACATCCCGTTGGCCCCACATTATCTTTCACAAATCGTTCTGAGTAGTGCTGACCGGATTATGATTGCGAACATGGTAAATACGAAAAGTGCGGGCATTTATAGTTTGGCGTACTCACTTTCACAAATCATGATCTTATTTAACGTTGCATTGTCGCAAACGCTGAGTCCGTGGATATATCAAAAAATCAAGGATCGACGGGTGGCCGATATTGCGGGTGTTGCTTACGGTGCCTTAGTTTTAATTGCGGTTGTCAACCTGCTATTGATTGCATTTGCGCCCGAAATCGTTTCGATATTCGCACCACGAGCATATGCTAAGGCGACCTGGATCGTTCCACCAATCGCAATGAGCGTCTTTTTCATTTTTGCTTTTGATTTATTTGCAAAGTTTGAGTTCTATTATGAACGGACATCTTTAATCATGATTGCCAGTGTTATTGGCGCAGTATTGAATGTGGCGCTAAATTATTGGTTGATTCCAATTTTAGGATACGAGGTGGCGGGATATACAACATTAATTTGCTATGTGATGTATGCGGTTGTTCATTATTGGTTTATGAATCGAATCTGTCGCGAAAAACTTGGCACGCTTCCATATGATCGCAAGATACTGGGGCTGATTACGCTCACTTTTTTGGCGGTTGGCTTTCTATTTTTAGGAGGCTATCACAGTGTTGTACTCCGTTATCTATTGATTTTGATAACGGCCGTCGTCGGATTTAGCAAGCGTGATTATTTAATGACCATTGTTAACCAAATGCTACGTGTGCGAAAACCAATCTAGCCGAATCGAAGTAGGGTGGTGCCGGTGTGACTGACCAGCTATAAGTAGTGACTAATCAAAAAGACGACAGCCTGAAAATTCGCTGTCGTCTTTAGTTTATAAAGTGGTTATTGTACGGACCCAGACCACGTCACGTTGCCGTGTAGTTTCTTGGTGGCTAACACGAAGCCGCGCAAACTTGTATTGTGGGGCATTTGTTGCCAAGCTTGAATAGCGGCGCTATTTTTGACTGGGGTGCCCCGAAAGAGCGCGATATTGGCGGCCGCCATGCCGCGGGCTAGCTGATTAACTTTAGCGCTTGATAGTTGCGTTTCGTCACGGTCCTCATATAACTGACTCAGTGCTGCGTTATAGCCAGCCGCATATAACACGTCATGATCGTACTTTTGATAGGCGCGCATTGCTTTATTACCACGGTGGTGCTTGATGTAAGCACTCACGTTTAACGGGGTCGCGTGGTACGTGGCCGTCCCGTTACTCTGGTTGATCTTAAGCGTACCGTAATAGTGAGATCCCAGTATCAGGGCGCCACTGGCAATATCAGTCAGTGACTGGTTCTTGACTTTGGTAGACTTGATATTTTGAGCATGAATATGGCCGCTGAGCGATAACTTGATACCCGCAGTGGTAAAGGCCTTACGGACATCTTCGGCATAACCGATTGTATAGTCCTGATGAATCACCGTGTGGTCCATTGTATTGTGATGTAGGACGGGAATGAGAGTCGCATGGGCTTGTTTTGCTTGCTTACCGACTTTAGTAAGCCATTGTAAGGTCCCATCGGTCAGGCCACCACCGACCGTTGAATTACCTTGTTGATAATTACTTTTATAAATGGCGGAGTTTAGCATCAAAAACCAAGTGTGTTTACTAGGTTTTACCAAATATCCCAATGAGCTTGGGTCAGTTTCACTGGCTTGGCCGTAGCCGTCCTGATGATAGATCTTCTTGAACTGGGTCGGGCTAGTCGCCTCGGTGCTATATTGATGCTTTCCTTTGAAGCGACGGGCGATAGGGTTGTTCAAGTCGTGATTACCGGGGACGACGTAGACGCGGATGTGCTTAGCAGTCAGTCGGCGAAGCTGCTTGGCAACGTACTCGTGACTGGCTTTTTCACCGTTGTTAGTAATATCGCCACTGATGAGCACAACGTCAGGCTTGGTGATTAACGCCTTAGCAATAAAAGCGCGAAAAATCGTCGCGCTGTATTTTAAATCTGCACCGGCATCGTTAGCCGCGTACTGCGTGAAAGCCTTACCATTATCATGCAGGCTGGGCGCAATGACATGGTCATCACTGATCACCATCGCTGTTAAGGTCTTGTGACTGACAGGGGGCAGGGTCATTTTAGTTTGTTTTTGGCAACCGGAAAGCAGCATCATGCCGAATAATACACAGCTGATGCCAAAGATAGATTTTCGTAGTTTCATCAAACTCGTCTCGATTCTCGTTAACATAATCAGTATATTACTTTCATTATACCCGTTTTATTGCGGGGTTAGACGGCTGATTCGTTAATTTTGAAAACAAAAAAAGACGATCAATTTGATCGTCTTTTTAGATATCACATTATTTAGAAGCTTTAGCTGGTTTCCAGAGACCAAGGATAACCCCAGCGATAACGGCACCGATAATTGTGGCACCGATGTAGCCCCAGATATTCGTGGCGAGTAATGAGACCCAGAGGCCACCATGAGGAGCAGGGACGGCAACGCCCCAAAGTTGAGTTAAGCCACCGGCGATGGCAGCACCAATCACACTTGAACCGATAACGTGCAATGGGTCAGCTGTGGCGAATGGAATGGCACCTTCAGTAATGAAGGAAATACCAAGTAACCAGTTAGAGATACCAGCTTTACGTTCGTCATCCGTAAATTTCTTTGGCCAGAAGGCAGTGGCAATCGCAGTTGCCAATGGTGGAACCATCCCACCAGCCATAACAGCGGCCATTAAGTTCCCATGTCCAGTTGCGGTAAAGGCACCAGTTGCGAAGACGTAAGCGGCCTTGTTGAAAGGACCACCCATATCGATCGACATCATACCACCGAGGACAAGACCGAGGAGAACGGCATTACCAGTACCCATTGAGTTTAGGAAGTGGGTAATCCAGGCGTTGATAACTGAGAAGATTGGGTTAACAACGAAGAACATTAGCGCAGCAATAATCAATAAGCCCAGAATTGGGAAGATCAGCATTGGCTTCATCCCGTCTAAGGATTGTGGCATGTTCTTGGTCCACTTCTTCATCCAAACAGTAATATAACCGGCTAAGAAACCAGCGGCTAAACCACCTAAGAAACCAGCGGGACTCTTAGCATTGGCGGTAATGGAGGCCGTGTAAACACCACCGTAAGCGCCAGTGTATACCGTGGCCATGAACCCACCAACGAACCCGGGCATCAAGGCAGGACGATCACCAATTGATTCGGCGATGTAACCGGCTAAAACAGGTACCATGAAGGCGAAAGCCATGTTACCAGCTTGGTTGAAGAAGGTAAAGGCTAAGCTCTTACTACCAACGAATTGCTCAATAATGAAGGAGAGGGCCATTAAGATCCCACCACCAACAACGAATGGCAACATGTGGGAAATCCCGTTCATGAGGTCTTTGTAAACTTCACCCCAAACGCTACCATTAGCGCTGCCACCTTCATCGTCATCCGCAGCACCACCATCAGCATCGTGATAGACAGGAGCTTTACCACTCAAGGCTTCTTGAACTAATTGATCGGCCTTGTTGATCCCGTCAGTAACGGGACGGTTAACCAGGTGCTTACCATCAAAACGGGCCATCTTGACCTTTTTGTCAGCGGCGATTACAACACCGTCGGCACGAGCGATTTCATCGGCAGTCAATAAGTGCTTAACACCTTCAGAACCATTCGTTTCGATTTTGATGTCAACACCGGCCGCTTCACCAGCTTTGATCAAGGCTGCTTCGGCCATGTAAGTATGGGCGATTCCGTTTGGACAGGCGGTAACCCCAACTAAATAGGGACGTTTTTCGTCAGTGGTGGTGCTGGCAGCTGCGGCTTCTTTTTCGGCCTTGGCAGCAGCATCTTTGGCTTCTTTTTCTTCCTTAGCAGCCTGGGCGTCACCGAAGAGTTGTTGAACTTCTTCAGGTGACTGTGCATTCTTAAGTTTAGCGACCAATTCAGGATCAATCAATAAGCTTGAGAGGGCGGCGAGGGCGGCTAAATGGGTGTTGTTGGCACCTTCAGGAGCAGCAATCATGAAGAAAAGATGAACGGGTTGACCATCTAACGCGTTGAAGTCAACGCCGGCCTTACTCTTAGCAAACATCACGGTTGCCCGGTTAACAGCCTTATCTTTGGCATGGGGCATAGCAATCCCGTCGCCAATCCCGGTAGTTGATTCGGCTTCCCGTTTGATGATGTCTTGCTTGTAGAGGGCCTCATCATTGATGATACCTTGTTCGGCATATTTATGAACTAACTCATCAATCGCTTCGTCCTTGGTCGTGGCGTGCATGTCCATGATCATGACATCTTTTAGTAATAAATCGCGGATATCCATGTTTAGTTAACAGTCCTTTCTTTAGTGAGCGAGTTTTTCAATGTTAATGAGTGGCAAAATTTCATCGATCTTGGCGCGGGTCGCAATGTCTTCTGAGAAGGCGGTTGCGGAGCCACAAGCTAAGCCGTAGCGGAAGCTTTCAACAGCATCGTGTGTTTTGGCGAACGTGCCGACAAAGCCACCAATCATTGAATCACCGGCACCAACTGAGTTGATTACCTGGCCCTTTGGTGCGGGACTAAAGTAGACCGCATCCTTGGTGATCAGGAGGCCACCATCGCCGGCCATTGAAATCAGCACGTGTTGTGCACCTTCAGCTAGCATCCGTTGGCCCGCTGCAATGATATCAGTCTGGCTATTAAACGTCGTGTGGTAGTAATCAGCAAGTTCGTGGTTATTAGGCTTCACAACGAGGGGGTGGCTGGGTAAAGTTTTCTTCAAAGCTTCACCGGTCGTGTCGATGACAAAATTAGCACCAGCAGCTTCGACCTTCTGAATAATATCGTAGTAGAAGCTATCTGGTAAACTAGGCGCTAAACTACCAGACATGACGACCACGTCATCCGGCGTTAAGTTGGCTAATTCGGTGTAGAAGGCTTCGATTTCTTTGGCGGTGATGTCCGGGCCAGCACCGTTTAATTCGGTCTCTTCTTCAGCGTGAATCTTCACGTTGATCCGGGTGTCATCGGCAATCGGTGTGAAGTGACAATCTAGGCCCTTGGCTTTTAAAGCATCACTGATAAACGTGCCGGTAAACCCACCGATAAAGCCGAGGGCCTTGTTGGGTTGGTCTAGGTCGTTCAAAATCTGCGATACATTGATGCCTTTACCGCCAGGGAGTTTCGCCGTGTGTGCTAACCGGTTAACACTACCGAGGGTCATTTGGGGTAGTTGCACCACGTAGTCAATTGATGGATTGACAGTAATGGTATAAATCATGATTGAACCTCCTGAATCGTAGTTAATGGTTGATACTGTTCGGCAACGCTTGGCGTGAGTTGGTCAGTGATGATGGTTGCACTGGATAAATCACCGACGCGCGCAAACGAAACGTGGTCGAACTTAGTGTTGTCAGCTAAGATAAAGCTTTCTTCACTTTGTAGAATTGCGGTTTTTTTGACGACCGCTTCATCGGGGTCGGGCGTTGTGAGCCCGAATTTTGGGTGGACACCGTTGATACCAAGGAAAACTTTGTTGAATCGGTATTCCTCTAACGATTTAACGGCTTCGGGACCAATCACGGCTTTGGTGGTGCCTTTCAAATTGCCACCAAGCAGGTAGGTTTGGATGCCCATGTCTGCCAAAGCGGAAGCATGGACAACACCATTAGTCACGACACGTAAGTTGTAGCTCGGATTTAAATGGTGAATCATGGCTAGGGTTGAAGTCCCAGCATCCAAATAAATGACGTCATCAACTTGAATGTTCGCAACGGCTTGCTGCGCGATATGGTCCTTGGCGTTAACGTTACGGGAAACCTTATCATTCATCGCGGGTTCCTCTTGGAGTGAGTTCATATACTTCGCACCACCGTGCACGCGGAGTAACTCGCCCTGTTCTTCTAGCTGTTGGAGGTCACGGCGCGCCGTGGACTCGGAACAACGAGTTTCAGAACAGATGTCCTTGATTTTAATAATGCCCTTGAAACGGATCGTATTTAAAATGTACTGTTGACGTTCTTCTGTAAGCACTTTCAAATCCCTCCGCATAATAATATACCTGTTTAAACGTCAAAATGCAACAAAAACCTTCAAAAACCGTCAAAATAATCCAAAATCTGTCATCAAATCGTCATTAGCATCCAAATAAAGATGATCTGTCTAATTAGGCGTGGAACTTTTGACGAAGTGGCCGAAGATTTGTATACTAGGTCAGGTATCTAATTTCGCACGATCGGATTTCGTAGATAATAATATAGAAGAAACGGGAGAAAAGAACATGTTTGTTGATCAAGTAAAAGTAGATGTAAAGGCCGGTAACGGTGGTAACGGCATGGTTGCTTTCCGCCGTGAAAAGTTTGTTCCCAATGGTGGTCCCGCTGGCGGTGATGGTGGTCGCGGCGGAAGCGTCGTATTGCAGGCTGACGAAGGATTACGGACACTGATGGATTTTCGTTATACGCGGAAGTTCAAAGCCGCAGCTGGTGGCAATGGAATGATTAAGCAGATGACAGGTCGTTCCGCGAAGGACACAATTATTAAAGTACCGCTTGGGACAACGGTGACGGATGCTGAAACTGGTGAGTTAATTGGCGATATCGTCAATAAAGATCAGCGGTTAGTGGTTGCCAAGGGTGGCCGGGGCGGTCGGGGAAATATTCATTTTGCTAGCGCTAAGAACCCTGCTCCTGAAATTGCTGAAAATGGTGAGCCCGGCGATGAATTGACGATTCGAATGGAATTGAAAGTCTTGGCCGATGTTGGTCTGGTTGGTTTTCCTTCAGTCGGCAAGTCGACACTGCTTTCAGTGGTCACGAGTGCTAAGCCCAAGATTGCGGCCTATCATTTTACAACTTTAGTGCCTAATCTCGGGATGGTTCGTTTGGATGACGGTCGTGACTTTGTTATGGCTGATCTACCTGGTTTGATCGAAGGTGCAGCTAACGGAGTCGGCTTAGGGATTCAATTCTTGCGGCATATTGAACGGACGCGCGTTATTTTACATCTGATTGATATGAGTGGTGTAGAAGAAAACGATCCGTTTGAGGATTATCACAAAATTAATCACGAGCTGACGAGTTATGACCCTGATCTCTTGAAGCGGCCCCAAATCGTGGTGGCGACTAAGATGGATATGCCGGATGCCGAAGCTAATCTGGAAGACTTTAAGGCGAAGTTAGCGACGGATGATACGTTGCCAAACACGCCAGCCGTCTATCCGGTATCGTCGATTACACAACAGGGACTAAAAGCCTTGTTAGCCAAGACGGCTGATTTGTTGGATACGACGCCACAATTCCCAATCAAGGGTGTTGACGACTTGAAGCACCGTGATTACACGACTGAAGCGGATGCGGACTTTAGCATTGATAATCCAGAACCGGGCTTGTTCGTCTTGTCTGGTGATAAGTTAGAACGGCTCTTTAAGATGACCAATTTAGATCATGAAGAAAGTTTAATGCGCTTTGCTCGGCAATTACGTGGGATGGGTGTTGATGATGCCTTACGTGCAGCTGGTGCCAAGAATGATGATACGATTCAAATCTTGGACTACTCCTTCCAGTTTATGGACTAAACTTTTGTGACGACATAATTAGTTGATGATTGTCGTTACGACAGTCTGGTAGGTAGACTAGTGATAAAATAATGAACAATCCAAAAACAGCGCCGTTAGAATTTTAACTAACGACGCTGTTTTTGAGTTGACGTGCGATTAGATGCTCAGCCAAACAGTAAGCGCTGCTGGCTTAAGCGATAGCCAAATAATCGGCGCGGACGCGGTGGGGTTTGAATACAGAGCTGCGTTTGACCATCGATTTGGCGCGTCCGCGCATTGAACTGGTCGAGTGTCAGCGGGAGCGCGCTTTTTGAAGCTACTAAAACCAGCTGGTGATCGACGAGCGTAACACTTTGGATTGGCCAGATTTGATTAGTCGTTAGTTCCCAATACAGTGGTAAAGTTTGCTGTAGATCAGCGGTTGATAAGTTAAAGTCGATGAGTCGCATAACGGTTACCTCTTGTTCAGACGATTTGTAAGCAAGTATACGATAATCAATTGGGTTAAGCAAGATGGACTGAGGATTCATTTGCCGGCGATGACGGGTTGAATGAAAACGGTCACAACCCGTCATAGTCAGTTTGCCCGGAAAAGTGCATTTTTTGATTATAGATAACACCGGTGGCAGGCAGTCTTGGCGCGTGGAATCTTGAAACCAAGTGCGATAATTTTAGCCTGACATGTTAAAATAAAATGAGCAGCGTTGTTCGTGTTCTTCCTGTTAATTGTGAGGAGTCGCCCAACGTCGCTTGCTTTGTAGAATTGCGGTCGGTGAGCGCACGGTGTTGACCGGCCATGACTTTGCAGTGCTAACAATTGTGTATTGCCGCTAGATTCGGTAAAATAGTTAGCAGACTGTATAGATAGGACGAACAAAAATATGCAATTAGAATTTTTAGGTACCGGTGCCGGCTCACCGGGCAAATTTCGAAATGTCACTAGCACAGCATTACGACTATTAGATGAGCGAAATGAAGTCTGGTTGTTCGATGTCGGCGAAGGGACGCAACACCAGATTTTACGCACGACGTTAAAACCACGCAAAATTGCAAAAATATTTATTACCCATCTGCATGGCGATCATATCTTTGGCTTACCGGGGTTATTGAGCTCGCGTTCTTTTCAAGGCGGGGACGAACCACTCACCATTTATGGGCCAGTCGGTGTCCGCGACTTCGTTCAAACGGCGTTGCGGGTCTCTGGCACCCATTTGTCATATCCATTGAAGTTTCATGAAATCACGAAGGCTGAGACGGTTTTTGAAGATGCGACGTTCAAAGTAAGCTGCGAACCTCTGGATCATCGGATCGCTTGTTTTGGTTACCGGGTAGAAGAAGCGGACCACCCGGGTGAATTACAAGCCGATCGACTCAAAGCCCTGAACATTCCGAGTGGTCCCGTCTATGGTCAATTAAAAGCCGGCAAAACGGTGACGTTGCCTGATGGTCGGACAATTAATGGTCAAGATTACATCGCTGCGCCACAAAAAGGGCGGACGGTGACGATTCTCGGTGATACTCGGCGGACACCGCACGCGGTCAGCTTGGCACAGGATGCGGATGCTTTAGTTCATGAGAGCACGTTCGGAAAAGATGAAGGTAAGTTGGCACATAACTATTACCATTCAACGAGTACCCAAGCAGCCCAGGTGGCCCAACAGGCCGGTGTTAAGCAGCTATTGTTGACCCATATCTCGGCTCGGTACACGGGTAAGTTGAGTAAGGAACTACAAAAACAAGCACAGAAAGTCTTTAGTCACTCGAAAGTCGTTCGCGACTTTGATGTAATTGATATTCCATTACCTGAGAAAGGTTAGGTCAAGTAAATGACGAACTTAGTGGGTAAAACTGTTTTGGTTACTGGCGCGTCTAGTGGACTAGGCGAGCAACTAGCCCTAGCCGTGGCGAGTCAGGGAGCCAATGTCGTCTTAGCAGCCCGGCGGCGAGAACGGCTAACACAGGTTGCTGATCAATGTCGTCTGTTATCAAAAGGGCAGGCCGTGGCGATTACTTGTGACGTGGGTCACGTGGCGGACGTTGATCACGTCTTTACGACCATCGATGAGCTATTTGGTCAATTGGATGTGGTCATTAACGCTGCCGGTTTTGGCGATATGACCACGGTGATCACCATGGATGCGCCGGTGATGGCGAAAATGTTGCGCGTCAATACATTGGGAACCATGTATGTTAGCCAACTGGCTGCGCAACGGATGGTCAAGCAACATGCAGGTGAAATTGTCAACATCGCCTCGATGGCTGGCAAAATCGCAACACCTAAATCAGCCGTTTATGCGGCTAGTAAGGCGGCCATTATTGCTTATGATAATGCGTTGCGCTTAGAACTCAAGGATGCTCATGTCAACGTATTGACGGTCAATCCGGGTCCCATTAAAACGGACTTTTTCAAAATTGCGGATCCCACGGGGCACTATTTAGACCGGGTCGACCAGCTGGCATTGAACCCCGTTAAGTTTGCTGAATTGATTGTAAGCAAACTCGGGCATCAACGGCGCGAACTGAATCGGCCTTGGGTGATGTCTGCAGCTAATTTAGGTTATCAGCTGGCACCCAAGCTCGGGGATTGGCTGACGGGGACGGTTTTTAATTTTAAATAGGGGATGAATTTAATGAAGAATCAATGGCGGTTAGTGAGTGCACTAGTCATTGCACTAGTAGTGATTATTTTTGCAATTTTAAACGTAGAACCAGTTCGAATCAATTTTGGAATTACAGCAGTTCATTGGCCACTGATTTTGGTCATTGTGGTGACGTTGATCTTAGGTGTCATTACCGCAGTACTGATGGCGACGGTCAATGAATCTAAGGAACGGACAGCCCATAGTGAAGCTTTAGCAGCGGCCCAGGCTAAGATTGATAAGTTGACTGCCGAAAATAAGCAATTAACGTTGCGTTTGAATAATAAAGGTAAACAAAAACGAGCGGTGGCAGAACAACCAACCACGCCAGCGGATAAGTAAGTTGTTGAAAGGAAGGATGCCATGTTAGCGGCAAAGAAAAAGTGGGTGCCACGTTTAACAACGGCCGTTGATGAAGCCGATGTTGATAAGTTAGCTGAGGCGGCCAGCGTGACCCCTTTAGTTGCCCGGTTATTAATAATGCGGGGCATTAATACGGCGGAAGAAGCCGCCCCATTCCTGCACGCGGATCAACAACCATTGTTGGACCCAACGAACATGCACGATATGGAAAAAGCCGTTGACCGCATTCAAGAGGCGATTATTGCCGGGGATCAAATTACCATTTACGGTGATTATGATGCAGATGGTTTAACAAGTACGTCAATTATGTATGAAACGTTGGACCAAATTGGCGCTAACGTGAATTACTATATTCCAGATCGTTTCAAGGATGGTTATGGTCCTAATCAGGCCGCTTTTGACCGGCTGATTGCGGCTGGAACGAAGCTGTTTGTGACGGTGGACAACGGTGTCGCGGGAAATGCGGTCATCAATCAAGTGCAGGAACAGGGCATCGATGTCGTGGTGACCGATCATCATGAGTTACCGACTGAATTGCCGCACGCTTACGCCATTGTCCATCCACGACATCCAGAGGGCAGTTATCCATTTGGTGGTCTTTCTGGTGCCGGTGTGGCGTTTAAAGTAGCAACGGCGCTGCTTGAGGAAGTACCCGAGGAACTGTTAGATCTGGCTGCTATTGGAACGGTTGCTGATTTGGTCAGCTTAACTGGTGAAAATCGGACTTTGGTAACGCTCGGCCTGAAGGTCTTACAGCAGACGACCCGCCCAGGCTTGGCCGCACTGATTCAAGAAGCCGGATTGATTCCCGATAAATTGACCGAGACCAATATCGGGTTTGGTATTGCCCCTCGGCTAAACGCACTTGGCCGTCTGCAGTCGGCGCAGAGCGGTGTAGAATTATTGACAACTTTGGACGATGAGCGGGCGACCGCGCTGGCCAAGCAGGTCAATCAATTGAATGAAAAACGCCAAGGCTTGGTCAAGACAATCAGTGCCAGTGCAATCGAGCAAGCACAGACGCCGGAAAATGAGGCCCGCCAAACCTTAGTTATTACCGGGCATGGTTGGCACGAGGGTGTTTTGGGAATCGTCGCGAGCCACGTGGTCGAAACGTCTGGCAAACCAACCCTAGTGTTAAATGAGGATGATGATGGCCGGCTCAAAGGTAGTGGTCGGAGCGTCGAAGCGTATAATTTATTTGCCGCGATCGACCCAGTTCGGGAGTCATTGGTGGCTTTTGGCGGTCATCATATGGCGGTTGGACTAACTGTCATGGCCGACCAGTTAGCAACGCTTAAAGAGGCGATGGAAGCGGCGGCGGGTCAGCAATTAGCAGACAATGCGCAAGTCAGTTTACCAATTGACGGCACGTTACCATTAGCTGAGGCAACCTTGGCAACTCTGGCAGATATTCAAGCGTTGGCCCCCTTTGGAACGGATAACCCGGCACCGTTGTTTGAATTAGTTCCAACGACTGTTCCGCAAGCACGCGCGATTGGTAGTGATCAGCAACACTTGAAATTACAACTGGGTGATGGCACCAATACGATTGATGCTATCGGTTTTTCGATGGGTACTGCCTTGCCGGCTATTCAGGCGAGTCCCACCGATGTGACGTTAGTGGGTGAGTTGAGTGAAAATACTTGGAACGGTCAGACAAAGCCCCAAATCATGGTTAAGGATATTGCAGTGACGGGGACCCAGGTGATCGACGCCCGGACGCAACATCTTTCGGCCCATTTGTTTCAAGCACCGGGGGTTTACCTCTTTTTCCACCAGCGTCTGTTGAAAAAAGTTGAACAGTATTTAGGTTCCCAAACGCAAGCCGTATGGGTGGGGGATACGAAAACGGATCTGACTGCCGTGACGGCTAATCAAGCGGTCTTCATTGTCGATTGTCCTGACACGCTGGCGGATATGACCCAGGTACTCAGCACAATTGCGCTCGATCAGCTGACGCTCTACTTATATCGGCAAGAATCGGTTTATTTAACGGGAATGCCAAATCGCGCGCAGTTTGCGAAACTTTTCCAGTTTACCGCAGCGCACCATGATGTTGATATTCATCATCAATTAACATTAGTGGCCAAGCATCTGCATATTGAACGAAATTTGCTTATTTTCATGATTCAGGTGTTTTTTGAGGTCGGATTTGTTAAAATAAATGATGGTGTCATGAATGGCGTTTCGAATCCGGCAAAAGCGGATTTACATCACGCCCCTAGTTATCAGCTGCGCGAACAACAAATCGTTGCTGAAGAAACGCTTTTATATAGTAAATCTGCAGCGCTCCAAGTATGGGTGAAGAACCAGGCTGCGGTTAAGAATTGAAGGAGCTGTTAAGAACAAATGGCATTAGATTTAAAAAAGTATGTGGCTAGTATTCCGGACTATCCCGAACCTGGAATCATTTTTCGCGATATTTCACCACTGATGGCTGACGGGGAAGCTTACCGTGAAGCGACTGATCAGATCGTGCAATTTGCGCGTGATAAACATGTTGATATGATTGTCGGGCCTGAAGCACGCGGCTTTATCGTGGGTTGTCCAGTGGCCTATGAATTAGGCGTTGGTTTTGCACCTGCTCGTAAGAAGGGTAAGTTACCACGCGAAACGGTCAAAGCGACTTATGATTTGGAATACGGGCAGTCTGCACTTTATTTGCATAAAGATGCAATTAAGCCGGGACAAAATGTGCTAGTTACTGATGATTTATTAGCAACTGGTGGGACCATCTCAGCAACGATTCAAATGGTTGAAGAATTAGGCGGTAACGTGGTTGGGACGGCTTTCTTGGTCGAACTCAAAGAGTTGCACGGCCGCGATAAGATTAAAGATTATGATATGTTGAGCTTGATGCAATTTTAAAGCCAATATTAAAAGCTCCGAATGACGATTTATTAGTCATTCGGAGCTTTTTTGCTAACCCTTGTTTTGGTCGTTAGTTAGCTTGGATAGTCAGTGATTCTTTGGTAGCCAAGCCAAAAAGACTAACAATTGCATATTCTAATTATTGCCACTTTTCAATGAGTAGTTTAACCTGACGCTTGTCCGTTGACTGAGGATCAGGATCATTCTTTTCAGCATCGCCAAGCAATTTGATCAAATCTAAGCGCAACTGGTGCTCGCCTGCCGCTGAAAGGTTTAGGATCGCGTTACTGAAAAAAATGGCTGACTTGTCAGGTTGCTTGCGGGTCATCTCTTCCTGGTAGGCTTCGGTAAAGTCGTGGTTCAATAGCATGATCCATTGTAAAACTTGTTGGACATGGGCTTGAGTCCACGTGCCGGAGATGTCAGTCAGATCAGTATCGAGACCATCAAGATCTGCCAATTCCTGTGGCGTCTCATGGGAGAGGTGGGCACTGGAATAGAAGTTTTCAGTTAGATTTTTAACCTGAACTTGATTAACGATGGTTAATAAGTCGGCATCCTGCATTTTGTTGATGGTGTAGTACAACTGATTGTTGGGAATTTTAGTTTGGGCCGAAATTTGCTTAGTTGTTAAACCAGTTTTAGATTTGGTGGCCTTTAAGATAGCGGCCACCTTGGGATCGGCCATTAACTTTGCAAACTGAGCCAGTGTGTTTTTGGGCATGTTTTTCACCTCAATACTAGCTTAACCATTTGACAAATAGAAATCAAACGATTAAAGTTGCTTTATCATTTAAATTTATTTAAACGATAAATAATATTAAATTGGAAGTGGCGTTATGAAAAATCTAGGCCGTAATCGAGCGTTTGTCACGTTAACAGTAGCTGATCTTTTTGAGACAATTGGTACCAGCCTATTTAACATTATTCTATTAACGTACGCGCGAACGTTTGCACAAGCAAATTTGATGGTTTCACTAGTTTCGGTGGCTACTGTGCTTCCTGGTATTTTTGGTATGCTTACTGGTCGATTGGCAGACTCGCAAACCAATAAGCGGGGGTGGTTAGCAGGTTTGAAATTTGTTCAAGCGGCATTATATCTCGTGTTAGCGCAACTTATTACTGAAAAACAGGTCGGGTTGCTGTTGATTATTATTGTCATCAATTTGTGCTCAGACGTGTTGGGGATGTTGAGTGGCAGCCTCCGAATGCCATTATTACAAGCTAAAGTCGCGTCTGAGTTACAAGAAGAGGCCTTAGGGATCAACCAAGGCATCGGAGTGTTAATGCAGACGATGGGCCAAGCGTTGGGTGTCAGTCTATTGGCCGCAACGGGCGATTATCGTCTCGCGGGATATTTGAATGCAATCACGTTCTTGATTGCCGGTCTGGTGCTGCTGTCTGGGTATGAAACGCTAAAATTACCTTCCGCAACTGTCACCGTGACGTCGACATTTCGTCAACTGCTACGACAAGTACGACAAGCAATGGAAGCGGGGGTGCACATGAACGTCTTGGCGCTATTGGGGAGCGTCTTGTTCTTGAATGCGGTGGGTGCAAGCGTCGATGCACTATTGAATTTATACCTGATTCACCGGGCGACGCAGTTACCATTTTCATTCGGAGTCGCAATTCTTGTGATGAATACTGCTGACGTATTTGGCTCGGTTGCAGGGAATTTGTTACATACAGGTTACTTTCAGAGGTGGACGTTTCGTGGTGTCATGTTAACTACCGTCGTGGCGTTTGAGGGTTTATTTATTAATCTGTTGTTTTGGCAAAACTATTGGGTAGTGGTTACAATCATGATGATTGGGGGATTTTGTATGGGACAAGCAAATCCTAAATTGATGGCGAGTTTATTGAAAGTGGCCGATCAAAGTATCGTTGGGAGCTTAGGCGGCATCATAAATTCATTGGCGACGATTTCGATTCCAATCGGCAGTGTTGGATTGGTCTTGTTGGATAATATCGTGAGCCCAGAAGCGGCTTATTTGACGGCCATGGGATTACTGTTAGCTTGTGGTGGTTGTCTGTTCATTCGCCGGTGACGAAAATTATAATTGTGTTATACAAACAGCTGCCACCATGCTAAAAAACCGCTTGCCCAGATTACCGGCAGGCGGTTTCGTTAGTCTCGAATCAGATTAAGCATTGTCAGTGGTCAAATCTTCGGTGATAAAACGAACTGCGGTACCATATGCGGCAACCGATTGCATATCCTGACTAATGGAGCCGGTGTCGAACCGCATCATCACAACGGCATCCGCACCCATGGCACTTGCATTATCGCGCAACCGATTGACCGCGACATCGCGCGACTCTTCGAGCATCTTGGTGTAATCCTTGATTTCGCCGCCAACTAGGCCCTTTAAGCCTGCCCCAATGTTACGGACCAGATTCTTAGATTGAGTGGTTAACCCAAAGACTTCACCGATAACTTCATAGGGGTGCCCCGGAATATTTTCAGTGGTCGTGACCAGTAATTGTGTCATTGACTGAACCTCCTTTTAAAGATATTGTAATCATAGCATAATTCGTATTGAAATAGGCCAGCGGAGACTTTGATGAGTGGTCTGGTTTACAGGAAACGAAGGAGGCAAAATATGACAGCTTTAGAAAGAAGTTGGTTTGAAGAAGCGCAGCAATCCATGCACGGCTGGGACTTTAGTCATCTGGCTGGCCGGTGGCAGACTGCGGACTTACCGTGGGATTACGCTGCCCTAGTTCGTGAGCATCTAAGTGCCGATGATCGATGGTTGGATATTGATACGGGCGGTGGTGAATTGATGGGGCGTTTTAACCATCAGCCAGCGCTGACTGCGGTGACTGAGGGGTGGCAACCAAATATTGAGTTGTTGAAGCAAACGGTGGTTAAAAAGGGGATAACATTATATCCAGATGCCGCCGAACAGTTGACGGCCGTACCAAATTCGACATTTGATATTGTAACGAATAGTCATGGTGCGATGCCAGTGAAGCGAATTGCGGAAGTTTTAAAGCCGGGGGGCCGATTTGCGACTCAGCAAGTTGGTGCGACCAATAATTATGCGTTGTCACGATTCTTTGACGAGCATTACGAACCGGCGTATCCTGACAATCAGTTGTTGACGGTAATGGCTCAAATGCAGGCTGCGGGATTTGAAATTCTGCGGGCTGAGCAAGCCTACGCGGCACTGAGTTTTACGGATATTGGCGCAATTGTCTATTATGCCACGGTGATTCCATGGGAGTTTCCGAATTTTGACGTGGCACGGATGCTTCCCAAATTACATCAGTTACAATCCTTACTGACCATTAATGGTCGCGTCACGACGTTTGAAGACCGATTTATGATTATCGCTCGTAAACTGGCTCGTTGTGATTGAGGTTGCAAGGGGGCATATTAATCGGATTGGCACTTAACAAACGTAATCGGTTACGAATTGTAGCTTAAACGTTGGATTTGAGTATTCAGAGCTTGTACTTAATTGCGCACTGCCTATAATAGGCGTTATTCCAATCGGTTATTTCATTGGAATAACGAGTTAGGGGGGAGCGTCATGCGGATACGTCGACCGGTTCGGTTTTATCGTTCATTTTGGTTTTGGTTAAGCGTGATTTTTCTATGGGTCTCAACTGCCGGTTTTCCGAAGACTTTAGTGACAGTGGGGGATGTACTGTGCTATGGCATTTTATTTTTACTATCATGCGTGGGTATTCTTGGTTCGTTCTTTGTTTTTGGTCAAGCCGCACGTGAACAGAAGTAATTGGGTATCCGTTGGCAAGGGCTGACGGATATTTTTTGTGGAAAATTCTGAATAAATATTTGTTCTGAAAGCTAATTATGCTATACTTATTAAGTACCACATGGAGAGTTGGCAGAGTGGTAATGCACCGGACTCGAAATCCGGCGAACCGGCTAATACCGGCGCGCAGGTTCAAATCCTGTACTCTCCTTAAATCATTAAGGAACAACTTTCTTTGACCCCGAAAATCGTTGAGATAGCGGGGTTTTTGTTTGCTTCAAAACGCTTAGGAACGCTCTGGATTGATATATTGGTGCACTTGTCGGTGCACTCTAATGATTTTTACCCTGTTTTTGGGATGCTTTGAGTGCACCACAGTGGTGATTTTTTAATTGCTGGGCCCCTTGTGTCCCAACGGATACAGCAATCTTCATAATGCACATTAACTAAATTTAGCCAGTGCATTTAAAGTCCGTGATTCTTCCTGTTTTTGATCTTCAGTGAGCAGATGGGCGTACACATTACGCGTGATTGAACTATTCTTGTGACCCAAGCGTTTTGAAATATACTCCATTTTGACACCACAATAAAGCAGGGAACTCGCATGTGTGTGACGTAGACCGTGGAAGCTAATCCGTTTAATTTCAAGAGTGGTATGATAGTTCTTTAGCAATAAATCACAAGCCCCAGGAGTTGGAATACGACCACGATTATTTAAGAATACCATGTGATCGGGGTTATCCAGATTCTTTTGAATCTGTAATGATCGGAGCTGTTTTAAATGATTTAACAACTCATCGGTCACAGAAATTTTACGAATACTGGACTCAGTTTTAGTCCGTTTGAACTTCTGCCCATACACATAGTCCCAGGACTTGTTAATACGAATGGTCTTGGTTTTCCAGTCAATATCCGACCATGTTAGAGCGGACACTTCAGCGACACGCATACCAGTCATTAAGCCGGTATATATCATCGACTTGCCAGTGGAGGTTAAACGGATGTTCTTGTTTACCTCATTAGCAAGTATTTTCATATCCTTGACGTCTAGAAATTTGAGTTGAGCATCCTTACCTTTATGACCACCCAGTTCAGCATGAGTACAGAAATCGGATTTTATTAATCCGTCAGCAACGGCATCAATCACTGCTGCATGAATGTGCCCGTGAAGTTTTTGAACGGATGCTTTACTATGATAAGGTTGGTCACCTGTTAAATGACGTTTGGCGCGTTGTTCGACATTGCCATGGGTGAAGTCATTCAAGAACTGTTGATACCGGGTTCGAGTCATTGAGTTGAGTTTAATGTTGCCAAGTAATTCTCTAATTTGACGCAAAGTGTAACGATATTCCTGTTCGGTAATCTGAGCCAATTTGCCAAACTTATAGGTTTCAAGCCAGTGTGAGTAATAGGCGTAGAAGGTGGTAGTTGTATCTACTAAACCGATGGAGTTATTAAATTTGTCTAACTCTAAACTATTGGCCCACGCTTCAGCTTCAACTTTACGGCTAAAACCATTCTTATTCTTAAAGTGACGTTTGCCGAACTCATCATAGTAACTTACTCATACTTGCCATTTACCATTTTTCTTATTAATACTTGCCATTTATATTTCCTCCTTAAATTTCACCTAGGCGGGTAGAATTTGAAGGACTTGTTGTCATCACCTTTCTTCAATAAAATGGTAAAAATTTAATACGTTATTAGGTTAAGGTCGTCTTCTTTTTGGTGGGAAGATAGTTTTTATATAAAATAAAAGAGCAACTATTTTTTTGAACTGGCTACTCCTAATATGAACTAATAACTGACTGTCAGCAGTGCCTAGATCAGCGAACGGTCGAACCGTCTTTTCCTTATTAATAACAATAATAGTTCACGCGTTGTGTTAGTTGATTCCTAGCTTGATCATTGTATGAACAAGTAAATATTGCTCTAATCGTAACTGTAAGGCCGTCAATGATCTTACGCGGATTCATTCAATATCAAATAACTCATTTAGTTGTGAAAAATTTGTCTCACTCTGGCGCCGTTGTCGATTTAGTAATCGTTGGTAAGCCACGGGCTGCTTCATGTTTCGACGAACCGGCGTCCATAAATTAATCTTCTTTTTGGCAAGTTCTTGTTTGAGCTTACGACTAAGATAACCTAAATCTACCAATATTTGATGGCTAGGCCATAACGATAATAATGTTTGTACTGATTTAATAGCATGCCAGGAAGCGGGGGTCACATCGTAAGTTAAAACAATGCCATTATTAGCGACCTCGAGGTTACCTTTGAAGCTGTAATAATAAAGTTTCTTAGTTGCGTTATAATCGATATTGGCGGTTTCGCGAAAGACTTTAGCACGATGATTTCTAATACCCTAACATAAGGGCATCGGTAAACTATCAATAATCGTGTAAGCTGGTGTTGGACATAAATTACGTAATACCCCAAAGCAAATCCATTGAAGTTCATTGGCAGCATAATAACACTTACGATTAAAGCGTGATCGTTCTGGCAATTATCCGGGTTTAAAAATATTTTGTTTTAAAAACCGGTAGTAAAGTGAACCCTCTGAGTGGAGTAAATCCAGACTCAGGGGGTTTTACTATGGTTCAGCTAAAATAAAGCAACGAGCTTTAAGCAGATATCTCCAGGGAACTTCGCCCCTGTTACTTATGAAAAAGTATGATATCAAAGGAAGTGCGACGATTTATCAGTGGCTCGCTCAATTTGAAATTTTTGGCATTCAAGGATTAGAGAATTGTCGTAGGAAGACATTTTATGACTATTCCTTTAAAATCAAGGTTATCAAATGGTGACAAGAACATCATGCCTCATATCCAGTAACGGTAACCCATTTCAGATTGAAGCAACCGATGATGGCTTGGGACTGGGAACGAAGACTGATTGAGGGACGTCTTAAGCCATCCAAAGGATGGTCTTTAAAAATGACAGATAAATCTAAACAATCTAAGACATTGAAACAACTTCAGGAAGAAAACGAGCTTTTACGAATCCGGTTAGCATACTTGGAAAAACTCGAAGCCTTGGCACAGAAAAAATCTCAAACCAAGAAAAAGCCCAGCTAATCACTGAGCTAAGACGTAAATTCAATGTTAAATTAGTTGTGGTTTTAAAAGCAGCACACATGTCGAGTAGTAATTACCACGATGCATTTCACTGTAAATATCAATCAGGCTCATCAACGTTAGTTGATGAGATTAAAAGCGTTCGTTTGGCCAATCCCGATTACGGTTACCGAACCGTGACTTTAGCGCTTAAAAATAAGGGAATCAACGTTAATCACAAGGCAGTACTTCGTATTATGCGTGAAAATAATCTCCTTTGTCAGGCATTCAATCGTCGAACGAAGAAATATAACTCTTATAAAGGAACTGTTGGTACAGTTGCTCATAACCGTTTAAACCGTCGTTTTAAAATGGATCGCCCATTTCAAAAAATCGTTACTGATGTAACGGAGGTCCGTTGGGGGAATCAAACAATCAACAAACGTGCATACTTTACAGTTTATATTGACCTTTATAACGGAGAAATTATTGAATAGGCCATTGGACGTAAACCAACGGTAGCCTTCGTCACACACCCCCTTGAACGATTAGTGGCAAGACGTTCAGGCTTACCATACCGTATGATAATTCATTCGGATCAGGGGTTCAGTATCAGAACTGTCGGTACGTGAATATTTTGCGACAAGCTCGCGTTTTCCAAAGCATGAGCCGCAAGGCCACATGCCTAGATAATGCGGTAGCTGAAAGTATCTTTCACATTCTTAAAGTTGGCACGGTTCACAATTATCAATACAAGAACTATGAAGAGCTAGAATCCGCCATTATAAACTACGTAGATTATTACAATCAGCGTCGTATCAAAACAAAATTGGTCGGTATGTCCCCGGTAAAATATCGGGAATATACCAGCCAATTAGCAGCTTAGAAATTTACTCCAATTTATGGGGGTCACTTCATAGAACCTAGTTCGGACGGTCATTTTTAAATCAACTTGTCAACAAAGTAATGATAACAATAAGACGTCTGAAAGCTTGCCTTGATTGACGTTACGGCGGTTTTGAATTTGCTCGCGGACTAATCACAAATTGGTTATGATAAAATTGGTCTAACATAAGACACACTCCTTTGTTTGCGCTGCTTGAAGTGTAGCTTGGTTAGGCATTTTTTCACAACTAAAGTCTTGGTTAATTAACTAGCACAATGCGTATAGGTATATATATCTGATGATTGCAAATGCGGTGGGTTATATTGTTATAATTATAGTGGAAATAAATTTAATATCCATTAGAACAGTCTCCAATCTGATTCGGCCAAATAATTCACAGTCCTAAAATCTGTCTCTTCTTAGCATCAAAGTCGTCTTGGGTAATCACGCCGTCATCAAGCAGCTGTTTCAATTCGTGCAACTCATCAACTTCACTTGAGCCGATGTTAGTGGGGACAATATTGGCTGAGTTAGCTGCTTGTTCTTTGGCCTTCCGCTGTTCTTGATAATTTTCCCAACGTTGAATTGGATCAATGATAGTATTGCTATCTCGTAAGTCTTCAATCTCTTGCACAGTAAGTGTCTTTTCAACTAGTACATCCTTCGGGAGGGCAGTGTAGTCAACACCAATTTTCTGTAAGCAATCAGTACAGACTTTACCATTTTGAATGTGCACTAACTCATCACTTTTGTGCTTGTTATTGCAGACGTCACATCTATTAGCTTTTACAATGAAATAAACAATTACTATTAACGCAATAGTAATAATGGTGATTATCCCTGGCGTACTAGATACAACTCGCCAGATGAATGAGAAGATACCTTTAACAAGGTAGTAGAGATAAGTCAGGACTGCTGCGAGAACAACGTAGGGTGCAGCCTTACCCATAAGTTTAAATGCCCCGACTATGAGCAAGATTAATAGTAGTAACCACATGTTATTTCCCCCTTAATTAAATCCCAAGAATTTGTTTCTTTTTTGCTGTGAATTCTTCTTCAGTTAAGATACCATCATCAAGAAGTCCCTTGAGTTTGCGTAGTTGATCGGCACTGTCAGTAGCAGAGACTGGAGTTGCAGGTTCATTAACGTTGCTATTGTTGTTGGCAATAATTGTATCAAGATCATGGCAGAATCTAAGTAATTCTTGTTGAGTGATATGGTAGGCACTGCTATCTGTTTTAGTAGTTTCGTTAAGTAAGACTGCTTCCACGCGATGGTCGCCTTTGAAATAAAGCACGACAGAGACTTTAGAAACGGCAGCATACGATTTATTACCAGAAAATGCGCCTAATACAGCACCAGTTGGACCAGCAATTAAACCGCCAGCTATTGCTCGAGATAGTCCATGTTTATCTTCAATAGTAGTCCCATTTTCAATAGGATCATATCCTTCTAAGTCACTGTAGTCATATAGTTGGAATGGTTCATCAGCTAAGTTTTCCATGAAACTTAGCTTAATTAAAAATTGTTTGCGTTTGTCACTGAGATAAACTTTTCCGATATGACCGTTACCTTCTTTTTTGAAAGTAATCAGTAATTTTTCATATTCTGATTTATTGTCAAAAAGCAATTGTTTGGCATCTATCTGAGTATGAGAGTCTTGATGATTTTTGATATCTTGGACAGTTAAATATTTGACAGCGGATTGTGAGCTAAAGTTATTTTTTAAACCAACTCGAGAAGCACAGTCGTCACAAATTTTTCCATCAGTTAATTTGAAGCCACCTAATAAACCTATTTCACGATTACAAACCGCACAGGGGTGTTTGATTTTAGTATTAGAATCCTGGTGAGCAGATACGGTTGGTTTGTTTTTCATATCATCTAAATATTTCTTTAAATCTATCTGGGTATTAGTGTCTTGATAATTTTTGATATCTTGGACAGTTAAATATTCGACGGCAGATTGTGAGCTAAAGTTATTTTTTAAACCAACTCGAGAAGCACAGTCGTCACAAATTTTTCCATCAGTTAATTTGAAGCCACCTAATAAACCTATTTCACGATTACAAACCGCACAGGGGTGTTTGATTTTAGTATTAGAATCCTGGTGAGCAGATACGGTTGGTTTGTTTTTCATATCATCTAAATATTTCTTTAAATCTATCTGGGTATTAGTGTCTTGATAATTTTTGATATCTTGGACAGTTAAATATTCGACGGCAGATTGTGAGCTAAAGTTATTTTTTAAACCAACTCGAGAAGCACAGTCGTCACAAATTTTTCCATCAGTTAATTTGAAGCCACCTAATAAACCTATTTCACGATTACAAACCGCACAGGGGTGTTTGATTTTAGTATTAGAATCCTGGTGAGCAGATACGGTTGGTTTGTTTTTCATATCATCTAAATATTTCTTTAAATCTATCTGGGTATTAGTGTCTTGATAATTTTTGATATCTTGGACAGTTAAATATTCGACGGCAGATTGTGAGCTAAAGTTATTTTTTAAACCAACTCGAGAAGCACAGTCGTCACAAATTTTTCCATCAGTTAATTTGAAGCCACCTAATAAACCTATTTCACGATTACAAACCGCACAAGGGTGTTTGATTTTAGTGTTAGAATCTTTCTGTGAAGGCTCAGCAGGTTTGCTTTTCATATCGTCTAAATACTTTGCGATGTCTATTTTAGTATGGGAGTCTTGATAGCTTTTAACATCATCAATAGTCAAATCTTTGGCGACGGATATAGACTGCAGGCCAGTTTTTAATCCAATTTGTTCTGAGCAGTCGACACACATAATCCCATCCTTTATGTCAAGCCGACTAGCCATGAGTCCGATTTTCTTTCCGCATATATCACATTTTTTAGCCATAATTAAATTCCTCCAAAGTTTTATTTCCTAAGTAAATATCTTATAAATCTAGTATTTATCATACACAGTTAACTAAAGGATGAATGCACCTTGGCTAATTTTAATACCAAGCTCTTGTTCAGCAACATTATGAATAAACAGTGATTAGATCCCCAGAATTTGTTTCTTTTTTGCTGCGAATTCTTCTTCGGTTAGAATGCCATCGTCCAGGAGGCTTTTAAGTTTACGTAGCTCATCGGCACTGTTAGTGGGTGTAGATAGAGTGGTAGGTTCATTATTTTCATTTTCGACTAAAATTTTATCCAATCGAACACAGAATCGTTGCATTTTTTCTTGTTCATCTCGATAGTACATGCTGTCGATTTTTGTTTCAGTGGATATGTAGTTTAATTGCTTAGAGTAGTTGTTATTAAAGTATAAAACTACTGCCATCTTTGAAACTGCGTCATAGGACTTGTTTCCTGAAAAAGCACCTAATACAGCACCGGTAGGCCCAGCAACTAAGCCACCGACTATGGAACGAGACAAACTATGATTCTTGTTAATAGTGGTAGGGCTTTTAATTGTCTTGTAACTAGTTAAATCTGAAAATCTGAAAAGGCGATAGTCTTCAAGAATAGTTTTATCAATGAAGATTTGCTTTTTAACAAAATCTAAATAGACTTTACCTTTTTTGACAGGTTCATCTGCTTTAATGGCAGCCTTAAGTTGATCGTATTTATCTTTTTCAGCAGAGATATCTTCTTTTTTTAAATTTTTTCTTGTTTTAACTTATTTTTATACTCCGCCCAGCGCTTTTGTGGATCAATAATTTGGTTGTTAGCTTGTAAGTCTTTAATTTCTTTAACAGTCAAAATTTCTTCTATAGACATTGAAAGCGGTAGCTCAACGTAATCCACACCAATTTTCTTCATACAATCGTGGCAGACTTTACCATCAATCACAGGAACGGACTTAAACATTTTTAATTTGTTTCCACAAACATCATATTTTTTACTCATAGTAACTTCCTCCAAATTTTTATTTTCAAAGTAAATATCTTATAAATCTAGTATTTATCATACATAGTCACTAAAGTATGAATGCGCCTTGGTTAATTTTAATACCAAGCTCTTGTTCAGCAACATTACGAATAAACAATAAATGTTTTGATTCTAAATTGTAACTGTTAGCAAAATGCAAGATATTGAAATCTTGTGGTTCAATGCCGGTTTCACTGGGGTAATGATTTAACATAATATAGAATGCACCACGATTAGCCCGTGATTCAATTTTTGTATTGGAAACCATGCTAGTATCTATGTAATGGTTCAACCGTAGGATCAAGCAAACAATGCTGTAATTCATGACATTTTACGAAAGTAGGTGATGTGTTTTTTTCATTGATAAAAAAGGTTTGGGTCAATGGCAAAGTATGTTCTGACTTTAAAGTATAAGAAAAGTGTTTTTAGTAAGATTAAGCTACACTGCGTTCTCGGTTGTCAGTACCATTGCAATCAATCTTGTCACGAACTTGTAAGCGGTAATCCGCGTCGAATTGGCAACTAGGGTCAATAAGCCCGTGCTGCAATTAACTTATTTGACAATAAATTAAGACTAACTGTTATTTTACAAGTATCACCATGTTTACACAATGTTATATGCGTATCTTTAAATAAAAAAATCTGCTATACAATAATAAAATTGAAAGCAGATTAAAAATATAAGATTTTATCAAGTTAGAAGTGTTCAATTGGTCATATCGTTCCCAAAATTGGTCTTACTTCTTTTCCTGCACGATGTAGTGGGGCCGGTGTTTTGATTCGATATAAATCTTACCAATGTAATTGCCGATAATCCCCAGACAGAACAGCTGAATGCCACCGATTAAGAGCATAATCGTGATGGTTGAGGCCCAACCACTGACACTGTTATCAAATAATATTTTACGAATAATAACGACAAATATACTGATAATGGAGATTAGTGAGAGCAAGCCGCCGGTGAAGGTCGCAATCTTCAGGGGTACATCTGAGAAGTCGACGATGGCATCCATTGAATAATTGAATAATTGCCAAATTGACCAGTGTGTCTCGCCAGCGGAACGGGGCTGATTTTCGAACTTCAAATAAGTTGTTCGGAAACCGACCCAGTTGAAGATGCCTTTTGAAAATCGGTTATATTCAGGCAATTCCAAAATAGCATCAACCATCTGACGTGTCATTAACCGGTAATCGCGGGCGTTTGGAATAATTTGTACTTTTGAAATTTTGTTGACAACTGAGTAAAACGAGCGTGATAAGAATGACCGGATCATTGGTTCACCAACGCGATTTTCCCGCATTGTACCGATACAGTCATAGTCACCGGTTTGAAGCATTGCCAGCATTTTAGGCAATAAAGTCGGTGGATCTTGTAGATCAACGTCCATGACGGCGACGTAATCGCCAATGGTGTGCTCCAGGCCGGCTAATAAACCAGCCTCCTTACCAAAATTTCGCGAAAAGGAGACATAGTGGACAGTGTCAGGATGGGCGGCGTTTAAAGTTCGTAGTACGTTCAAAGTGTCGTCAGATGAGCCATCATTAACGAAAACATATTCAGTAGTGATATCCTTGAACGACTCTGGATTATCTGCCAAGACTTTTTCAACGGTGTTATAAAATATTTCAATCGTTGGTTCCTCGTTATAGCATGGAACAACAAGACTCATGGTTTTCATAATAATTGTATCCGACCTTTTTATAATTTTTAGATTGATCTATTAATTAGGGCTCCTACTGATTAATAAAGAAAGGAATTTTAAACCAGTATGAATATCATAGCTTGAATTAAGGTATAAAGCAATCAAATATCAAACCACAAAAATTGTAATGATGTCACGATAGCTTGTCAATTACATCACCAATCAAGTACGTCGACAGCGATGCGTCATGTTATTTCAAATTTCACACCTGGCAGTGTTGAGTAGTTTGCAAAAAAACAACTCCAACTGGGCACAGTAGCATGGCCCGTTGAAGCTGTTGGAAAAGTGATTATTGTGATTTATCTTTTTGAGATTGGGCGATGGGTGTCAAGGTGGACTTAGAAATATTCACAACCGTCAAATTTATATTTTGACAACCGAAATGCCCAATTAGCGGATATGAATCTATAGCCGTAAACAGCTAATTATTTGCGAGCGAAACCCAATTAGTGGCCTGAATGGTATCAATTCGATAGACAGCAATGGTGACGTCTTTTAAGGATCCATAAAGTGTCCCTACAATTGTTAATGGTGAAACGGAATCGCCCACGCGTACTTGCCAGGTACACTTGTTGTGGAAGTTCGTCCGGTCGATACGCAGTTCAATATGTTGATTGCTCAGCGAATTGATAACGAGACGCGAGGGTGACAGGCTAATGATATCACCATCAATCGGGGCATTAATCACCGGACTGGTCGGTTGTATGGCTAATAGCCCGATTTGTTGGGGTGATGTGGCAGTGGGAATCACCGTATAAGTACCGGCGACGGGTGCCTGAAGACTATTTCGTTTTTGATGATGTGAGAACCACATATTTACCGCGCTCCTTACTTAGTGCTTGTCTTAATCGCCTTATTTAATAACAGCATAAATTATGGAACCCGTCCCAGGTCAAGCAATTGCGGGCAGTATTTTTGTCGTGAAATGCTATAATAGTTAAGAAATCTTAGGATGGTTAACGAACGGGGTGGTCAAGATGGATTTTGTAGAATTGACACCGATCGCATTGGGGCATACGCCGCTTGGCACACGCGGACCGAATCCCCATATTCATGATTGGCAACTCGATTGGCAAAAACTAAGTAGTTTGATTGCTGATAATCAAGACGTGATGATGCAGGTGGACGCCGGACTTGCTGAAGATTGGTTGAATACGCACGGCACCATTTGGGACAATGTACAAGGCTATCACCGCTACCCGAATGACAACCGGGCGTTTGATGACACCGTTTTTTGGGCGGCGTCTACTTGGGCGACACCGGCAATTGTTGTGACTTTTCATAATGAAATTAGTCGGGCTTTCAGCTGCTATCGGGTCGGAACTGACCCTGATTTTCATTACTTAGGGCCACGCGGACGTGCATATTAATCCCTTATTGTCATTAACAAATTGGAGGAAAAAACGTGAAAGTTGGAATCGACAAGTTGCATTTTGCAACTTCACATTTATACGTAGACATGGCGGAACTGGCGACAGCTCGCCAGGCAGAACCTGATAAGTATTTGATTGGTATTGGTCAGTCTAAAATGGCGGTGATTCCGCCGAGTCAGGATGCAGTGACGTTAGCTGCTAATGCTGCCGCACCGATGCTGACAGCGACTGACATTGCGGCTATTGATTTATTAGTCGTCGGTACCGAGTCGGGGATCGACAATTCCAAAGCGAGTGCGATTTACGTCGCTAAGTTGCTCGGTTTGAGCCAGCGGGTTCGAACAATTGAAATGAAAGAAGCCTGCTATGCGGCGACGGCTGGTGTCCAACTGGCCCAAGATCACGTGCGTGTTCATCCAGATAAAAAGGCGCTGGTCATTGGTAGTGACGTGGCACGCTACGGATTGAACACACCGGGCGAGCCAACTCAAGGTGGTGGGGCGGTTGCTATGTTAATTAGTGCGGATCCTAAAGTATTAGCACTGGGTACTGAGTCAAGTCTACTGAGCGAAGATGTGATGGACTTTTGGCGACCATTGTATCATACAGAAGCCCTAGTTGACGGCAAATACTCGTCTAATATCTATATTGATTATTTTCAAGATGTGTTTAAGAATTACTTGCAAACGACTCAAACTAGTCCAGACACACTGACGGCCTTAGTTTTTCATTTGCCATATACAAAGATGGGACTTAAAGCGCTTCGAAGCGTGTTACCATTAGTTGATGCCGAGAAACAAGCCCAGTGGTTGACGCACTTCGAACATGCGCGTCAGCTAAATCGACAAGTTGGTAACTTGTATACTGGTTCACTCTATTTGAGCTTGTTATCGCAGTTACTGACTGATCCTCAGTTACAACCAGGGAACCGACTCGGATTATTCAGTTATGGCTCGGGTGCCGAGGGTGAATTTTATACCGGGGTTATTCAGCCGGATTATCAGGCCGGCTTAGATCATGGCTTACCACAACGGTTGGCTCGTCGGCGCCGAGTTAGTGTGGTGGAATATGAGACCTTATTTAGTCATCAACTGCAATGGCGGGCTGATGATCAGTCGGTCAGTTATGCTGATGATCCCCACCGATTCGTATTGACCGGTCAAAAGGACGAACAACGCCAATATTTGGATCGACAAGTTTAAACGAAAAAGTCACTTGTTACTAGCAAATATGCTAGGCAAGTGACTTTTGTTATTTGAAGTTGTTGGTGATGATCTGGCCATCTTTGACACTCAACAGCGTCTTGTCAGTGGTATCTGGCTGTAGCAACTGAATGGTATAACCAGCCGCAAGATTTTTCTTGAGCGATTTTGACAATGATTTGAAATTTGAAGTAATCGTCGTGATTGCTTTTTGATTTTGAGATGGATATGATTTAATCGTCTTCAAAGATTTAACGTACTTTTTATTGGTTGGCGTAATCGTATATGTTTTCGTTGACTTGGTGAATGCAACGGTGCCAATCGATTGATAGTTAGATTGTAATTGTTTAAGGATATTTTCTTCATTCAACTTAGTCGTTGCGGCCGCGCGTTTGGTGTTGGCTTCGTTAAAAACGACTTGTGAGGAACTCAAGCTCGTTGATTTAGACTTGCTGGTACTAGCGCTAGTACTCGTACTAGATGATGCTTTGCGCGTCGATTGCTGTGACTGGTTGTATGGCCAGTAAGGCAATTTAACGACCGCGTAGATGGTGACCAGGGCGCTGAGGACCGTAATTAGTGTTAGAAATTTCCAACCACCACCGGTTTGACGTGCGTAAATCACGGAAAATAATGCTAATAGAAAAACAATCAAGCCCATAATGGCTAGGAACAACATGTAACCAACTCCCAATGTTTAAAATAGTATAATCATTATACCATTGAACTATTGGCTGTTCGTCACAGATTTGAAATATTTTGAAAAGAGATCTGACTAATAACCAATTTGACGCCAGCACTTTTTCTGTCGATACACCGGGAGAATCAGGCGCCGCTGGTTCAATAGCAATGGTGCTACCACCAAATCACAGTAACGCCACGGTGGGATAGTGTTGATGCCTGGCGCAAGGTGCCTGCAGCGTATCTCTCAGCGCACGGTTGTTTACAACAAGTGGGTGGTATATTTACGAGCTACCGATAAATAGGTGCGACGAGTAGGTATCGCGCTTCGATTAGGCTTGAAAGAGGACGAATTGCCAATTTACAAACGGCGATACTAACGAATCGGGGTGATGATGACTTTTTTATTCAGAAGGCAATCGGTTGGGCATTGCGGGATTATGGCAAAGTGAATTCGGAATGGGGGCGTGCTTTTGTCGCAAATAACGTGCTCTCGTCCCTGGCACGGCGGGAAGGGTGTAAATATTTGTGAGTGGAATCTGTAGGCATGCCATCAACCTGCTCTAAAAACTGGCGAATAAAAAAGATGACAAATTGAATTGTCATCTTGTGGGTGATAGTTTACTGAAACAGCATGTCGCGATATAAACCGACAACTTTGCCTAATACAGAGACGTTGTTCAAGATAATTGGGGCCATCGTGTCGTTCTCAGGTTGTAGTCGGTAGTGATCGGCCTCTTTGAAGAATCGCTTGCAAGTCGCTTCATTTTCATCGGTCATGGCAATGATGATATCACCATTGTCAGCGGAACTTTGACGCCGAACAATGACTTGATCACCATTCATGATACCGATATTGATCATACTTTCGCCACGGATGGTGAGCATGAAAAGGTCGCCACCGAATGATTCAAGTTCCTTAGGAATTGGAAAATAATCCGTCGCTTCCTGTACGGCAAGAATTGGTTGGCCGGCGGTTACCGTTCCAAGTACCGGAATTTGATGTGGCGTAGTTTCGACGCCCAGTGCTTCGAAACCGGCTGGCGTTACCTCAATGGCACGTGGCTTAGTTGGGTCTTTTTGGATGTAACCTTTTTTTTCTAGCCGTGAAATGTGGCCGTGAACGGTCGAAGTCGAAGATAAGTCAACGGCTTCACCAATCTCACGAACGGTTGGCGGGTATCCTTTTTCATTGACACGTTCATAAATAAAGCGAAGAACGGCCATTTGTTTGCTTTCCGATGTTTTACTCATCTTGGCACCTCATTTTTTATTTTCATTATTGGTTAAACCAATTGTAGCATAGCGTTTCATAGCTTTCAAACAAATGTTCGGTTGACAAACACTATTAATTGATTTAGGGTCTAATTTCGTGTATATTTCAAGAGTGAAAGGGGCTGCTGATTTGATTTCAAAAGAATTGCTTGCTCGGATCAATGAGTTAGCTCATAAGGCGAAAGCCGAGGGGCTCACCGAGCTAGAAGAAGCCGAACGTCAAGAGTTGCGGCAAAAATACTTGAAGGAATTTCGCGCCGGTTTTCGGCAACAAGTTGAAATGCTTCAGGTTTATGATAAAGATGGTAAAGAGGTTACGCCAGAAAAGGTCCGTCAAGTGCAACGCGATCGCGGTCTTCGAGATGATTAACCGATTTCAGGAAAATTTGTCAACTGACAAATTTTCCTTTTCTTTTATTATTAATTTGTGTAGACTAGTTTAATGAAGACTGTAATAAGGGAGGGGAATGACTGTGTCTACAGGAATTTGGATTTTAATCGTCGTTATCGGCGTATTGGTTGGGTTAACTGGTGGTTTCTTCGGTGCCCGGCACTATATGCAAAATTACTTGAAGCAAAATCCACCAATTAGTGAAGAAATGCTTCGTAGTATGATGATGCAAATGGGTCAACGCCCATCCGAAAAGAAGTTACATCAGATGTTGAATTCGATGAAAGCTGCATCTAAAAACGATAACAAGTAGTAAAAAAGTGTCGGCTCGCTTTAAATTGCGATCACCGACACTTTTTTATTATCGAACTTAATGTTTCTGACGGGTTGTAGCAGGATCAACGTATTTGAACGTTGGGTCGATTTGACGATCCAAGTCGTCAAAAGCGTGCAACATTTTAGTTTCAATTTGTTTTTGACCAGCATCATCTAGTTTCAGCTTACGATCAATATCAATCGGTTTACCAAAACGGACGGTGACCCGCTGACGACTAAAAAGTTGTTTGAAGGTCAATGGACCTTGGTAAACGGTTGGGACTAGTGGAACACCGGCCATCTTAGCGATGACGGTTGCACCGCCTTTAAGTTCTTGTGAGTGGCGCGTTCCCGATGGAAACATGATTAATGAAAGCTTACCGCTGCGCAAAAATTTGACGGGGGTCTTGATTGCTGAAGGTCCTGGATGTTGCCGATTGACAGGAAAAGCGTTCGCATGGACGAGAATGAACCGCAAGACGGGATTCTTAAATAGTTCTTCCTTGGCCATAAAGCTAAATTTCATTGGGCTGCCGGCCAACGCATAGTACAACGGATCAAACCACGTCCGGTGCGGTCCAACTAAGATGTAGGCGCCCTCAGGCAAGTTTTCCCGTCCTTGATAGTGCGGCCGACCGTTAATAATGGTGATGATTAGTCGGACTAGTCCGCGCATAAAAGAATAAAACATCACGATCTTCCTTTCGTTTACTAACTGCTCACAGTATGACGAAATTTGGCAAATTCTGCAAGTTAATTGTATGATAACTGTGCGATGATTTTAATGGAGAGGTGGCCGAATATGGCAGACGTCACGTTACACGCCGATGAGCGTATTGATCAATTATATAGTCAAGATATCCAAATCATTCAAAGTTCTCAAGTCTTTGCGTTCTCACTGGATGCTGTTCTGTTGGGTGACTTTGCCCAGGTTGCGAAGGGCGTTAAGAGCCAGATCGTGGATCTCTGTGCTGGCAATGGCGCAGTAGGTCTATTCGCCAGTGCTAAAACTCAAGGCCATATTACGGCGGTCGAGATTCAGCCCCGGTTGGCCGATATGGCTCAACGCAGTGTTGTTTTGAACGATTTAACCCAACAAATGACAGTCCTGAACGAAGACTTACTGGCAATTACGCGCCAACTACCGAAAGATTCGGTGGATACAGTCTTATGTAACCCACCGTATTTTAAAGATCGACCGCAGAGCGTTAAAAATCCAAATCCTCATTTGGCGATTGCACGGCATGAACTGTCCGCTAATTTAGATCAGATCCTAGCGGTAACTAGTGATTTGTTAAAAATGAATGGTAAAGCATATTTTGTTCATCGTCCTGAACGACTAGATGACTTGTTCAGTACCATGGCGACCAATCGGTTGGCACCCAAACGGATTCGGTTCGTCCATCCCAAAGCACAACGGGAAGCGAACATGGTTCTGATCGAAATGATCAAGGATGGGAAACGCAACGGTGTTCGAATCATGCCACCGCTTGTCGTTTATCGTGATGATGGTGAATACAGGGAAGAGGTGCACACATTACTCTATGGCAAGCACAAGTAAGCCGGCTGCGTCCACGACGGCAATCAAAAAATATTATTTTTATGTCCTATTATGTGCTGATCAAACGTTGTATGGTGGTTTTACGGATAACTTGCAGCGACGATTAGCAACGCACAATGCGGGCAAAGGGGCTAAATATACGCGGGTCAGATCACGGCGGCCTTTGCAATTAATTTATCATGAAACTTTCACTGACAAATCAAGTGCGTTAAAGGCTGAATATGCCTTCAAACACCAATCGCGAGCTGCCAAGCTAAAATACTTGTCAGCTCACGATGTAAAAATTTAGCGAAGTTTTCACAATTTATGATTCTATTTCTCGCATTTACTGTTATAATATTTACTGTATCAATATATAGGAGGAATTTTTGTAATGAAAATTATTGCATATGCTGTACGTGATGACGAACGTCCATTCTTCGATACTTGGATGAAAGAAAACCCAGATGTTGAAGTTAAATTAGTTCCAGAATTACTTACTGAAGACAACGTTGACTTAGCTAAAGGCTTCGACGGTGCCGATGTATACCAACAAAAGGACTATACTGCTGAAGTATTGAACAAGTTAGCCGACGAAGGGGTTAAGAACATCTCTCTTCGTAACGTTGGTGTTGATAACTTGGACGTTCCTACTGTTAAAGCACGTGGCTTAAACATTTCTAACGTACCTGCATACTCACCAAATGCGATTGCTGAATTATCAGTAACGCAATTGATGCAATTATTACGTCAAACCCCATTGTTCAACAAGAAGTTAGCTAAGCAAGACTTCCGTTGGGCACCAGATATTGCCAAGGAATTAAACACCATGACTGTTGGTGTTATCGGTACTGGTCGGATTGGCCGTGCTGCCATCGATATTTTCAAAGGCTTCGGCGCTAAGGTTATCGGTTACGATGTTTACCGGAATGCTGAACTTGAAAAGGAAGGCATGTACGTTGACACCTTGGACGAATTATACGCCCAAGCTGATGTTATCACGTTACACGTTCCTGCATTGAAGGATAACTACCACATGTTGAATGCGGATGCCTTCAGCAAGATGAAAGATGGCGCCTACATCTTGAACTTTGCTCGTGGGACACTCATCGATTCAGAAGACTTGATCAAAGCCTTAGACAGTGGCAAAGTTGCCGGTGCCGCTCTTGATACGTATGAATACGAAACTAAAATCTTCAACAAAGACCTTGAAGGTCAAACGATTGATGACAAGGTCTTCATGAACTTGTTCAACCGCGACAATGTTTTGATTACACCACATACGGCTTTCTACACTGAAACTGCCGTTCACAACATGGTGCACGTTTCAATGAACAGTAACAAACAATTCATCGAAACTGGTAAAGCTGACACACAAGTTAAGTTTGACTAATCTCGATTATCACTGAAAATGGCGTCACTCATCTGAGTGACGCCATTTTTTATACTTTCATCTAATGGGGCCTTTTCGAAGCGTTAACCCCAAGCGTACTTTCAATGCTGTTATTATCCATAACAAAAAGCCCACAATCGAGCTGGTTGCACGGCTGTGGGCTTCACAAGTGAGCGATTTTGTTAGCGATAACACAATTAAGTGTTGCTAGGTAAAGGTCTTGCTAGCACGTACTTACCGTGGTTGTTACCAGCATAAGTTGCTCGTAGCTTTAACGCCAGTATGCGTCTATGAAGCGCTGGCGGCTTGAAGAAGTGCTAGCAATAGTTCATTTAGTTCCGCTGGACTCTGGATGATTTGATCAGGAATTACGCTCGGTGTCACCTGGTCATTGCGCCGGTGATTAAACCAAAAAGTTTGCCACCCAGCGTGTTTGGCACTGGTCATGTCGAGTGCTGCATTGTCACCAACGTAAACGGCTTCGTTGGCCTTGATGCCAACCTGATGGGCCCACGTCGTGAAGATCGATGGGTCGGGTTTAGCAATACCCAATTCTTCTGAGATAAAAATGTTATCCGGATGCACGAAATGTTCAATTTGTAATTGATGTAACTTTTGATGCTGAATCGGCGCTGGCCCATTGGTAATGATACCAATTTTAAAAGCGTGACTGAGTTTAGTCAGCGTCGCACTCAGCCCATCGAAAAGGCAAATCTGATTTAGTTCCTGCTGATAGGCCATTTCAAATTGGATAGCCCGATCAGTGCTGATGTGGACTTTGCTGGGTGCTAACGCGTGTCGAATACGGGCGGTTTGCCACGCTTCCAGCGTCATAGTTGTATCAGTGACCTGGTTAAAGGTACGGTCATTAAAATCATGGAACCGGTTAAAAATTTGTGCCAATTCAGTGCTGCTCAAAGCCTGGTTAAAAGTTTTAGTTAAGGCAGCAGTGAACGGTGATTTTTGATCATACAACGTATCGTCAAGGTCAAAAATGATGGCTTTTATCATTATTAAGTGAGCCCCCTATGCGAGATTGTATTTTAACACACTTTCAGGAATTCACAAATTCTTGATGAAATTGCTTGCAAGCACTAGTAATTTTCGGTATACTAATTTTCGGTGTTAAAACCAATTCACACCTACTGCGATAATCATGGCGGTGCTCGGGAGAGTGCCATGATTAGTTGAACGGTGGGGAGGAATAAAACAAATTTTTTGGAGGCACATTTATTATGGCTGTTATTTCTATGAAACAATTGCTTGAAGCCGGTGTCCATTTCGGTCACCAAACTCGTCGTTGGAACCCAAAGATGAAACCATACATCTTTACGGAACGGAACGGCATCTACATCATTGACTTACAAAAGACGGTCAAGATGATCGACTCAGCTTACAACTTCGTTAAGGATGCTGCGGCTGATGATGGTGTTATCTTGTTTGTTGGGACTAAGAAACAAGCCCAAGATTCAATCGAAGAAGAAGCAACCCGTGCAGGTCAATACTACGTTAACCATCGTTGGTTAGGTGGGACTTTGACTAACTGGAACACTATCCAAACACGGATCAAGCGTCTTAAAGACTTGAAGAAGATGGAAGCTGATGGCACCTTCGAACGGTTACCTAAGAAGGAAGTTTCATTATTAATGAAGCAACGTGCCAAGCTTGAAAAGTTCTTGGGCGGTATCGAAGACATGCCTCGGATTCCAGATGTAATCTTCATCGTTGATCCTCGTAAGGAACAAATCGCCGTTAAGGAAGCTCAAAAGTTGAACATTCCGATCGTTGCGATGGTTGATACGAACACTGATCCAGATGACATCGACGTTATTATTCCTTCAAACGATGACGCAATCCGTGCCGTTCGTTTGATCACTTCTAAGATGGCTGATGCTGTCATTGAAGGTCGTCAAGGTGAAGACGAAGATGTTACTGAAGATTCTTTCAAGGACAACAAGGACGCTAAGAAGTCCGTTGACTCATTGGAAGACATCGTTGAAGCTGTTGAAGGCGACAACGACGCCAAGTCTGACAAATAATTAATTGAAATAATTAGGCTGCCTAAAAATCGCGGACCATTACGGCCTGATTTTGCGGGCAGCTTTTTATCTAAAATCAAGATACTCAAAGGAGAGTAAACTATGGCAAAGATTTCTGCAGCACAAGTTAAAGAACTTCGTGATAAAACCGGTGTTGGTATGATGGACGCTAAAAAGGCGTTAGTTGAAACTGAAGGCGACATGGAAAAAGCCGTTGACGTTTTACGTGAAAAAGGGGTTGCTAAGGCCGAAAAGAAGAGTGGCCGGGTTGCTGCCGAAGGGATTGCTGCTGTTGCAATCAAGGACAACAAAGCTGCCATTGTTGAAATCAACTGTGAAACTGATTCAGTTGCTTCAACTGACAAGTTCAAAAACTTGGTAACTGAAGTTGCCGACGAGATCGCTGAAGAAGAACCAGCTTCCGTTGACGACGCCTTAGCTTTGAAGACGGCTAACGGGACGGTTAAAGATGACGTCATCGAAACGACGCAAGTAACTGGTGAAAAGATCAGTCTTCGTCGTTTCCAAGTTGTTGAAAAGGGTGCTGACCAAAGTTTTGGTTCATACATCCACAACGGTGGCCAAATTGCAGCCTTAGTTGTCTTAGACGGTGCTGACAGTGCTACTGCTAAGGACGTTGCCATGCACGTCGCTGCTATCAATCCTGAATATGTTAACCGTGAACAAGTTCCTGCTGACCGGTTAGCTCATGAAAAAGACGTGCTTGTTAAGGAAGCCTTGAATGAAGGTAAACCTGAAAAGATTGTTGAAAAGATGGTTGAAGGCCGTTTAAACAAGTGGCTTTCAGAAATTAGCTTGGATGACCAAGAATTCGTTAAGGATTCTGATCAAACTGTTGCGCACTTTGTCGAATCAAAGGGTGGCAAGGTTAGCTCATTCATTCGTTTTGAAGTTGGCGAAGGAATCGAAAAGAAGGCTGATAACTTCATCGATGAAGTTATGAACCAAATTAAAGACTAATTACTGACTAAGGGATTAGCTAATTGGGGATTACGACGGAAAGCAATTTTCGGCGTAGTCCCTTTTTGTAAAGTAACGGGTTGAAGCCGCTTTAAAAAGAGAATTCGGTTAATTTTTGCGCCGGATTACGGCTGATACCAAACGCTTATTGAAATATATGGTAAAATGATAGACAGATAATTTCGAGGAGGACAAAACGATGTCGGAAGTTAAATATAAGCGTGTAATCCTAAAACTGAGTGGGGAAGCCTTAGCTGGTGAGAAGGGCTTTGGAATCAATCCCCCCGTCATTAAAACGGTGGCAGAGGAACTTAAGGACGTCTATGACATGGGCGTACAAATTGCAATCGTCGTTGGCGGTGGCAATATGTGGCGTGGCGAAGCTGGTGCCCAGATGGGTATGGAACGGGCCCAAGCTGATTATATCGGCATGTTAGCCACGATTATGAATGCCTTGGCACTCCAGGATAATCTCGAATCAATTGGTGTGCCGACCCGGGTTCAAACATCCATTGAAATGCGACAAATCGCGGAACCATACATTCGGCGGAAGGCAATGCGCCATCTAGAAAAACGCCGGATCGTTATTTTTGCCGGTGGTACCGGGAGTCCATATTTCTCAACGGATACGACCGCCGCATTACGGGCCGCTGAAATTAACGCGGATGCGATTTTGATGGCCAAAAATGGCGTCGATGGTGTTTACTCGGCTGATCCTAACAAGGATGCTAGTGCAGTTAAATTTGATACGCTTACCCATCTCGACATTATCAACAAAGGGTTACAAGTGATGGACACTACGGCAAGTTCCTTATCGATGGATAATGACATTCCTGTCGTGGTCTTTAACTTGAATGAACCTGGAAACATTCGGAAAGTCGTCGCCGGTGAACACATCGGGACAACAGTCAGGGGGAAATAATATGGCAATTACAGAACCAATTTTAAAAGAAGCACAGGAACGGATGAAGAAGGCGGAAGCCGCTTTACAACGCGAGCTCGGTAATATTCGGGCTGGCCGGGCTAACGCATCATTATTGAATCGGATTTCTGCAGATTATTACGGTGCGCAAACACCACTTAATCAGATGGCGGCAATTACAGTACCCGAACCACGGGTCTTAATGGTGACCCCATTTGATAAGAGTGCCCTTAAAGAAATCGAAAAGGCTATTTTAGCGTCAGACCTCGGTATTAGCCCAGCTAACGACGGTTCTGCGATTCGGTTAGTTATTCCGCAATTAACGGAAGAACGGCGTAAAGAACTTGCCAAGGACGTTAAGGCGGAAGGTGAACGTGCCAAGGTCGCCGTTCGAAACGTGCGTCGTGATGCAATGGAAGCCTTGAAGAAGGGCCATAAAGATGGTCAATTCACTGACGACCAGTTACATCAGTTAGAAGACCAAGCCCAAAAGTTAACGGATCAAGCGGGTAAGGACGTCGACGCGATCGTTGCGGACAAAGAAAAAGAAATTTTGGAAGGTTAATGACCGACCAATTTATTAAGGCTTGGAGAAATTCAAGCCTTTTTTTGTTGACGAATAGTTAATTAGTGCTTTTTTTGGTAAAATAGTGCATAGTTAAGCTATTTTTATGGAGGTGCGCCTTGTTCGCTTTTTTTAATAAGAATGATCCTGCAGATAACACCGACGTGCAATTGGATCCTGAACGTATTCCAGCCCATGTCGCCATTATTATGGATGGCAATGGGCGTTGGGCCAAAGCACGGCATTTACCACGAGTTGCTGGCCATAAGGAAGGTATGAACACGGTCAAAAAGATTACGATTGCCGCAAGTGATTTGGGCGTTAAAGTCCTGACGCTTTACGCGTTTTCAACTGAAAATTGGAAGCGGCCAACTGATGAGGTTAATTACCTCATGCAACTGCCAGTGAGTTTCTTTGATACTTTCGTACCGGACTTGATAAAAAATAATGTGCGGGTGCAAGTCATGGGCTACGTTGATCACTTGCCAGAAGCAACGCAAAAAGCAGTCCAAAATGCGATTGCAGATACCAAAGATTGTGATGGGATGGTGCTGAACTTTGCTCTCAACTATGGTTCACGGGCCGAAATCGTGACCGGGGTGCAAAAAATTGCCCAGCAAGTGCAAGATGGTCAATTAGCGGTTGGTGATATCGATGATGCAACCATCGACGCAGCACTGATGACGGCACCACTTGCGCCATACAATGATCCAGATTTGCTGATTCGCACGAGTGGTGAAGAACGCATTTCAAATTTCTTAATGTGGCAGATTGCCTACAGTGAACTGGTCTTTACTGATGTGAAGTGGCCGGATTTCACAGCGGCGACCCTTCAAGCCTGTATCGCGGATTTTCAGAGCCGTGATCGGCGCTTTGGTGGGTTGTCGGATCATAAATAAAAGGGAGTTTTTGGTATGAGACAACGAGTCATTACGGCTGTCGTTGCGTTAATTTTATTTATCCCAGTCATTTTTGTGGGCGGGGTAACCTTAGATATTGTGGCCATGTTGTTAGGGGCCGTTGCGATGAGCGAGTTACTCGTGATGCGTAAAAAATTATTGATTTCATTTGAAGCAATCGTAAGCATGCTTGCAGTTATGATTCAAATTGCACCGAATAACTGGTTCAATGGCTTACCAGACCAATTAAACAAGGAGTACGTGGTTTACTTCTTAGTTATCTTGCTACTGTTACACACTGTGTGGTCGCGGAATCGCTTTTCATTTGATGATGCCGGAATGTTGACGTTAGGCGTCCTGTACATCGGGATGGGCTTCAACTACTTCACGGCTGCGCGGGGTGTCAGTGTTTACATGTTACTCTTCCTGATGTTCATTGTCTGGCTGACAGATAGTGGGGCTTACATGGTCGGACGCAAACTGGGTCGGCATAAAGTCACACCGATCAGCCCCAATAAAACATGGGAAGGTTGTATTGGGGGTAGCGTGATTGGTGTGATCGTTGCCAGTGCCTTTGCAATTGGGTTTCACGTCGGCTATGCTAGCGTCATCAGTATGGTACTGATTACTTTAGTCTTATCAGTAGTTGGCCAGTTTGGCGATTTAGTAGAATCCGCGTTGAAGCGTTACTATGGTGTTAAGGATTCTGGTAAGATCTTGCCGGGACATGGCGGTATCCTAGATCGATTTGATAGTATGTTATTAGTTTTTCCAATTGCACATTTATTCGGCCTCTTTTAAGCTGAGTACCCGAAACGCGGGAGAAAGGAGCGCTTAATTGATCGTTACAATTATTACGTTCATTATCGTTTTCGGAATCTTGGTCATCGTCCATGAATTTGGGCACTTTTACTTTGCCAAAAAGGCTGGGATTCTAGTGCGTGAATTTTCTGTCGGGATGGGGCCCAAGGCGGTCGCGTTTCGTCGTAATGCAACAACTTATACGTTACGGTTTCTGCCAATCGGTGGTTACGTACGGATGGCCGGGGTGGCCGATGATGAAGATGAAGAACTCAAGCCCGGAACGCCAGTTAGTTTGCAAATTGGTCCGGATGGGATTGTTCATTCAATCAATGCTAGTAAGAAGACAACGTTGTTCAATGGAATTCCACTGTCAGTGACGGCGACTGATCTCGAAAAAGAACTCTGGATCGAAGGTTATGAGAACGGGGATGAAAGTGAAGTTAAACACTACGCCGTCGATCATGACGCTACGATCGTTGAAAGCGATGGTACCGAAGTTCAAATTGCACCGGTCGACGTCCAATTTCAATCGGCCAAGTTATGGCAACGAATGTTGACGAATTTTGCCGGACCGATGAATAACTTCATTTTGGCCATCATTACATTTGCAATTCTTGCCTTTATGCAGGGTGGTGTTACGAGTACAACGACCCACGTAGCGGCGACGACAGCAGACTCAGTTGCCCGTACGGCCGGTATTCAAAAGGGCGATCAAATCGTGGCGGTTAACGGTAAAAAAATGACGAGTGCCCAATCGATTTCGCTGTTGATTCAAGACAGCCCGAAGCAACGGTTGACTTTGACCATCAACCGGGCCGGTCAGACTAAAAAAATTGCGGTTACCCCTGCTGCCAAGACGGTCTCTGGTAATCGAATCGGTCAAATCGGGGTCCAATGGGCGACTAAGACCGACACGAGCCTGGGGGCCAAGTTAGCATACGGCTTTACTGGTTCGTGGGGAATTACCAAACAAATTTTTCAAGTGCTTGGTCGGATGGTCACTCACGGGTTCAGTTTGAACGATTTAGGTGGGCCGGTGGCAATCTTTGCCACGACCTCGCAAGCCGCTAAGTCCGGGGTGCGCACGGTGATATATTTGCTCGCCGTGCTGTCGATCAACCTTGGAATTGTTAATTTATTACCGATTCCAGCACTTGATGGTGGTAAACTATTATTAAACATTGTTGAAGGCATTCGGGGTAAACCACTACGGGTGGAAACGGAAAGTGTCATTACCTTGATTGGTTTTGGCCTCCTGATGTTATTAATGATTCTAGTAACTTGGAATGATATTCAGCGATATTTCTTCTAAGTGATATTTAATTTGGAACAATAAGGAGAAGATTTGTAGATGAAACAGTCGAAATTGTTAATCCCAACACTCAAGGAAGTGCCTAATGATGCCGAAGCCTTGAGTCATCAAATGATGTTACGGGCGGGCTATATCCGACAAATTTCAGCCGGAATGTACGCTTATTTGCCATTGGCTTACCGCGTATTGACGAATATTGAAAAAATCATTCGGCAAGAAATGGAAAAAATTGATGCAGCGGAAATGCTGGTACCAGCAGTCATTCCAGCTGAGTTGTGGAAAGCAACTGGGCGTTATGAGACATACGGTCCAGAACTATTCAAGCTGAAGAACCGCCATGACCGAGAATTTATCCTTGGCCCCACGCACGAAGAAACGTTTACGTCAATTGTTCGCGATGAAATCAAATCGTATAAACGGTTGCCATTGACTTTGTATCAAATCCAGGCTAAGTATCGTGATGAAGATCGGCCACGTTATGGGTTACTTCGTGGGCGTGAGTTCATCATGAAGGATGCCTATTCATTTCACGCGGATGAGGCCTCATTAGATGACACGTTCCAAGATATGGCGCAAGCTTATCAGAATATTTTTGAGCGGGTCGGCTTGAAGTTTCGTTCAATCATCGGTGATGGTGGGGCGATGGGTGGAAAGGATTCCCGTGAATATTCGGCCATCGCACCGGTTGGTGAAGATACAATTGTTTATTCGGATGCGAGTGATTATGCGGCTAATCTTGAAATGGCTCGGAGTTTATACGTCCCAAAGAAGTCACATGCTTCGTTAAAGGATATGGAAAAGATCGATACTCCCGGAGTGGGCACGATCGACGAACTGGCTGAGTTCTTAAAAGTTGGTGCTGACCAACTGGTTAAGAGTATTCTGTTTATTGCAGACGATCAGCCAGTAATGGCACTGGTTCGTGGCGATCATGAAGTCAACGATGTTAAGTTGAAGAATTACCTTGGTGCGGATTTTTTGGAAATGGCTACGCCAGAACAAGCCCAACAATATTTGGGCGCTAGCTTTGGTTCACTCGGCCCAGTTAACGTTCATGATGACGTTAAAATTGTCGCTGACCAGTATGTGAAGGACATGGTCAACATTACGGTCGGGGCTAACGAAGACGGTCATCACTTCACGAACGTCAACCCTGAACGTGATTTCCACGCGGAAGCTTACGTTGACATTCGCTTTGTTCAGGAAGGTGAGTTATCACCAGATGGTGCGGGCGTCTTGAAGTTCACCAAGGGTATCGAAATTGGACATATTTTCAAACTTGGCACCCGTTATTCTAAAGACTTGCACGCAGAAGTCTTGGATGCCAATGGACGTAATATTCCGGTAATTATGGGCTGCTATGGGATTGGTGTCTCACGGTTGTTGTCTGCCATCGCTGAACAACGCGCTGATGAAAATGGGTTGATTTGGCCAAAAGCAATTGCACCATTTGATGTGCACGTGATTCCGGTTAACCCGAAGAAAGCGGACCAGGTTGAGGTTGCCGACCAAGTTGAAGCACAATTAGAAGCCGCTGGGTACAACGTTTTGTATGATGATCGGAAGGAACGTCCTGGTGTGAAGTTTGCTGATTCCGACTTAATGGGCATTCCTGCTCGGATTACCATTGGGAAAAAGGCCAGCGAAGGAATCGTCGAGATCAAGCTTCGCCAGACTGGTGAGACTTTGGAAGTTAAACAGGAAGAAATCGCCAACAACTTGGCCGTTCTGCTCAAGAATATCGATTAAAATGCTGCAAAACTAAGTTAATAAAAATATGGCAACTACCCGTTGATAGTCGCCAACAACAATCACCTGGTTAGATTCCGTTGACTGGGTGATTTTTGTTTGCCGATTAATCACGTGGCTCAACGGTCAGACTGTGATAAAATAGTAACGTTTCAAGTGAACGATTTGTGCGTTCACTGAAGATTATTTCAGATGCCGTTAATCGCCGAGGCATCACGGTCTCGGTTAAGCAAACTGACAAAGTAGTGCCAACTGTGGACCGCGGCCCTGAGCACTTAATTGGGGTTCTAGTTAATATTAAAAGTCTTGCTTGGCGTTGGGTTAGTTGTTAGCGACTAAGTCATCGTTGAAACGGGATTCTGTTTCTAGTGGGTCACGGTTAGCAGCTTTTGATTTTAAGATTGGATTTGCTTTAATATATATGCAAGCGCAAATTAACAAGTACGGTGCGTGTCTTACTAACTGATTGTAATCAACAAAAGGAGGACCACTGGTGAGTTTAAACCAACAAGAAATGTTCGAGAAGTTACTCGAACAAATTGAAATGCCAACGGGTCCTGAATTTACAGAAGCAGCGATCGATAAATTGACCGTTCATCAAGCTTCCAAGGTTTGGGAATTTCATTTGCATTTCCAACATGTTTTACCTTATACACAATTTATGACTTTTCAAAACAAACTCCAAATCGCCTTTAAAGAAATTGCACGCGTGACCTTTACGATCGTGACTGATGATACCGAGGTCAATGGTCGTGAACTAGCTGAATACTGGGAATGGATCGTTCAGCACAGTGGGATCAAGTCGCCCCTGGTCCAATCATTGTGTAACAGCAACGTGCCGACTTATGAAGATGGTCGGGTTATTTTGTTGGCTGAAAATGAAGTTATTCAAAATTTTCTAACTAACCAAGCATTAGGGCCGATTGAGAGTACCTATCATCGCTTGGGCTTCCCGAAGTTCTCCGTCCACACGATGATTGATGAGAGTGCTTCACAGGCGAAGATCAAGGAATTTCATGAACAAAAAGCGAAGTCTGATCAAGCGTTGGCTCAAAAAGCGGAAGCGGCTATCAAAAAGGCCAATGAGAAACGGCAAAAGCAGGCGGATGCACCAGCACCAATTGATGGTCCTGTCCAATTAGGCAAGCAGATCAACCCGCAAGAGCCGGCTAAACAGATGGTCCAAATTACTGAAGAAGAACGGTCGGTCGTCGTGGAAGGCTATGTCTTCGATATGGAAGTGCGGACGTTGCGTTCCCAGCGGCAGTTATTGATTCTAAAGGTGACCGACTATAGTTCGTCAATGGTCGTCAAGAAGTTCTCACGGAATGCTGATGACGAGGCACAATTCGCGGCACTGAAGCCTGGAATGTGGGTACGTGTACGTGGTTCTGTGCAGGAAGATAGTTTTATGCGCGATTTAACGATCAATGCGTATGATATTAACGAAACGTCGCATGCCAGTCGGCAAGACACGGCGCCGGCAGATGAGAAGCGGGTTGAATTGCACTTGCATTCTAATATGAGTCAGATGGATGCAACCAACAGTGTCAGTGATTATGTCAAACAAGCCGCTAAATGGGGCCATCCGGCGATTGCGATTACGGATCATTCGGGGGCACAGGCGTTCCCAGAAGCGTTTGCGGCTGGTGAAAAAAATAATATCAAAATTTTATACGGTGTCGAAGCTAACATGGTTGATGACGGGGTGCCGATTGCTTATAATGACGCCCACGTTGATTTGAAAGAGTCCACCTACGTTATTTTTGATACTGAAACAACGGGGTTGTCCGCCATTTATGACCGGGTCATCGAATTGTCAGCGGTTAAGATGGTCAAGGGGAACGTCGTTGATCAGTTTGAGGAATTTATTGACCCTGGTTTTCACTTGTCGGAAACAACCACTAATTTGACGAGTATCACCGATGATATGGTGCGGGGCTCTAAATCGGAAGAAGAAGTGTTTAAACTTTTCCGCGAATTTTATGGTGATGCAATCGTGGTCGGTCATAACGTCACCTTTGATATTGGCTTTATGAATACGGGCTATGCCCGGCATCACATGGGGCCGATTACAAATCCAATTATTGATACGTTGACGCTGGCGCGGTGGCTGTATCCGAATTTACGCGGGTACCGCTTAAACACCCTAGCCAAAAAATTCAACGTTAATTTGGAGCACCATCACCGCGCCATCTATGATGCTGAGACGACTGGTCATTTGAACCACCTGTTTTTGAAAGATGCGGAGGACCGTTATCAGGTTCAATTCCACGATCAGCTGAATGATCATATGAATGAAAATGCGGCTTACCGCCATGCCCGGCCATTTCATGCGACATTGTATGCGCAAACCCAAGCGGGGTTGAAAAATCTCTTCCGAATTATTTCCTTGTCGAATGTTGAGTACTATTACCGCGTGCCCCGTGTACCCCGCAGTGTTTTAAACAAATATCGGGATGGCATCCTGGTCGGTTCGGCTTGTTCTAGTGGTGAAGTCTTTACTGCAATGATGCAAAAGGGGAAGGAAGAGGCCCGACAAAAGGCCGGCTACTATGACTTCCTGGAAGTACAACCGAAACCGGCATATTCGGCGCTGATCGAGAGTGGTTTGATTGCTGATACGGATCATTTGGAAGAAATTATCAGCAACATGGTGGAACTAGGCCATGAGATGAATATCCCGGTTGCTGCTACGGGGGATGTGCATTATCTGAATCCTGAGGATAAGATTTATCGTAAGATTTTGATTCATTCACAGCCCGGTAACCCGTTAAATCGGACTGAACGGCCAGACGTGCATTTTCGCTCAACGGATGAGATGCTTAAAGATTTCGATTTCTTAGGTACGGAGACGGCACATGAGGTCGTGGTTGACACGCCCCGCGCGCTTGCTGACCAATTTGAAATCGTGCGACCGGTCAAGGATAAGTTGTATACTCCGCGGATGAAGGGTGCCGAAGCGGAAATCGAAAAACTGACGATGGACCGTGCCCATGCGTGGTACGGTAATCCGTTGCCAGAAATCGTCCAAAAACGGGTGGATAAAGAGCTGAAGAGTATCATCGGTAACGGGTTCTCGGTCATTTACTTAATTGCCCAACGCCTAGTGTTTAAGAGTAATAAAGATGGTTACTTGGTTGGGTCTCGGGGGTCAGTCGGTTCGAGTATCGTAGCGACGCTGTCTGGGATTACTGAAGTGAACCCGATGCCACCGCATTATCGGTGTCCAAATTGTCAGTACTCGCACTTTTATACGAATAACGAGTATGGATCGGGCTATGATTTACCACCTAAGGATTGCCCTGAATGTGGGACTGACATGGTGCGTGATGGGCAAAACATTCCCTTCGAAACGTTCTTAGGATTTTATGGGAACAAGGTGCCGGATATTGATCTGAACTTCTCTGGGGACTACCAACCTATTGCCCATAATTACACCAAAGTCTTGTTCGGTGAGAAAAATGTGTACCGAGCCGGGACAATTGGAACGGTCGCTGATAAGACTGGTTATGGTTATGTCAAGGCGTATGAACGGGATACGAATCAAACACTTCGTTCGGCGGAAGTTGACCGATTAGCAAAGGGAACGACTGGCGTTAAACGGACGACTGGGCAACATCCGGCCGGTATTATTGTTGTGCCGGATTACATGGATATTTATGATTTCACGCCCGTCCAGTATCCGGCTGATGATCAGAGTGCGGCCTGGCAAACGACCCACTTTGATTTCCATTCGATTCATGATAATATTTTGAAAATTGATATTCTGGGACATGATGATCCGACGATGATTCGGATGTTACAAGATTTGTCGGGTGTCCAACCTGAGAGTATTCCACCAGTTGATCCGCACGTCATGAAGATTTTCTCCAGTCCTGAAGTTTTAGGAGTCACAGAAGACCAGATTTTCTCGAAAACGGGGACGCTGGGAATTCCAGAATTTGGGACGCGGTTTGTCCGTGGGATGCTCGAAGAGACTCACCCATCCACGTTTAACGAATTACTTCAGATTTCAGGACTTTCACACGGGACTGACGTGTGGTTAGGAAATGCTGAAGAATTGATCAAGGATGGCACGGTTACGCTGGCCGAAGTTATTGGTTGTCGTGATAACATCATGACCGACTTGATTCACTACGGCATGGAATCTGATATGTCTTTCCAAATTATGGAACACGTGCGGAAGGGTCGGGGGATCCCGGATGAATGGCAACAAGCAATGAAGGATGCCAACGTTCCCGACTGGTACATTGAATCTTGTCTAAAGATCAAGTATATGTTCCCGCGGGCCCATGCGGCAGCCTATATCTTAATGGCGTTGCGGGTGGCTTACTTTAAAGTGTACTTCCCGTTGATTTATTACACGGCTTATTTCTCAGTCCGTGCTGACGATTTTGACCTGGTTGCGATGGCCCATGGTAAAGATGCTGTCAAAGCGTCGATGAAGGCGATCACTGACAAAGGGATGGATGCTAGCGCCAAGGAGAAAAACTTACTGACCGTTTTAGAGTTAGCCAACGAAATGTTGGAGCGGGGCTTTAAATTCTCCATGGTCGACCTTGACAAATCTGATGCTTCGGATTGGCTGATCGATGGTGATACGTTGATTGCGCCGTTCCGAGCAGTTCCGGGGTTAGGGTTGAACGTTGCCAAGCAAATCGTTGCTGCCCGAGCGGACAAGCCGTTCCTGTCGAAGGAAGACCTGTCTAAGCGTGGAAAAGTGTCGAAGAGTTTGATCGACTTTATGACTGAAAATGGTGTGTTAAGTGATTTGCCAGATGAAAACCAACTCTCGTTGTTCTAGAAAACACGACAATTGTTAAAGTTTGATGAATTTTTGCGGTGGTTGATGCATTTAACAGCACTCAGACAGATTTATCTGATTTAGGGCCTGTAATGTTGATACACCGGCAATTGTCAGGCTGTTGAAGCGGAAGCTTACTGTGACTTGAAAGCTAACGGCTAAATGCTATAAATGGCGTAAACTTGCGGTTTCAACATAATTGTGCTAATATATGGGTTGTAATTTAAAACTCGTTAACGAGTGAGCAGCGATGCTCACTCTTTTTATTGGACTAATCTGAATAGGAGGCGCAGCCTTGAGTAGTAATGTTGTTGAAACCATTCAGCCAGTGGCCGCAGCCATTGTCAGTGCTCATCAGTTTGAACTCGTGGATCTTGAATTTGTTCGCGAGGGTCAAAGCTGGTATTTGCGATTATACATTGACAAACCGGGCGGCATTAATATTGAAGAATGTGCAATGGTTAGTGATGAACTTAGTGAAAAGCTAGATGCGATGGAGCCTGATCCCATTCCCCAAGCTTACTTTTTGGAAGTTTCTTCTCCTGGTGCGGAACGCCCATTGAAGAAGGAAGCAGATTTTCAAAATGCTATTGGTAAGTACGTGCACGTTGGCTTATACCAGAAGTTGGATGGCAAGAAAATTTTTGAAGGTGATTTGACAGCGGTGACGCCGACCACTTTGACCATCGATTACTTGGATAAGACACGTCACAAGACGGTGACGATCAACCGAGAACAAATCTCACAAGCCCGCTTAGCGGTAAAGTTCTAAATAAGTAAAGGAGTCTACACATGAGCAAGGAATTATTAGGGGCCTTAGACACCCTCGAATCAGAAAAGGGCATTAAAAAAGAAGTTGTCATCGAAGCCTTAGAAGCGGCACTCGTTTCAGCCTATAAGCGTAATTATGGCCAGGCTCAAAACGTTGAAGTTGACTTTGACCAAATTAAGGGTAATATTCACGTTTATGCCGTTAAAGAAGTGGTTGAAGACGTCTTTGATTCACGTTTAGAAGTTAGTTTGCAAGATGCATTGGCTATCAACCGAGCCTACGAAATCGGTGATGATATTCGATTTGAAGTAACACCGAAGAACTTCGGCCGAATTGCAGCGCAGACGGCTAAGCAAGTCATCATGCAACGAGTTCGTGAAGCAGAACGTGGCATTATTTATGACGAATACAGCCAGTATGAAAATGAAATCGTCACTGGTGAAGTTGAGCGCCAAGATAACCGATTTGTCTACGTTAGTTTGGGCAAAGTAGAAGCGGTCATGGGTCGTTCTGATCAGTTACCTGGTGAAGTTTATCGGATTCATGACAAAATTAAGGTTTACGTCTCGAAAGTTGAAAACGCAACGAAGGGCCCCCAAGTATTCGTTTCGCGGACTGCACCAGATTTGTTGAAACGTTTGTTTGAACAAGAAGTTCCTGAAATTTTCGATGGCATCGTTGAAATCGTTTCGATTGCACGTGAAGCCGGTGATCGGGCGAAAGTTGCTGTTCGTTCAAACAATCCTAACGTTGATCCAGTCGGTACCTGCGTCGGTCCCAAGGGACAACGGGTTCAAACGATTGTCAATGAATTACACGGCGAAAATATGGACATCGTGGAATGGACGGATGATCAAGCCGTATTTATCGCGAATGCATTGAACCCAGCGGAAGTTTTGGATGTTATTTTTGATCCTGAAAATGAGCGGGGTTGTACCGTGGTCGTTCCAGATTATCAATTATCATTGGCAATCGGTAAGCGTGGTCAAAATGCTCGTTTAGCTGCTAAATTGACCGGGTTCAAGATCGATATTAAATCGGAAACCGAAGCTTCTGATATAATGGATGCAAACCCTGATGATGTTGCAGTTGCCGAAACGGAAACGACTGAAGCAGCATCAGACGCGGCAGTGCAGTCCGATACCGGCGAAGATGAGGAACCAGCAACGTCCGACGCAGCCGTGGCGACGCCTGCCTCAGAAACTGCTGTGGATGAATCAGCAAGTGACGCTGAATAAGTTCGTCACTAAGTGAGTGAAGTAACTAAAGGAGGTCTGGGATTATGAAAAAAAGAAAAGTGCCGTTACGAAAGGACATTGTGACGGGTGAAATGCATCCCAAAAAAGACTTAGTCCGGGTCGTTAAGAATAAGCAGGATGAAGTGTCCGTTGATCCGACTGGTAAAAAGCCGGGACGCGGCGCCTACATTGCCTTAGACGTACAAGTTGCACAACGTGCCAAGCAAGAAAAGACTTTTGATAAGGCGTTTGGTATCAAAGTGGGTGCAGACTTTTACGATGAGTTAGTGGCTTATGTTGATCATCAACAAGCCCGAAAGGAACTCTTCGGAAATGACGCCTAAGCAAGCTTGTTTAAACCTACTGGGCCTTTCACGGCGTGCCAGCAAGCAAATTGCAGGCGAAGGGCTAGCCCTGGCTGCAATTCGTAATCAGACGGCTAAACTGGTCTTTATTGCCAGCGATGCCGGTCCCACGACTGCCAAAAAGTTTCATGATAAGGCCCAATCTTATGATGTTCCAGTGATCGATACCTTTACTAAAGCAGAATTAAATACGGCTACTGGTAATAAGCGCACTGTTTATGCAATTACCGATGCCGGATTTGCCAAGAAAATGGTGGCGATCATGACACAGTAAAGGAGGGTGAAGATATGGGGAAAAGCGAATTTATGAGTTAGCGAAGGAGCTCAACGTCCCAAGTAAACAGCTGATTGCGCAAGCACAGCAGTTGGGATTCTCCGTCAAAAATCATATGTCGACACTCGGTGACAGTGAGGCGCGCCAGTTACAAGGCACGACCACAGTTACCCATCCTAAATCTCAACCGGCTCCAGCTAAAACGAGTCGGGCTACGCAAGCCGTAGCAAAAAATGTGACACGAACTGCTAATCAGCAGCAATCCAACTCGCGTCATCAACAGAGTGGTGATTCTTTGAATAATAATCGTAATAATAACCAAAATAATAGTCAAAGTCGTAATAGTAACGGTAATCGAAGCAATAACGGCGGTAACCGTACTAACAGTAATAACGGCAATCGTTCGGCCAATGCTTCACGGAGCAACAGTGCTCGTAATAACGGTGGGAGCAATACGAACCGGTCTAACAACAATAATAATAATAACCGGTCTAATAATAACAATCGCTCAAATACGAGTAACAACCGCACCAACAATACTGGTAATCGAAGCAATAATGGTGGTCAGAACCGGAACAACAACCGGACTACGACGAACAACAGTAACCGGAGCAATGGGTCGAATAATAGTTCGCGTAATGGCAGCGGCCGCTTTGGTGGTAGTTTGAATAGCAACAATAACGGTGGTGGTCGTTATCGTGGCGGTAACAACAATAACCGTCGGCGTAACAACCGGAACAATAAGAGCCGGAACAATAAGAATCAACGGATCCGCCAGGTCAATAATAAGCCAGCGCCAGTTCGTAAGGACAAGCCGTTGCCAGAAACACTGGTTTACACGGTCGGCATGAATGCCCAGGATTTGGGTAAATTATTGCACCGTGAACCTGCTGAAATTATCAAGAAGTTATTCATGTTAGGGGTTGCAGTTAACCAAAATCAGTCCTTGGATAAAGATACGATTGAAATCTTAGCCACTGATTACGGGATCAATGCGCAAGAAAAGGTCCAAGTTGATGTGACCGATTTGGACAAGTTCTTTGATGATGAAGTTAATAATACCGACAATTTGGCGCCACGGGCACCGGTTGTTACGGTCATGGGACACGTTGACCATGGGAAGACGACCCTATTGGACCAATTGCGGCATACTCACGTTACAGAGGGCGAAGCCGGTGGGATCACTCAGGCTATTGGGGCTTACCAAGTTAAGCATGATGGTAAGGTTATTACATTCCTGGATACGCCAGGACATGCGGCCTTTACTGAAATGCGGGCGCGTGGTGCTGACATCACCGACATCACCGTGTTAGTTGTTGCTGCTGATGATGGGGTCATGCCACAAACAATCGAAGCCATCAACCATGCTAAGGCTGCTAAAGTACCAATCATCGTTGCCGTTAACAAGATTGATAAGCCGGGTGCCAACCCTAACCACGTGATGGAACAATTGACTGAATATGGTCTGATTCCTGAAGATTGGGGTGGCGATACAATCTTTGTTCAGATTTCAGCGAAGTTCGGTAAGAACCTAGATGAATTGTTGGATATGATTTTACTTCAGTCAGAAGTGCTTGAATTAACGGCCAACCCTAAGCAAAATGCTGCGGGATCTGTATTGGAAGCTAGTCTTGACCGTGGAAAAGGTTCTACCGCAACGTTACTTGTTCAACAAGGGACCATGCATGTTGGTGATCCAATTGTTGTGGGGAATACTTACGGAAAAGTCCGGACGATGACCAATGACCATGGTAAGCGGATCAAGGAAGCCGTGCCATCGACGCCAATTGAAATCACTGGTTTGAATGATGTGCCGGATGCTGGTGATCGCTTCGTGGTCTTTGATGATGAAAAGACGGCCCGTGATGCTGGTGAACAACGTGCTAAGCAGGCATTGATGGAAGAACGGAAGCAAACTGCTCACGTCACCTTGGATAACTTGTTTGATTCAATGAAACAAGGTGAACTTAAGGAAGTTGACGTGATTATTAAGGCTGATGTTCAAGGTTCTGTTGAAGCTTTAGCTGGTAGTTTACGTAAAATCGACGTTGAAGGTGTGCGGGTCAATATCATCCATACAGCGGTTGGGGCGATCAACGAAAGTGACGTGGCCTTGGCGGAAGCAAGTAACGCGATTATTATCGGGTTCAATGTGCGGCCAACACCACAAGCCAAAGCCCAAGCCGATACTGACGATGTTGATATTCGCTTGCATCAAGTTATCTACAACGCGATCGATGAAATCGAGAGCGCGATGAAGGGAATGCTCGAACCAACTTATAAAGAAGAAATCACTGGTCAAGCCGAAATCCGTGAAATCTATAAGGTTTCTAAGATCGGTACGATTGGTGGTGGGATGGTCACTGATGGTGTCATCCACCGGGATTCTGGTGTGCGGGTCATTCGTGATGGTGTCGTTATTTATGATGGCAAGTTAGCTAGCTTACGGCGTTTCAAGGACGACGTTAAGGAAGTTAAACAAGGCTTTGAACTTGGGCTTCGAATCGAAGATTACAACGATATTAAAGTCAACGATGTTATTGAAGCTTACGTGATGAAGGAAGTTCCAGTTGAATAACCTTTAAAAGGGGGATTAGCAGATGGCACAACATTATCGAGTTGGTCGTTTGGAACAGGAAATCGAACGCGAAGTTAATGATATTTTGTTAAAACGGGTTCGTGATCCACGGGTTGCGGGTGTAACCATTACCGGTGTAACGGTAACTGGCGACCTTCAACAAGCGACCATCTACTACAGTATTTTGTCAGATAAGGCATCCGATGGTGAAAAGACGGCGGCTGGATTGACTAAGGCGACGGGATTAATTCGTAGTGAATTAGGCTCACGACTTAGCATCTATAAAACCCCGGAATTAACTTTTGAACGCGACAACTCGGTTCAATACGGTAGCCGGATTGATGAATTAATTAATAACTTAAAGCGTCAAGATTAGGCGCTGGAAAAATAGTCGTTGTGAATCCAGATGGATTGTCAGCGACTATTTTGTGTTCAAATTGAATGGAGCCGTTCGCTGTCAATCACTGAGGTTCAGCGGTTTAGATGGTGCTGATTGTAGGGTCACACTAGTCATTCACACACTGCTTGAACGTTGTCGGTAGACTGACTAATCAAGGTAGCCTGCTCGCGACCGTCGCAAACAATTGGTTTAATGAGTAGTCGTACTGAAGACGATTTTTGTAAATAGTAGTAGGATGAGGCGAATTACGCATCGTGGCGCTTTTACAAGCGAAAATGATTTCTTAATTGCAAAATTAAAATGAAATTAGGGTTGACGAATCAAAATGAGAATGTTTTAATATAAACAATCAATGAAACGGAAAGGATAGATGATTATGACGACGTTAGCATTCAACGCAACTTATTATTATGGCTTTGCTTATTTTAGGTAGCGCCCGTGTTGGAACCTTAGATACGGACGGCACCTACGTTCGTGTCTAAGCGAAGTCAATTCATCTTGGCCAGCTAGACACCGTGAGTCTAGCTGGAATAATATCATCAATTAGGATTAAATTTTGATGAGCCGGCTAGATTTTCACAATCTAGCCGGCTTTTTTTATTTCCACGAAGGAGTTGTTATTCATGCGTCAGCACCAATTATCAATCAGTCTTTACTTAAACTACTTTATTCATGGTATTGGCTTAATTATTTTAACGCAAAATATGCAAGCGTTAGGTCAACACTGGCAGACCCCGTTAGCGACGGTTTCCTATGTCATTTCTGGGATTGGCATTGGGCGCTTACTGGCCTACTTTATTCTGGGAAATTTATCAGATCGTTTTGGCCGTAAAGTCTTCGTCAATCTTGGCATGGCTTGCTACTTCACGTTCTTTGTGGGGATGGCATTGGTCACTAATATTCAGCTGGCATACGGTTTGGCGATTTTGGCCGGTATTGCGAACTCCGCGTTGGATGCGGGAACCTACACGACGTTTATTGAAATGGGTGGGCGGCAAGGTTCAGCCAATGTCTTATTAAAGGCCTTCATGTCTGCCGGTGAATTCTTATTACCACTGCTCGTTGCCAACTTTGAAGCACAAAGAATCTGGTATGGCTGGTCATTTATCCTGGCCGCGGCAATCCTAGTGGTCAACAGTATCCTGTTGAACCGGCAGCAGTTTCCACTAAAAAATCAAGTTGCTCAAGCCGGAACGGGCGTATCCCAGCAACCACTTAAGAACCGGCGCTGGTTGGCGACAGTTGGTTTAGCTGGTTATGGGTATACTTCGATGGCACTTATGATCCTCTACACGCAGTGGGTCAGCTTGTTTGCCACTACGACGTTGCATTTTTCGTCAGTGTTAGCGCACTGGTTGCTTTCACTTTACAGCATTGGGTCAATCACCGGCGTTATTGTGATTTTCTGGTTGTTACGTCGTGGGGTGGCAGAAACCAAATTGTTGTTGGCAATGAATGGCGGCTCGCTGCTGGCGTTAGCGGTTATCTGTTATAGTCCAGCGGCTGGGCTGTCCATGCTGGCGGCTTTCGGGTTTGGGTTTACTGCTGCGGGTGGCGTGATGCAGGTCGGCCTCAATTTATTTATCAAAGGCTATCCCCACATCAAGGGCCGAATCACAGGAATTTATTTCACGTTTGGCAGTATTGCTTCCTTCACGATTCCGCTCGTGACTGGGTGGCTGTCAAAGCAAAATATTGCGACCGCGATGCGCTTTGATTTAGTTATTGCTGTCAGTGGTCTCGCCTTTGTCGGCCTAGCTGTATGGGCGCTACATGTCCCAACCACACTTAGTCAAGAACGCCAACGTATCAATCATATTGACCAGCAAATCGTCCGATTACTCAATCAACGTTTTGAGACGGTTACAGCCATCGGGGAGTTGAAGCAACAACAGCAACTTCCGGTATTAGACCAGCAACGTGAACAACGGGTGTTACAACAAGTTGCGGTGAAGAGTATCCAGACCGCGCATACCCCTTATTTACAAGCTATTTATCAAGCAATTATGCATAACTCACGCGCATATCAGACGGATTTACACACGAATTTACACAAGGAGGATATTGATCATGATTAATTACGTTACGGCAGGCGAATCGCACGGGCCTCAATTGACAGGGGTGCTGACCGGTATTCCGGCTGGCTTACAGCTAGACATTGATGCCATTAATACAGGCCTCGCAGCCCGGCAAGGTGGGTTTGGCCGCGGCAATCGCCAGCAGATCGAACATGACACCGTCCAAATCACTGGTGGCGTGCGGCACGGTGTTACGCTAGGTTCCCCGATTGCATTAACGATTATGAATCGCGATCACGCGCACTGGGCAGCAATCATGGATCCGGTAAGTCCAGCTACGGCAACCAATACGTTGCGGCAAGTCACTCGTCCACGTCCGGGGCATGCTGACTTAGTAGGCGGAATGAAGTATGGTCATCGCGATCTACGAAACGTGCTAGAACGTTCCTCAGCTCGTGAGACAGCCATGCGAGTGGCTATCGGTCAGATTTGTAAGCAATTATTGGCGCAGCTAGATATTCACCTAGTTGGCTACGTTCAACAAATTGGCCCTAAGCAAGTGACGGCCGATTTAACACTATCCGTTGATCAATTACAAGCCCAAATCGCGCAAAATGATTTGCGATTACCAGATGCGGCCTTGGTTCCCGAAATCCATGAGCTGATCACAGCAACGAAGAAGGCCGGGGATACCTTGGGTGGTGTTATCCGGGTCGTTGCCGAAAATGTGCCGGCTGGTTTGGGCAGTTACACGAACTGGGATACCAAATTAGATGGACAGTTAGCTGCAGCAGTGATGGGAGTCAACGCCATGAAAGGTGTTGAAATTGGTGATGGATTTGCGGCTGCCAGCCATTATGGTAGCCAAGTGATGGATGAGATTAGTTGGGATGAACACGCCGGCTGGTCACGGTTGACCAATCATTTGGGCGGCTTTGAAGGTGGCATGACTAATGGAATGCCGATTGTTGTTAAGGCCGCCATGAAGCCGATTCCAACACTTTACAAACCATTACAAAGTGTGGATATCGCGACCAAAGTCAGCCAAAAGGCGAGCGTAGAGCGTTCAGACACGACGGCCATCGTCCCCGCCTCGATTGTGGTTGAAAGTGTGGTAGCGATTGAATTAACGCGAGCATTGACGGCAACGTTTGACGGGAGTAACTTAGCTCGCTTCCAGCAAACAGTGACGGCATACCGCGAAGAACTCCGACAATATTAGGAGGGCCTATGCAGATTCATACTTTAGGCCCGACCGCCACGGATAGTTACGCGGCCGCGCAAGTTTATAATCATCGCAACTGGCAGGACCAAGCGGTGATTGTCAAACACCCGAGCTTTGAAACCATTTTAACTGATTTAACGGCCTATTCTGGTGACCAACTGGTGATACCAGCTGCTTTCAAATCAGACACACTGAATGCCAGCTGGGGGGATATACATTACGCATTATTGTCCCAATTAACGTTGAGCAGTTGTTTTATGACCCAGCTCGATCCACTTGTCGTGCTCCAACGAGTAAATGCCGATAATCAAATTGGTTACACGCATGCAGCGACCGCCCAATTGTTGACGAGGGTCGTGCATCAGGTCGTGGTGCAAACAGTCGCCAGTAAGTATTTAGCGTATCAGGCTTATCAACGTAATCAGGCGGCCTACGTGCTAACTAATGAGAAAAACGTGACACTGACGACTCATGAACGTGAACTTGCACGTTTGACACCTTCGATGTTGTGGTGCGTCTATCAAATAAATTAGGTGATGATGATTAATGATAAAAAAACTAAGTATTCAACCAGCTAGTGGGTTACAAGGTGACTTAAGTGTACCAGGCGATAAAAGTGTCTCACATCGAGGCTTGATTTTAGGGGCAATTAGTCAAGGGACGACGACCTTGCACCACTTTTTGCCAGCCGCCGATTGCTTATCGACTTTAACGGCGCTGCAAAAGTTAGGGGTGCCAATCAAGCGTGTCGATACGACCGTTACGATCAGTGGCCGCGGCTTACGTGGGTTGACCCAACCACAACAACCATTAGACATGGGGAATGCGGGGACGGCCACTCGCTTATTAACTGGGTTGTTAGCCGGTCAACCGTTTGAGACGACCTTGGTCGGCGATACGTCCCTTAGTCAACGGCCGATGGAGCGAGTGCGTCAACCATTACAAGCCATGGGGGCGCAGGTACAATTAACAGCCGGGCACTTACCGATGACGATCACTGGTCGGACTTTACATGGTAGTCGTACCGAGATGCAGGTCGCTAGTGCACAAGTTAAGAGCGCCTTGATTTTAGCAGCCCTGCAAGCCGATCAGGCAAGTACGATTATTGAAAAATTACCGACTCGTGACCACACTGAACGGTTGTTGCAACAATTTGGTGGTCAAATTGAAACGGCGCCTGATCAACGAACAATCACGGTCCAACCGCAGCCAGCCTTGGTTGGTCAGTCACTAACGATTCCTGGCGATTTTTCCTCGGCTGCGTTTTTCGTGACAGCCGCGACGATTATTCCAAATTCACATGTCCGGTTAACGAACGTGGGACTGAATCCGACACGAACGGGTTTCTTAAACATTTTACGACGGATGGGTGGTCAAGTGACGGTCGATCATGAACACCGGATGGGCGAACCAGTTGGCACGCTTGACGTGCGGTTTGCACAACTGCATCCGGTCCAAGTCACTGCTACTGAAATTCCTGCCGTAATCGATGAACTGCCACTAGTTGCATTGTTGGCTGCGACTGCGAATGGTATTAGCACAATCAGTGGGGCTGCTGAATTACGAGTCAAGGAAACCGATCGCATTGCAACGATTGTGACCGAGCTTCGAAAACTTGGTGTTCAGATCACTTCGCAACCGGATGGCTTCGTGATTGATGGTCGCAAGTCTTGGCGGCAGCCGACCGAGCCATTAGCCAGCCATGGCGATCACCGAATCGGTATGATGGTGGCGATTGCAGCGTTGCGATTAGCCGCTCCCGCCGAACTAGAGTCCGCCGAAGCTGTGAACATTTCATACCCGACGTTCTTTGAAGATTTAGCACGTTTAAGCCAGGGGGTGTGAAGATGACAACTGTATTGATCAAAGGTTTGGGGCTAATTGGCAGTTCGTTGGCACTAAGCATTAAGCAGGCCCATCCCACGGTGCACATTATTGGGATTGATCGTGACGATGTCAGCCTGAGTTATGCGCGTCAACAGGGTATGATCGATGCTAGTGGCACTGATTTGGCCGCGGTCGCGAGCGACGCTGATGTGATTATTTTAGCGGGGCCAGTTGATGTGATCGTTGCTGACTTGCACCGACTGGCTATGATGCCACTCAAGGCAGGGGTGCTTGTGACGGATGTCGGGAGTACTAAACAAGTGGTGATGCATGCCGCGCTTGCCATACAACAGCACGGTGTGACTTTCATCGGCGGTCATCCAATGGCGGGTTCACATAAATCGGGTGTGACGGCTGGCCGCGCCAACTTATTCGAGAACGCCTTTTACTTGTTAGTGCCGGGCCGGACTAATCAAGCAGCCGTTCAACGGCTGCAAGCATTGTTAAAAGCGACTCACGTCAAATGGTTGACGGTCACTGCAATACAGCATGACCGGATTGTAGGACAGTTAAGTCATTTGCCACATATTGTCGCTGCGGCTTTAGTTGATCAGACTCAGGTGGCTTTGGCAGATTCGGCACTCGGGTTGCGATTAGCGGCTGGGGGGGGGTAAAAGGATAATCCGCGCCAACACG
>OAWY01000062.1_pt1 | contig 99308 bp, 97 predicted proteins | sample 1495591 | NCBI WGS metagenome assembly OAWY01 (sample SAMEA2580283, study PRJEB22360) | human gut metagenome | biome: human gut; feature: human-associated habitat; material: faeces | place: Denmark | collected 2008/2010
CAAGCCGTCAGCATCACCGGCTACCACCTCGTCCATATCGAAGGCTTGACTCGCTGGTTTACGACCCCACAGGCTAGCATCACGTTGACTTACGAACGCCAAGCTGGCCAACCAGTCTGGATGTACGCCTATGACATTGACCGCCGCGAACTAATTGGCCGGCCGACCATGTACCGGGGGAAATTAGGAACCCCTTACGAAGTCAGTGCGCCGACCGTCGCCGGTTTTAAGCTCCTCCGTTCCGTAGGCGACGTGACTGGGGAATACACGACCACTTCCAAGACGGTCCTTTTTTTCTACCGCAATCAAAATTGGCAACAAACTGACCTCAGTACTGGTTTTGTCCAAGTCAACAAGTTGACCGCCGTTTATCCGTATCCTGGGGCAACTACGACCAACTATTTAACTAAGCTCCAGCCCGGTAGCACTTATAAAACGTACATGCGCGTTCGCTTAGTCACTCACGAGACCTGGTATGCGATTGGCGATGATCAGTGGATTCCGGAGACGCACCTCCAATTAACTACCGGTGACACACTGTTACTCAAGTTGCCAGCCGGCTACCGCGTCCAAAATAAACGGCCTGTTCGCCAAACCGGCGTCGTCAGTTTTGTCCCTGGCAAACAGGTCCACACATACATCGAACCATATGGCCGCTATTTAACTACCGTCACTCATGGTGACACGGTCAATTTGATTGAGCGAATGGCCGACGACAACGGGGTCGTCTGGTATCGCCTGCAAGATCAAGGTTACTTGCCGGGCCGTTATTTAACGAAATTAGATCCACCGTTTGCTTAAACAAGACTTTTGTTCGATTAACGCGAACCATGCTAAAATGCGCCACTCGCTAGCTTCAATCTAATCTAGCGAGTGGTGCATTTTAATATCTACTTATCAACAATTATGCGCATCAACTCGATGCCCCGATTCGTCAGCAAGAAACCTTCCTGGCTGTGGTGCATGAAGACTAACCCTTCAAACTCGCGATCACCAGCAAAGTTCGCCTCACCGACCTGACTAGTCGTCAAGTGTCCCAGTTTAGCCGCTGGAAGTGACGTAATACTCTCATCGGAGACCAGGTAGAGCCGACCAGTAACCTCGTTATATCCAATCGATTGAGCGAAGAAACCCGGATTATTAGCTAACCCCTGCGCGAGTTGTTCAAAATGTACACCAGTCGTCGAACTGATTGTGCCACGATAAAGCGTGACATTGCCATTTCTGAGCTGACTCGCATGCGTCCAATAATAGGCCTGCCCAGCGCGATCAAAAGTCAGTTCATCACCTAGACGCCCGCTACCAGTAGTAAAGGCAATTTTAAGATCCGGCGTCAGGGATTGCGGATTTAGTCGCGCAACACTTGCAAGCTGATCACGTGCCGTCGATGAAATAAACCACAGCTCGTTCGTCTTAGGATTTAAAGCTAGTGACTGAACGTGTCCCGCCGTAAACTCCGGCCCCACTTCAATGGCGGCCAGCACCCGACGGTCAAAAGCCGTCATCTTCCCGTCGAATTGGTGAGCTGCTGCTACTCGGACCATCGCCATCTTCCCTGATTGCCCAGCCCCTAAAGCCATCAGGCGTTGCCAATCATAGCGAACGACCCAGCCAGTCTGGTCGGCGCCACCCAACTGTTGATCATTGACGTACATGACGTACAAGTACCGATTGTCAGCTGAAAACGTCGCACTCTGTGGGTCATTCAACAAGCGGCTCCCTAACTGTTGCGGTAAATACAGTGCTGTTTTGAAATGATAATGGTCGCGATAGCCACTACTCTGGCGCAACGTGTCTGGCTGATTTTGTAGCCCTTGAGTCGCTAGATACGCGGCGGTAGGACGAAACAAAATATGCTCAGTGGTGTACCGTCCCGCCCCTTTTAAGGGCAAATAACTCAGCTTATTGGCCGCGCGCGTCACCCCGTGTTCCTGTTGATCCGTTGTCACCACGCGCATCGGTTGCCGCGTGGGCGTCTTAATATCAGTGACCCTGGTTCCGACAACCCGTACGGTGTCCGCCAACGCCCAACTCAGTCGCCCAGCAGTCCCGTGACGCACCTGCCAATAAGTCACTAACCGCTTGTTTTGTGTCACCATCACCTGACCAACCCGTTGCCAGTGACTAGTCGTCCGGGCCGTCCCACGTGGCGTTAATTGCATCGTTGCACGATTTAATTGATATAAGCGCGTTTGTTTCGATTCAAGTTCACAATTCCGGGGCGCTAAGCTTTGCACCGCTGGCCACCGTACCAAGTTCGTCGCCGCGTGCACCGTCATCGGGCCCCACAACCCCATTCCTAACATCAATCCCAGCATCCAGCGTCCCCTTATTTTCAATCTCATCGCCCCCTACAATCTAAATTGCAGATTGATTGTATCGTAATTCTCTCACCTTAGCAGTGCTACAACGTTGGTTTACATGGTGAATTTACATGGACCGATAAGCATGTTAGAAGAACCTCTCATATCACTTCTATCCGGTCCCGCCACACAAAAAATGATGAGACCGCCAAATCAACTTGGCAGCCCCATCATTTTATGAATTATTCGCATATTTGTTCGTGCTTTTGCTTGAGACACGTTGTAATTTTTCTATCCGTTAAATCAAGAGCAGCCAGCTTAGGCCCACTGGGAAAAGTTCGAGTTAGCGTAAACTTTTTTGGTAGGTGCGTCCTACACCGACTTCCAGGCATTTCTGCCAATTGCTGGAACGCGGTGGACACAGATTTAAGCCGAAGACCACGTCTTAAATACTGGTCTTCCACTAACCAAGCCAAGGACGCTTGCTAAGTGGAATTTCACCGCTGAGCATTGGCCGAAACGCCTTCCAGTCGGGACAGTGTTCGAATGGCGGACATGTGCGTACCCAACTTTTGGTGAATTCGTCATTGTTTTTCATAAACCATAATTTTGTCAATCAACTGTCAGGGTGAAAATGATATTGAGATAGCTCACTAATCCTGAATTGGTGTAGTAAGATTTAAGCTCTTGACAGAGGGCTTAATACACCTAACGCTTTGTTTAAAGTTCCAGTATCAAATAGCGAACAACAAATTGTACCGAGTTCGGTGGTCGTTCATTAGCCATTTGAGCGGCTTCCCGAAACGTGTTCGGGGCCACTAAAGCCTGTGCTTGCTACGCCAACGGACTAATGCCAAAACCGCATTAATCCGTTGGCTAGGCAATGCTCAGTAGCCAAATTATTCTTAGCTGGAAGTGATTTTCTTCCGGCTTAGAATAAGACTCGTATTTGAGCTAACGCGGGTTGTGCGTTAACTCAAATTGATGTCGGCTTACGTTCCAGCAATAGTCACCCAGCCCCGGAGGTCGAAATAGGACGCACATCGACTGACGAACAGTAATCTAACTAGATTGGTCAGCTAAGTGTAAACCACAATATAAATCCTAGAGCTTCGAGGTCAGCTTGACATCCGGATACTTATCCGCAAACCAGCGTTCGGCAAAGGCATTTTCGAATAAGAAGAGCGGTGCCCCGTAACGGTCCTTGACCAATAGATTCCGCGAACTAGACATCTTTTCATCCAATTGTTCGGGATCGATCCAACGGGCAGTCTTGCTACCCATTGGTTCCATGACAACTTCCGAATTATATTCATTTTGCATCCGGAATTTGAAGACTTCAAATTGAAGTTGACCGACTGCACCGAGAATATAGTCACCCGTTGAATATGAAGTGTACAACTGAACGGCACCTTCTTGAACCAGTTGTTCAATACCTTTATGGAAGGACTTCTGTTTCATGACGTTCTTGGCTGTAACGCGCATGAAGAGCTCCGGCGTAAATTGCGGTAACTTTTCGAATTGAACCGCATTTTTGCCAGCGTAAATCGTATCTCCAATTTGGAAGTTACCTGTGTCGTAGAGGCCGACGATATCGCCAGCAACGGCAGTTTCCACCGTTTCACGGGTATCGGCCATGAATTGCGTAGAGTTGTTTAAGCGCATCTTCTTACCAGTCCGCTGCAAGACCACGTCCATCCCCCGGTCAAATTCACCAGAACAAATGCGGACAAAGGCGATCCGATCACGATGGTTCGGGTTCATGTTGGCTTGGATCTTGAACACAAAACCGGCAAATTCATCGTCGGTTGGCTGAACGACTTGGTCATCACGAGTCTTATGAGCAGCGGGTTTAGGCGCATACTGCAGATACGTCTTCAAGAACGTTTCGACCCCGAAATTGGTGAGGGCGGACCCAAAAAATACTGGCGTCATGTCTCCCGCCATTACTTTAGCTTCGTCAAAATCATTACCAGCTTCGTTGATCAATTCGACTTCATCCAACGTGTCACGATAAATACTGTCCTTGGTCAATTCATTACTAGGATCAAGCTCACCGTTCTCGTCTAGTGGTAAGAACGTTTCGCCATGAGCTTCATTATGATAAAGTTCCACACGGTGATTGTAACGATCGTATAAGCCCTTTAAGCCCTTACCCATACCCATTGGCCAGTTCATTGGATAAGTTTCGATTCCGAGGACTTCTTCGACTTCGTTCAACAAGTCCAATGGTTCGCGACCATCACGGTCCAACTTGTTCATGAACGTAAAGATCGGAATGCCCCGCATCTTACAAATTTGGAATAACTTCTTCGTTTGTGGTTCGATCCCCTTAGCCGAGTCAATGACCATGACAGCGGAATCAACCGCCATCAAAGTCCGATAAGTGTCTTCCGAGAAATCCTCATGTCCGGGCGTGTCCAAGATGTTGATCCGTTTGCCATCGTAATCGAATTGCATCACGGAACTCGTTACTGAGATTCCCCGCTTCTTTTCAATTTCCATCCAGTCAGACTTGGCAAAGTTCCCACTTTTACGGGCTTTAACCGTTCCGGCCTGACGAACAACGCCACCAAACAATAACATTTGTTCCGTAATGGTGGTTTTCCCGGCATCCGGGTGAGAAATAATCGCAAAGGTACGCCGGGTATTGACCGCGGCGGTTAATTCTGTCTTATTCATTAAAAATTCCTTTCATCATAACCTGTATATTCAACGTGCACGGTGGTACCGTCCCACCGTAAAAAAACATAGCCTTACATATTTTACTGATATTTGACCAAAAAATCCAGTACCACCGACTATCTTGCACCGATTCGGTGGAAATTCACTTAACAAAGTCATGACAGACCAGTTGCAATCGATTTCAGGGCCATACTTTTAAATTAAGGCCGCGTTTTATTTGGCATGTTAAATTAAGTTGTGTACAATGTATTTGTTTTTAAATAACTGTGATTTGGGAACGAGGAGGATTTTAATATGTCAGAAAAATTTGACGTTGTATATCTAGGTAGCGGTCACGGAACGTTTGACGGGGCCATTCCGTTAGCGGCTCGTGGCAAAAAAGTAGCCGTCATTGAAGCTGATTTGATTGGTGGTACCTGTCCTAATCGGGGTTGCAACGCTAAAATCACCTTAGACCAGCCGGTAGCATTAAAAAATCAAGTTGCTAACTTCCAAGGATACGGTCTGCGTGGTGAACCGACGATTGATTGGCAAGCCAACTTCGACCACGAACGCGACGTCATCGCCGGCTTACCAGATATGATTGCTGGCTTAATGACTAGTGCCGGCGTGACCCTCATCAATGGCCGCGGAACGTTCGTCGACGACCATACGATTCAGGTGGCGGACAAGACGTACACCGCCGATAAAATTGTCATCGCAACAGGTCAGCATCCACATCGTTTGGACATTCCCGGAACCGAACTCGCCCATGACAGTAACGACTTTTTGAATCTAACCACTTTGCCACACCACATCACCGTGATTGGTGCCGGCTACATCGGACTCGAATTCGCCAACATGGCACTAACAGCCGGCAGTCAGGTCACCCTACTCATGCGTGGTGATCAAGCGCTTCGTCAATTCCACCAACCATTCGTTGAACGATTATTGGCCATTCTCGTGGAACAAGGTTTAGTCCTAAAACGTGAATGGGTGCCAACTGCGATCAAGTCGACTGGTGACCACTTCGAAGTCCTCAGTGCGGATGACAAGGTTACAACGGACTGGATCTTAGATGCGACGGGCCGCCAGCCAAACACCGCAAACTTAGGACTTGAAAAAATCGGTGTGGACTACACAGCAGCGGGAATCACCGTCGATGACCACTTGCAAACGAGTGTCGCTGGCATCTACGCATCCGGTGACGTTCTCGCCAAGGATCAACCAAAATTAACACCCACTGCTATCTTTGAGTCGCAATACCTGACCCACCTATTCATGGGTGACACCAATGCCCCCATCAAGTATCCGGCCATTCCATCGGTCGTCTTCACGTCCCCACGATTGGCCCAAGTTGGTACACTTCCAACCAGTGACACTCATGATATCAAAGTTACCGTCAATGATTTAAAGGATGACTGGTTCCGGCAGACAACGCGCGATGTCACCGGCCATAACTTACTCGTGACGGATGACCAGCACCGGTTGATTGGTGCAGCTGAACTCGGTGAACAGGCCGAAAATACCATTAACACGTTGCTACCAGCGATCCAATATCAATTGACACCGGCGCAACGTGAACAACTCGTGACCCTCTTCCCAAGTATCGGCGCAGCCGTTTGGTCAGCAATTTAACAAATTTTTTCTTGGCAATCAGGCCTGTAAAACCGGGCTTGGTTGCCATTATTTTCAGTCTAATGAAAATAATTTACAAATATATGGTTGATTTATGTAAATAGTTTTATTACAATGTAAGCGAATACAAAAAGCACTTAATATTTTTCATATAAAAGAGGGGTTTCATCATGAAATTAGGATTGATTGGCTTAGGTAAAATGGGAATGAACTTAGCGTTGAACATGCAGGATAACGGGCACACGCCAGTGGGAATGGATCTTAACCCCACTAATCTTAGTACCGCCAGTGCTCACGGGTTGGCGACGGCCACGGATCTCACCAATTTGCTTGACCAGTTGCCAACACCACGGATCGTGTGGATCATGGTACCCGCTGGTAAGGCAACCAACAGCGTTATCGAACAGTTAGCCCAGACTTTAAGTGCAGGTGACATCGTCCTCGATGGCGGTAATTCGCACTATCAAGATAGTATCCGCCACGGCGAATTACTGGCAAGTCACCACATCAACTTCTTAGACGTCGGGACGTCGGGCGGTCAAGCTGGTGCACGCCACGACGGCAATTTTATGATTGGTGGCGACCCCGCCACTTTCCAAGTCGTCGAACCACTATTTAAAGCGATTGCCGCTCCCGATGGGTATTTGTACACCGGCCCTGTTGGCAGTGGTCATTACCTGAAGATGGTCCACAACGGAATTGAGTATGGTATGATGGCAGCAATAGGTGAAGGCTTTGACGTTTTACAGCATAGTCAGTTCACTTACGACAACGCGGCCGTCGCCAAAATGTGGAATAACGGCTCAGTCATTCGCAGCTGGTTAATGGGCTTAGCTCAAGATGCATTCAGCAAGGATGGTAATCTAGATGACATCAAGGGTGTTATGCATTCATCCGGTGAAGGTCGCTGGACCTTAGACACGGCCCTAGACCAACAAGTCGCCACCCCGGTCATTGCGATGGCCTTGATGATGCGCTACCGTTCAGAAACCGATGACACATTCACTGGTAAAGTTGTTGCCGCCCTACGTAACGAGTTTGGTGGCCACGCTGTCGATCACGAATAGGAGGAACGAAGCACCATGACTTACCTTATTGGAACTGATTTAGGAACGACAAGTACCAAATCCGTCTTGTACGACCACCAGGGTCACGTAATTGCGAGTGCCAACGTTGGCTACCCACTCTATCATGATACCGTGACCACGGCCGAAGAGGACCCGCAAGAAATCTGGCAGGCAGTCCAAGCGACCATCCATCAAGTAAGTGCTGGCATTGATCCCGAAGACATCGAAGGAATCGCCTTTTCATCCGCAATGCACAGTTTGATCCTACTTGACAGTCAGAAACAGCCGCTGACCCGGGTCATCACTTGGGCAGATAACCGGGCCGCACAAGACGCCGCTGAATTGAAAAGTCAACCCCTGGGCGATCGCCTATATCACCTTACGGGAACGCCGATTCACCCGATGAGTCCCCTGGTTAAGCTTCACTGGCTTGCCCATCATTCACCGGAATTACTAGCACAAACCTGTCACGTGGTCGGAATTAAAGAATACTTGATTTACAAAATGACGGGCCAACTTCAAATGGATTATTCAATGGCCAACGCCACTGGCCTATTCAATCTTTATAACTTCGATTGGGAACCTGTCGCGCTCGACTATGCACACATCACCCGCACGCAGCTACCACCATTGGTCGATACCGACGCCGTGATCGATGGACTGACACCAGTCGCAGCATCAACCCTGGGACTCGCACCCACAACGAAAATTATCATGGGTGCAAGTGACGGTGCCCTTTCAAACTTGGGGGTGGGGGCTGATGAACCAGGAGTTGCGGCCATTACGATTGGCACTTCCGGTGCTGTACGGGTGATGACGAAACAACCATACTTGGATCCTGAAGGTCGACTATTTTGTTACTACGTCGCGCCGCACCACTGGATTGTTGGTGGGCCGATCAATAACGGTGGTCAAGTCTTCCGGTGGGTCCGCGATGAGCTCTTCACTACTGAAAGCCAAACCGCCCGTGCGAATCAACAAGATCCATACGACCAATTGACAGCGCTTGCCGCAACCGTTCCCGTCGGTGCCCACGGACTCTTATTTCACCCCTACTTAAGTGGTGAACGCGCGCCTCTCTGGAATGCGGATGCCCGCGGCTCACTGCTGGGCGTCACCACGACCACGACCAAAGCCGATATTGCGCGTGCGGTCTTAGAGGGTATCGTGATGAACCTGAATACCGTCCTACAATTGACGGCAGCTGCCGAACCAGTTCATGCGATTCGGGCCACTGGTGGCTTTGCCCGTTCAAGTTTATGGCGGCAAATTTTGACTGACGTATTGGGACAACCCATTACGATTCCAGCAAGCTTCGAAAGTTCCTGTCTAGCAGCGGCCGTGATTGGACTCAAGGCACTGGGGCATATTGATGATTTAACCGCGATTCACGCCATGATTGGTGCAACCGAGACTTATCAACCCAACGCCGCCAACCACCAGTTATATCATCAACACCAAGTCGTTTTTGACCACGTAACGGCGCAATTGGCACCGTTATATCACGAAATTGCTACTCTAAATCGTTAGGAGTGTCCACTATGCCATTTGTTGTTCTTACACTCGGCATCCTACTACTATTACTATTAATTATTAAATTCAAGCTGAATACCTATATTGCACTGATTGTTACGGCCGTCGTCGTCGGAATCGGACTAGGGATGCCATTAACTAAGATTGCTACTAGTATTCAGAACGGGATTGGCAGTCAACTGGGTGAGTTAGCACTAGTCTTCGGCTTCGGTGCCATGCTCGGCCGCTTAGTGGCCGATGCTGGTGGTGCTTACACGATTTCCACGACACTACTGGATATTTTTGGGCGCAAACGGCTACAAATTGCCATCGTAGTCGCCTCATTTATCATCGGGATTGCCCTCTTCTTCGAAGTCGGGATCGTCTTGTTGATTCCAATCGTCTTTGCCATTGCGATCGAAGCACAAGTTCCCGTTCTCTATCTGGGGATTCCCATGGGCGCCGCATTATCTGTCACTCACGGGTTCTTACCACCGCACCCGGCACCAACTGCAATTGCGACGACGCTAAATGCGAACGTGGGTCATGTGCTACTATTCGGGATCATTATTGCGATTCCAACTGTTTATATCGCAGGCCCGCTCTTTTCACGCTGGGCGCAAAAGATGGTTCCTGACGCATTCACCGGTAAACCACACCTGCCACTTAGCAGTAACAAACGTCAATTCAAAGTATCTGAAGCACCCGGGTTTGGACTCAGTGTCTTAACGGCGCTCTTCCCCGTGATTCTGATGACAATTACCACCGTCTACGAATTGGTCGTTGATCACGGTGTGACACCTAAAAACCCGTCAACCCTTGACCAAATCATTCGTTTGATTGGGGCACCCGGAATTGCCATGTTAATTTCACTATTATTCGCCCTCTGGTCAATGGGGATTCACCAACACAAGACCAATAAGGCCATCACGGCCACCATCGAAGATGCCACTAAGTCAATTGCCATGTTATTACTAATCATCGGTGGGGGTGGCGCCTTCAAACAGATCTTAATTGATGGGGGTGTTGGTAAGGCCGTGGCCCAGTTGTTCAGTGGCAGCAGCATCTCACCACTGATTCTTGGCTGGCTAGTCGCTGTCATCTTACGGGTCTCACTCGGCTCCGCTACCGTAGCGGCCCTCACGGCAGCCGGCCTAGTTGCGCCGTTAATGACGCAAGCTGGTATCGACCCCGCCCTGATGGTAATTGCCATCGGCTCTGGGAGTGTCGCCGCTTCTCACGTGAACGACGCTGGTTTCTGGATGTTCCGGGAATACTTCGACCTGACCGTCAAGCAAACGCTGCTTACATGGACGATGTTAGAAACGATCATCGCTGTCTGCGGTCTCGGAGGCGTGTTGGCGCTCAACGCCATCTTCCATTAAGCCCTTTGAACTGGCTGAATGCTAACTATAATCCGCATCGAACCAGTCCATGGTCATTTAGGCGTGACTTACTAATAACTGTTAATTAAAACACCGCTGTTACGCAGCTTGAAGTTGCGGGTAACGGCGGTGTTTTGTGACTGATAAATCATCTAGCTTAGTGGTTAATCCTTGGATTGCATCCCTAAATCGTGCTTGATACGCGTCGATGAGATGCCTTCAGTACGGGGCAAATAGACCACCTCGCAGTAGTCTTTTAGAAAATCAAACTTGCCGCGCCAATCGTCACCCATCACGAAAATATCAATATCGTTATCAACGACATCCCGGATTTTTTGATCCCAGCTTTTCTCAGGTAACACTTCATCGACATAGCGAATGGCTTGCAAAATATACTTACGATCCTCATACGAGGTGTACGCATGCTTACCCTTCTCAGCATTGAATTCGTCGGTCGAGACGCAAACGGTCAAATGATCGCCCAAGGCCCGTGCACGCTTAAGCAACCGAATATGGCCTTTATGCAACAAATCGAATGTCCCATACGTAATTACTTTCTTCAAAAAATCACTCCTTATGCCACGTTCAAGCTTAATTCACCAATTATAGCACAGACTACTTTTTTGATTTAGTGGTCGTCGTCAAGTCTGCTTTAGTCGCCTTAGCAGGTTGCGGCTGATAGACCGTCGTTTGCTTACGCAAGTGCTCCTCATTTCGTAACTCGACAATATTATAGAGGTAAATAACCACGGTCCGGACCACAGCATAGAACGGAATCGCTAAAATCATGCCAAGAATTCCGGCAATATTTCCCGCTGCTAGTAATAAAATAATGATCGTTAACGGGTGGATTTTGAGTGTCCGCCCAATAATGTTGGGATAGATTAAGTTCCCATCAACCTGTTGAACAATCACGACTACGATAATCACGTACACTACCTGCATCGGTGACTTGGTGAAGGCCACGATGAGTGATGGCGCGATCCCAATGTAAGGTCCTACGTACGGAATAATGTTCGTCAATCCAGCAATCACGCCAAGCAATAACCCGTATGGTTGCGAGATCAACATGTAGCCAATCGCCGTAAACGTCCCCACGAAGAGACACTCAATAACCTGACCACTGATATAACTAGAAATCGTGTCGCCCATCTTTTGTAGTAAACCAATGACTTCAGGCCGCTGTTTCTTCGGTAAGAACCGACTGATAGCTGGAATGAATTTCTCACTATCCTTCAACATATAGAACAATACGACTGGAATCGTAATTGCCATAATCGTCACACTCGTAATCGTGGAAATCACCGTAACAACACTACTTGATAATGATGACAAAAAGTTCTGAGAATACTTACTGATTTCACCATTGAATTGCTTGGTGTACGAGCTAATGTCAATTCTTTTCAGTACCGAACTATTATTGATCAGCTTAGTAGCGGCTTTTTGCATCTCAGTGGCAATACTTGGTAGGTTATAAATCAGTTGTGTCACCTGACTGACTAACCGTGGCAATAGGGAAACCGCTCCCCACACCAGTAACCCGAATAATAGCACAAATACGATAGCCACAGCTCCGGTTCGAGAAATCCGAAACTTCTTGTAATGAACCTTAGTCAACAACTTGACCAAGGGATTCAACATATAAAATAAAAATCCTGAAATCAAAATTGGCATGAACACGACACTTAAAAACGTGCCGATTGGCTGAAACAAAAAACCAATGTTCGTGCAGACCCAGATCAAGGTCGCCACAATCAAAATTTCAAGTGACCAAAATAACAAGGCCGAATCTTTTAGGCGCTTAAACACTCGCGCTCCTCCCTTTCTTGGTGCAACTATTAATGCGTTAATTATACCCTATTTCACTTAGTCCGAATACGATTTCGATATTTCTCACAAAATCTATTTAAAATCAATGAGAATAATGGTAATTTAATTAATGAACGATAAACTTTCAAAGGAGCGCTACATTATGTCACGTAAAATTGCCATTATCGGAATGGGACACGTCGGTTCAACCGCCGCTCACTACATCGTCGCCAATGGCTTTGCCGATGACCTTGTCCTCATCGATACGAACACCAGCAAAGTTGAAGCAGACGCGCTTGATTTTCAGGATGCAATGCCTAATTTACCTTATCACACGAATATCATTATCAATGACTATAGCAGTCTCATTGATGCCGATGTCATTATCTCAGCTATCGGGAATATTAAGTTACAAGATTCACCAACTAATGACCGCTTCCTAGAATTACCCTTTACCAGCACACAAGTCAAAGACGTCGCTGCTAAAATCAAAGCCAGTGGTTTCAACGGAATTCTAGTCGTCATTACTAATCCCGTGGACGTCATCACGTCGATCTACCAAGCGGTTACCGGGTTGCCAAAGAATCATGTGATTGGGACAGGAACACTACTGGACTCTGCACGAATGAAACGAGCGGTCGCCAGTGCACTACACCTGGATTCACGGTCCGTGGCCGGCTACAACCTGGGTGAACACGGCAATTCCCAATTTACAGCTTGGTCAACGGTACGCGTGTTAGGTCAACCAATTACCAAATTAGCCGCTGACCGCGGTTTAGATTTAACCAAACTAGACGCCGAATCACGCGACGGTGGCTTCCGGGTCTTCCATGGCAAAAAATATACGAGTTATGGCGTGGCAACGGCCGCGGTGCGCTTAGCCAACACGGTCTTGAATGACGCCCTCACCGAACTCCCCGTTTCAAATTTCCGGGAAGAATACGGTGTATACCTTTCATATCCAGCCGTCGTTGGTCGTGACGGGATCGTCGAACAAGTTCAATTGGATCTCACAGACGAAGAATTGAAAAAATTACAAGTTTCAGCTGATTATATCAAGACCCAGTACGCTGAAAGTCAGACCGACTAATCAGCACTCAAATGTCAACGAACTAAAAATCATTATGCTAACCGGTTAATACGTATACAACGTATTAACCGGTTTTTATTTATCTACTCTGTCAAAACAACGTTAACTTAAAAAACACCGTATCTTGCCAAACCATGTTAGGAAGTTTAACGCCGATTCGAAAAACCGTGCAATTGTCGGATTACCGTTTTATATTAATGAGCAGCTAAAAGGGGGAATTAATTTGACGTTCAAAAAACGGGTATCCGCAACCACCATGCTGGCCTTGATCAGCTTCAGTAGTCTGGCACTTGCTCAACCGGCCACCGCCACAACTAGACCAGTTGACGGTCGTCTACGTACCAGCCACGGAGTCACAATCTATCCGCAATTGCCAACTAATCAACACCAATTACGGCGCGGCTACTTCACCCGCCAACCCATAAACACGGCTTTCAAAATCACTCAGCAGCATCGTGGCCTTGGTGGATTTTACTTTCACATCATCGGCAATCGTTTTAATGGTTGGATCGCCGCACGCACAGTAATGCCGCTCACTAAGCATTTGACAAGACAACAATTTAAAACGCCCGTCAACCGGGCAGCAAAATTGAGTATCCACACCACGACGCTGCCAATTTTAACCAACCGGCAGCTGCAACTGATCATGACTCATCAATTAAGTACGCGTTAAATGAATCAACTTCATCTACGTGTGGGCAAGCCCATCCGGACAACTCGTGGGCAATACATTCAAATCCTAGGACCACAGGGTCGGCATATCCGGGTTTCAGTCAACAAGATGCCATTAAGATTCACGCTGCCTACTTCGCACCAAAGTCAACATTTAATCACTCCAACCAAAACAGTTATGCCCCTTCACGCCAAGACTGGGAACACTTTAACAACGTCCAAGTCAGGCACGACTACTACGGGACAGTCCCAGAATCCTAACAACACTGTTAAATTTCGACACGCCGAGAACAACCCAGCACTAGCGCACCCCAACAGCCCAGCCGGACATCCCCAACATGTGAATGCACCAACACCAGTTACACCACCGAACCAGAAATCCACTTCAACACCTCAGGGAAATCATTCTATGGGAACACCAGTCAAACCATTAGCTAAGTTGAACGATCATCAAACCGTTCAAGGACCAGCGATAACCCAACCACACGTGACGATTCGGTTACATTCAAGTGCTGCCACGGCACCGACCCATCAAGCTCCAGTCAGTTCGGTAGCTACTCCGGCTAATGCTGCTTCCTCAGCCACCACAACTCAACCGGCAACCACAGCGGGGACGGTGCTTAGGCATCAGCAGATCCACACTAACCAGATTGCAACCGCTACGCGACCAGCAAGTCAACCTAGTACCAGCATAAGCCCTGTAAGTCAGGTGCCAATTAGGACCAGTGCAAACAGCACGTCAACACAAGTTAGTCAGGCCACTTCCACACAAACTGACCACAAAACTGTGACATCAGCGACTACAACACAATCGGTCGCCGTGACATCAAGTAAACCGACTGCAACTGGAACGTCTGTTGTTAGTCAGAACAGTGCCACACAACCTGCCAGGCACACCACAACGTCGGCGGTCACACCAGAGACAGTCGTAACCCCGACATCAAGCGCAGCGACTTTAACCGCAACATCGAGCACGTCGACTGTAACGGGCGCCCCCGGTACGACGCCAGTCAATACCGCACCCGTCACGAAATACACGGCCCAGCAAGCATTACAAGCCATCAATCAGCTCATGACCACTAATCATTTCATGGGCACCCTACTCCTGACTAACAATGGACCAGCGGGAGTCAAAACTTTGACTTTGGGCTCAGCTGATTTGAATCAGCACCTAGCCAATACCGTTGACGAGTCGTACCCACTAGCCTCACTAGAAAAATCAGTGACTGGTGCAATTATTCAGCATTTGATCAATGCAGGAAAACTGACAATGAACACAACTTTAGCTCACTTTTACCCGCAAGTACCCTATGCACAGTCGATTACGATTCGCCAATTACTCGACCACACTTCGGGGATTCAGATGGGCGAACCTGTCCCAGATCAGGCCTTGAGCACTGATCAACAAGCCATCGACTTCACATTGCAACATTTGACGTCTACTAACCAACACCAGTGGTCGTATTCCAACGCCAACTTCACCCTCTTAGCAGGTATCGTTGACCAATTAACGGGCCAATCGTTTAGTGCCAACCTCGAAGCTGATATTTTGCAACCACTCAACATGCAGCACACGTTCGTTTATAACCAAATACCAGCCACCGCTGTTCATCCGCTCCCATACACCTTCAGTAAAGGGGCCTCAACTCCCCGGTCAATTTCGACTAACTTACTGTCAAGCGAGCTTGGTTGTGGCAACCTCTATGCCAGTGTGGGTGACTTTTACACCTTCATTCATAATCTGCTCACTTCGGCTGGATTCCGAGAACTGGCCGCCAACTTACAACCCACCTATTCTGGCGGAATCTACTACCGTGACGATGGGACAATTCGCATTGGTGGTGCCGACAACAGTTTATATAGCCTCTATATCGGCTCCAACGACAGCAAAATTGCCATGGTCTTCTTTGCCAACCAGGCAAAATGGGCGACCATGAACACAGTCGGCGTTCAAATTGAGAAAATCTTAGCACAATCCGCACTATTATAGGTACTACGACTTGCAAAAAAAGGCACCACCGACATGACTATGTTGGTGGTGCCTTTAGCTTATTGGACTAAGCGAACCTTGACTGGCACGATTAGTTCTTTGTTATTATTTAACTGAATTCCATGTCATGATGATTCGTTTTGGCTAATTGACTGACAATCTGCAACCAGTCTTTCATACTAACCATTACCGCTGAATCTTGGGTGCTGGGATTTTCCACCTCAATGGTATCGTGGCCTTGATTAACAATCGTTAACAACTGGTTGATATTCTTTTTTGCTAATGCGGTAGTAACTTTTTTCATACGCCCATCTCCCAATCCGTTCCATAATTGTTGCCATTGTGCACCATTCATTCAAACCCGTCAAGCGCTGCTAGCAATTATTCAAGTAACTGAGCAATATTTTACACTAAGCAGGTCCCAGTTGCACCTAAAAGAACCGAGTTTTACTTAAAATTAAAGTCGCGGGGTCTTAAACATCGACTTCAAGACGTTTCTGATAATTTTCATCTGTTCATTAGTAATCGGCTGGCCGTCGTATTCAAACTGGTTTTTCTTGTTTTCAATCACTTTTTTAAGATCAACAGCAGCGGCATTGGTCGCCTTAGCTGTCGGTCCTTTATCCTTACCAACCAATTTGGTATAACTCGTACCGAGCACTTGAGCAACTTCCTTAAGCGTACCGACTGACGGCGTGTGCTTTTTCCAACTATAGATGGCACTCGCACTTAAGCCTGCTAAGGTCGCTACTTCCGCTAAGGTCAATCCATTTTTCTTGGCAAATTGCCGAATATTCTTAAGTAATTCACCGTTATCAATCTTCAAAAAAGCCAAGTTCGTCACTCCTATCGGTCAAGATCTAATCAATTATTGTTAATCCACTCAAGCTGTAGACATTACTTAATCGAACCGCAACTCATTTGCAACAACTTTGTTATAATGAGCGCTTATGATGGGGTCAGCGTTATTGAATGAGATGGACATGGGGATTTTCGGGGAGGAAATACATATGAAACAACGTCTTATCACACTGATTGTTGCTATTTTAGGCCTCACGGTGGAGCTTTGGCAAGCACCAAACGTCGATGCCAGCTCAACGAATCGCGTCATTAAAACCACTAATCTTACTAAAAGCGCCTACCTGACGAAGAATACTCAGGGCGGCTTCTATAACATGAGTGGTGCCGCAAATAATCTTAAAATCCAGAGTCGGGGAACGCTTCGACAATATGGTAATACCACTTGGTTTGTCACCCAACAACGGCAAATTCGTTTAGCTAATAATACCACGGCTAATTATTATTTTATAACGAGTGCTAATACCCGTGTTCGTGGCTGGGTCAAGACCGGCTCCCTCAAGAAGAGCACCAGATCTTTCACCAACCTCTATAACGTGGCCAAATCAAAACTTGGCCATCGCTATGTCTATGGTGCGGTCGGTCCGAACACGTTCGACTGTTCCGGTTACACTAAGTATGTCTTCCAGCAAGCTGCGCAGAAAACCTTACCACGTGTGGCCCAAGCTCAGTACCGACAATATCCCAAAATTTCCAAACAGCGCGCCCAAAAAGGCGATTTAGTCTTCTTTGGTAGTGGCACAGGTTCGATATCACACGTCGGTATTTATGTTGGTGGTGGAAAGATGATTGACGCTCAGGACAATGGTGTCAAAAATGAAAAAGTCTACGTTCCGTGGTGGCACGCGGTTGGCTATTCGCGGCCAGTCAACTTTGGCGCTTAAAAGTGTAATTCCTATTTTCACCCGACCCACAGAGGCGACTTGTGGGCCGCTTTTTATTGTCCTAATTATCATGACTTGTGTCAACCATGACGGCTGGTAATCATCTCTTATTATTCAATGTCGAGACGCAACCAGAACACAAAAGGGAGCACCCCAGCACGGAGTCACTCCCTTTGTACTTTAATTACGCCGCTGACAGACCGTCAGCAGAGCTATTGCCGACGTGATAATTCTTGATAGCGACTATACCAGATATCAATGTAGTCTTGTGAAAACGGGCCTTTTTTGTTTTTGATCCAATCAACTAAGACTTTCACATTTGCTTTTAAAATGCGATCAGTATCAGCCGAATAACGCCATTGGGCACCGTGTTCTTCGTACTCATCAACATCCAACAACCGCCGCTCACCATCGGGAAAGACTTTGACATCCAAATCATAGTCGATGTACTTCAAAGCCTCTTTATCTAACACGTATGGTGATGCTAAGTTGCAATAGTATGAAACGCCGTTATCGCGAATCATCGCCACGATATTAAACCAATAATGCTTATGAAAATAAACGATTGCAGGTTCCCGCGTCACCCACCGGCGACCATCATCCTCGGTGACTAGTGTGTGATCGTTACAACCAATTAGTACGTTCTCGCTTGTTTTGAGTACCATTGTATCGCGCCAAGTTCGATGTAAACTTCCGTCGTGCTTATAGCTTTTGATCGTAATGAAGTCGCCTTCCTTAGGTCCCTTAGCCTCGCGCGCCATATTAACCCAACTTTCTAAAATGAGGGTAAATTTTCATCGAATTTCATTAAACATTATACCAGATTTTTATGGCGTGCGGGCAGGTAATTCAACCTTTTCATTCATCAGCAACTTGTTCGTCGATAAATCGATTGATATCGTCCATCATGAAGCCCTTTTGAAACAGGCTGCGTTTCGTGCGCATCATGCGTTCACGAAACGCATACTTGCGATTGCGTTGCCACAACTTTGCCCCCTGTGCAACGAGGGCTTCCCACTGTTCATCTTCGTCGGGTTCTAATGCCAAACTCGCAATCGCGGCCGTAATCGTGTCATTATCAAAGCCCTTCGTCATCATACCTTGGCGAACTTTCTGTTGCATGGTCTTAAAAGCTTGGCGGTGATACCGTTTTGCCAGTTTACGCGCAAGTTCACTGGCATTATCGATCTGCTCTTCAGCACTAAACTGCCCGGCCAGCGCGTCATCAATCAGCTGCTCTCCCACACCCTTTTGTCGTAAGTTCTGCCGAATCACCCGTGGCCCCTTGTCACTGGTCCGTTTGGCCGTCCGCACAAAGGCATCCGCATACTGTTGGTCGTTCAATAACCGCAACTCACGTAATTGTTGCATCGTCGCGTCGATAACCGACTCGTCAATTTCTTCATCCCGTAACTTGTCATGAACTTCTTTTTCGGTACGCAACTGATGTGAGAGATAATCCAGCGCGCGCGTATACGCCTTGGAGACATCGTCCGCCGCAATCATCGCTGCTTGCAGTTGTTCATCAACTTCCATGCCCTTAAAAACGCGGAACTTGATCATCACCGACTCACTGATTGGAAAAGCGTACTGCTCGTCTAAATAAATGTTATAACGTCCAGCTCGCTTTTGCGCGACAATCTTCGTGACCTTCTTAGTCAACGACACCAACTCCCATCATTTAATCTTTACTCCTATAGTTTACCGAAAAATCGCCGCGTCAAACAACTAATTTCTCCAGGAAGTGCTAAGATGCCAAAGTGCTTTAAGACTTGGTCAGTATACGACTGCATCATCTCGTGATCCGTGTCCGCCATTGAAGGTACCGATTGATCGGGCACTAATCGCCGACGATGATGTTCCTGGAGCGCCGCTTGTAATTGACCAGCCTTCACAAGTTGGCGAGTGGCCACGCGCTCGCTCATATCCACTTGAATCGTAATTTGACCATCATAAACTAAGGCCGTCATAAATCCTTGAGCCTCGATATGATTCAAATAATGCCGATTGTACCAGCTGGTTGTTCCCCGTTTGGCCGTACTTAACGGCATCAGGATCGCATCACCGTGAATCACAGGTAACTTGTGTTTCGATAAACCGAGTTCACCGGCGAGTTGCTTGATCAACTGTGTCCCAGATAACCCCAGACGGCCAGCGTAATTCATCATGATCTGGCGCGTCGTCAGTTTTGTCTTGATCAATCCCCGTTGACGATCAAAGATTAGCGTATTTTCAACACATGTCAGGTGTTTTATGTCAAGTAGAAAAAGTGTCTCCAGCACGTCGATTGTGGCAAGTTCTGAGCGTTGCGCGATGACTAATAATCGTTGTGGCTGTCGGGTGTCCCAAGTACCAGCGTGGCACTGCCAAAAAGTGTTAACGTGATGTGGAACGTCAATATTTTGGTTCATAGATGGTAAATCCCCCTCAAAGTCGGTATTTCTCTCTAACATTCACCAGCCGAGCCCCCGCTGTCCGCGGTTATTTTAGATTAATCACATCATAACAATTACGTACAATCTAGGAAAGTGGTTGGTCTGTAATCTATCCAAATCTCATTGGAACATTAATAATGAAAATAAATCGTCACTTTTCAGTCCATTTTCACGACCTGCGTCAGTTGCGACCGCTCGCTACACTGGTATCAACCTTGGCCAAGGAAATCGCTCATAAATGGGGTTATTTAGATGCACGCTGACCGTTTTGATAATCAAATGGCTTTCGATTTACTCGCCCGACCCGAGCACCAACGTTTACTATACGGCGCTTTAAAAGCCGCCCAAGTCACCAAATACCACCCGCAATTCGAAGATTGTGTAACCGTGGCCCACCTGACTTGGCTGTCTGCTTACCAGAACTACGCGCCCGAATTGCCCGCTAATTTACCAGATTTTCGTAAATTTGCATTTCGCCGTATCAAGTGGCGAACTGTCGACTATCTACGTAAACAAACTTTGCGCACCCAGTCGCAAGTCAACTTGGAACACGCACTGCCCATTACCATTGATCCCATGACCGAACAAGAGACCCATTGGCAATTAACCGCCCTCTTAACAGAACTCCTTGTTCAATGTCGGCCAGGTGAGCGGATTTATCTCACCGAATTTTTTTTCGAGGAACAGACCGTTAGCAGTATCATGCGGCGCCACCAGGTCAGCCGCCGAACAGTCTACAACTGGCGGGCCAGTCTGCTCGTCAAGGCCCACAAGCTTTACCAGCAACAAACCACCAATTAACTAACAAGACTGTCGCAGTCTGAAAGGAACTCACGATGTATATTTGGATGAACACACATGTACTGCTCACAGTAACTAATTCTAACCAACGCCAGTTCCACCAACACTGGTTAGCAGGTCGCGAACTGACCGACAGCGACCTTACTAGCTTGATTACCATTCTGACCCCACTATTCGCTGAGAAGCTCATCAGTATTACCGTTCGAACCATCACCGAGTTTGCGGATTAAATGGGTGCTAGTCAAAAAAGTTTGGGCAAACCTTGCACAAATCGTCAGGCTCAACCGTCTGTATTAATGTAAGCTGGCCAGCCTACCACCACAAAATTCAAGGAGGAACTCATCATGACTAAAACTTGGTTAAAAGCAACCCTGACTGTTCAAACAACTACGGAATTGGACGAACAACGTAAGCAAACCTTTAACGCAATCGCCCAAGACGCAACTGACGAACAACTTGCCGCTTTTGGCAAGATCGTCGAAGTCTTGACGGGCGACCAGTTCACTGCCGCTAACTTGGCCAACGCCTACCGCTACGATCTACAACCCATCGCTTAACACACCCATAATAATAGGAGGAAGCGCCCATGAAAACTTTAGACTTAAGCTTTAAGACTAGCACAAACAAGGTTCACCACTTGAAGTTACACTACGCCAACGACAACTTGAGTAAAGACGTTGTTAGCAAGGCAATGGCGGACCTCGCTGCCACCAAGCTATTCGTGAAGGATGGCGAAAACTTAGTCGCCGAACCGCTTGCCGCTAAGTACGTCGAAACCATCGAGACACCAATCGTCACTGCACCAAAGGCTTAACCTCGCGTTACCTGCAATTACAAGAATCCCCGGTCAGTAATTGACCGGGGATTCTTTGGTTATCATTTAAAGTCGTCTTACTCTTGGCAATCACTTCAGAGCTAAATATCACAAGATAGCCGCATTGCCTTCGTCTCTTGACGGTCGACAGGGTAAATCTCGATAATAATACTGTTACCGACCGGATGCCAATCAATTGCTTTAACCAGTGCCCGCATAAACGTCCGCGTGATCTGAGTCTTGATTGAAATACCGCTACGCTCAATGTCATCATAGAAAATGACCCGTTGATCTAGCTTATCAACCTTAAAGTAGTAGTACGCATAATGGGCCGTCCCCCGTTTCAAAATTAAGTGGTACGAATTATTATAATCCGCGGGAAAAACCGTGATCCAATCGTCATTCATATCGGACATCCTTTTCACTTGAATTTGAGCTCTAATCTAATTGTACCTTGAACGGTGGTGAAAACCTAGAGGGAATGTGTGAGAAATCACGCGAGAAAGCCACCGTAGCAACCTAAAATTTGCCAGCTTACTTTCGAACGATGGGCCAATATCAGCAGCCATTGTAACCATAGCCACAAAAAGATTCATTAATTTGGACTATCTTCTACTTAATGACCGTGATAAGAACGAGCTCTTTACGCTTCATTCAGCTTATAACTTATTCTAACCGTATGTCTTAAATTACGCGATTGCTAGGTTAACACATAGTTAATGCTTAGCAAATATTTATTCACCAATTGGCAGAGTCATCACTATCATACCGTTTTTAGTACTATAATCACCTCAATTATTTTTTCATAGATTGATTCACTTTCCCCTCATATTTTATCCCGGTCACAATTATTAGGCCTAAACCCATAACTCATTAGAATACGTAGCTGATATTTTTTCTGTTCATTAACTAATTTTACGACGCACCACTTTTACTAACAGTTGCGCGCTTTTAAGTTGCTAATAATTGCAACTGGGTGAAATGCTGGTAAATTATAGTTAACCAAAGTTCAATTAGTCAAATCTAACCCTCAAAGAATTACAGCTTAAATATTGGTTTATTCCAGTACAATATTTGCTATAATGAGATTAGCAAGGCTGCAAAGTTAATCGTATCAAGCATATTTACTTGATAGCTATTTTGTACTATAATCATTAGGTTGTATCAATATGGTTCATACATAGTCAGTTTGTGGTAACCCGAACAGTAGTAATAGATTAACCTGGCTGTGATTTACGGGGGAAAATATTTAAAGGAAGCATAGGGTGTTACTTATGGAATTGAAGGAACGAGAAATCAGACCGATTACGATTGACGCCGGGCGTCAGCATCGTCGTTATGGTTATCGGTTCATTAAACGCGTGTTTGACTTTGTCGCTAGCCTCTTAGGCCTCATCATCTTATCACCACTCTTCTTGCTAATTGCAATTGCGATTAAAGTTGAAGATCCTAAAGGCGCCGTCTTCTACTCGCAGACACGGTTAGGTCGTGGCGAAGTCCCATTCAAGATGTATAAATTTCGCTCGATGGTTTCCAACGCCGATGAATTGTTGGAAAAATTACTTAAAGATAACGAGATTGATGGTGCCATGTTCAAAATGCAGGATGATCCCCGCGTAACTAAGATTGGGCGATTCATCCGTAAGTATAGCATTGATGAACTACCACAATTGCTAAACGTCCTTCAAGGCTCGATGAGCTTAGTTGGACCCCGGCCGCCATTGCCACGGGAAGTCGAAGAATATTCCGACTATGACAAACAACGGTTAGCCGTCAAGCCAGGTTGTACCGGTCTATGGCAAGCAACCGTTCGTAACAGTGTCGGTTTTGATGAAATGGTTAAGTTAGACTTAACTTACATTTCTAAACGGAGTGTCGCATTTGATGTCTACATTCTGTTCAAGACCGTGGTCATTATGTTCAAGCCTAATGGCGCTTATTAAACATAAAAAACAAAACGCGCAACCAAACTCAAGGGGGAATTTGGTTGCGCGTTTTTGTAACCCATTGATTTGAACACACCACGCACCATTCGCTCGCCATACCATCAAAATCATCTCCCCTCTCCTGCAATCATCATTGATTCCACGACCCTACCGGCCAAATTTTCAGTCCTTGATCATAAGTGCACACGAACACAACTCACTGGGGTGCTCCAAGTATTACGCCAGTCTCCCAATTTAATTATCGTTGATATAACTATGTCACTCCGCAGTTAATTAACAATAAAAATACTTTCTAATTTATAAAATAATAAGTTTGTTAATAACCAACCCTAGCCAGTTAAAACCACTATCAACCGGCTAATTGGCTGTGATACAATGAATTGAATGTTGAGAAATTCGACGTTAGACTGCTTAACTGCCACAAGGAGCCACTCATGCGAATCATAAGGAATTACTTTTATACAGCGGGGTATAACCTCTTAATTTTACTAACGCCCCTCCTAACCGTCCCGTATATCTCACGGGTCTTAGGGCCGACCGGCGTCGGTATCAATGCAACGACCAATTCGATCATTACTTACTTTCTATTGTTCGGAACGGTCGGTATTACAATTTATGGTAATCGCGAAATTGCCTTTATTCGCGATAATCGGGGGCAACGCTCACAAACTTTTTGGGAAATTGAAATATTACAGTTATTGACCATCAGTTGTGCTTATCTCGCCTTTTTAGTTTTTCTTTTTTTTGAGCACCAATTGCAAATTTATTTTTTCTATCAATCATTTTATATTATTGCGGGTGCTGTTGATATTTCTTGGTACTTTATGGGTCTCGAGGATTTCAAGAAAACCGTGCTCCGTAACATGCTCGTCAAGATTGCTTCTGTGATTGCGATTTTCATATTCGTGAAGACTCGGCAAGATACCGGAATCTACATTTTGATTTTAGCGGGCTCACAAGTTTTGGGCAATCTGACACTGTGGCCATACTTACGACATAGTGTCGAACGGCCCAACTGGCGTCAATTGAATCTCTTTCGGCATCTGCGGCCCTCATTAGCATTATTCGTGCCACAAATCGCCACGACGGTTTACCTTGCCTTGAATAAGACCATGTTATGGCAAATGGATTCGCTAACCGCCGCCGGATTTTATGATTACTCCGACAAGTTGATCAAGCTCGTTTTAGCGCTCGTGACAGCGACTGGAACAGTCATGTTACCCCACATTGCCAACCTCTTCATGAAGCAACAACTTGAACGCGTCAAACAATACTTATACATGTCCTTTGACTTTGTGCTCGCGATTGCGATTCCAATGGCTCTCGGCGTGGCAGCGGTCGCAACGACGCTCGCACCCCTATTTTTTGGACGGGCATTTGGGGCAGTCGACCGACTGTTGATGATTGAGGCACCCGTCATCATCCTAATTGGGATGAGCAACGTGCTTGGTCAGCAGTTTCTGCTACCGACTAAGCAGACTAAGACCTATACGATTTCCGTCACTATCGGGGCCCTCGTCAACATCGCTTGCAACATCCCACTTATTTGGTTTTGGGGCGTGGCCGGTGCCATGTGCGCCACTTTGATTTCGGAAGTTTGTGTCACTGGCTACCAACTATTCATCACTCGACATGTCTTGCATGCGCAATCTCTATTTACTGGAATTTGGAAATACACACTTGCTGGTGGATTAATGTTTACATTTGTATTTCGCCTAAACGTCACCATGACAGCTTCCTACTTAAACCTTTGTTTACAAATTGGTGTAGGTGTCTTATTGTATCTTGGACTGATATTACTATTACAACCGCCTGTATTACGCAACGCTATCAAATTACGCAACAATCTTCATTAACTTCATATGTCGTCTCTATACATCAATTACAAAGGCCCAACAAAGTTAAATAAGTTATTGGGTCTTTGAGATTAAAGTGCCCCATAAATTGGAGTAAATCCAATTTATGGGGCACTTTAGGGTTGCTTTTTAGTTGTTTAGTATAATTAACTGTTGCTTTAAGTATCTGAGCTGTTTCATTAATGTAGCCAGTTCGTGATTACAATCAAAAGCTTGTAGATTTGCCTGTATTTGCCGAGCAACTTTCCCAATAGTTTCTTGACCAGTAGTAGTCAATGACAACCAAACTATTCGTCGATCGCTTTGATCAATTTGTGGCTGAATCAAATTATCTTGAATGAGATGCCAAGTATTCCTAGAAATTAGTGTGCGAGTGACCTTGAATACTTTTGCTAACTCACTAGCACTAGCTTGTTCATGTTGCTCAAGATAGACTAATACTTCCCACTCACGCATGGAAATCCCGGTTGTTACAAGTCCTTGTATTGACATTTGGTGCACTTGCTTCTGAATAGATTGTAGTGTTTCTAAACTTTCAAACTGGGCTTTGATTTGTTGATGATTTAGCATATACTTCTGCCCTACTCTTTGTGCTGTCGCTTAGCCATACCAAGGAGACCTAATAGGCCACTCATGGCTAATAACAATAAACCACTAAGCGTCATATGTTGTTGATCCGTTTCATTAGTTTGTGGTAATCGTTGACCCACAAACTTAATGGTTATTGTTTGAACCGACTTATCAGATGTCATCGGTTGATCTGGTTTTGCTGGTGTCGTTAGCTGTCCTGGTTTAACCGGTTGTGTCGATGTTGTTGGTTGACCTGGTTTAACCGGTTCTGTCGGTGTTGTTGGTTGACCTGGTTTAACCGGTTCTGTCGGTGTTGTTGGTATCGTTGGTTGTTCTGGTTTAACCGGTTTTGTTGATGTGCTATCAGCCTTATAAACTACCGTAAATTCAAGGTCACTGGAATCACCAGTAACGGTCTGCGTACTAATTTTGCTCTGATCTGGTGTGTAGCCCTTAATTGCTGGACTATCCACGGCCGCAAATTGTTGCGCTGCCGACCAACCCCCATATGTCTTTTCACCCGTGACAGCATCTGTAAATATAGTCCGTGTAAACGTGATGGGCTGGGCCACATAGTCATCGTGGGCTGTAGTTCCATCCGTATAAACATAATGAATAGTCTCATTGACCGTTTTACTTTCCGTTGTCACGGTTGGAGCATTCTTGGTGTACACGATGGTAAATTCAAGGTCACTGGAATCGCCAGTAACGGTCTGCGTACTAATTTTGCTCTGATCTGGTGTGTAGCCCTTAATTGCTGGACTATCCACGGCCGCAAATTGTTGCGCTGCCGACCAACCCCCATATGTCTTTTCACCCGTGACAGCATCTGTAAATATAGTCCGTGTAAACGTGATGGGCTGGGCCACATAGTCATCGTGGGCTGTAGTTCCATCCGTATAAACATAATGAATAGTCTCATTGACCGTTTTACTTTCCGTTGCCACGATTGGGACATTCTTGGTGTACACGACGGTAAATTCAAGGTCACCAGAATCACCAGTAACCGTCTGCGCTGACACATGCTGCAAATCTGAATTAGGCGCATCAGTACTTGTTACTGTATAGCCCTTGATTTGTGGATTTGTAACTGCATCGAAATCTTGACTATTACCCAATACCCATCCAGAATCGACTGGTCTACCAGTTGTCGCATCTAGTTCTATCGATGTTGTAATTGTTGAATAGTAGGTTGTCGTCGTTCCATCCACCGGATTCGTCACGGTCAATATATGGATGGGATTGGCGGTGTAGCTAGTGGTCAACGCATGACCATTTTCATCAACATAATTAATAGTTTCGTTAACTGTCTTGACAATAGCCATATATTCAGGCACATATACATAGATAACAGTACCATTGTCACCCGATTGGATTAAGGTTCCATTGGCATCTAAACTTTTTGTGCCGGTAACTGAGCCATCATCCATCTTAATAAATCTATAATTGGGAATTATTAATTGTTTAGTGGTGTACCGACCATTGACATACGCTCCATCTGGATAATTAGCTGTTCCTTGAGCTAGCTGATGTCCAGTAGTATCAACATATTTTACATTCACAGTCGCTGCTTCTTGAAAATCGAAGCTAGTCAACTTAAATTGTTGTAAATTTTTAGCTGCACCAGTTGATGCACTGACAACCATGGCCATTGCTTGATAAGAACTGGCAACAGTCGTCTTCCAAGCTAATACTTTACCACTAGCTTGCGTATAACTAACGGTTAACGTTCTTGTAGCACCATCATAGTTAACTACAAAATCATGAAAGTTACCATCAATATCCGCTTTACTTAACGCCTGCGACTCTCCTGTATCTTGAGCCCACCATCGCTGTACCTTAGAACCATTCGCAGTCGAAATTTCTTGGTTACTCGTCTTGACAAAGGTGCCATATGGTGCGTTGGCTGAGTCACCATTCCAACCAAAGCCATTAGAATTTGTTGATGAGATTTCACTCCCATTTTTATCTGATGATGGTGCTTGGTAGCTATTAAACCATGTGTCTAGCTTGAACCCGATAGCGTCTTGCAATCCACCAATACCTAAATTACCACCAGCATTTCCCACGTCAGTTGTATTGCCACTGTGAAAAGCAAACCCAATTCCATCCGCACCATTCGGGTTAGACCCCAGATTTACCTGACCAGTTAATGTAAAGCTTTTATTCATATCAATCTTACTGGTTAATGAAAAATTACCAACTTGATTATTTTGATTGGGCGTAATAGTTACAATTCCCGTCTTGGCATCATATGTTGCAGATCCGTTCAAACTAAAATACTTTAGGAAATTGTCCTTGTCTACATGAGTCAAGGCCGCTTCATCAGAGATCAACGCTTTACTTGTACGAAGCTGCTGTAACAATGTGCTATATGACACTTTTGTCTTGGTGGAGTACTTTTTAACACTAGTCGAGGTAGCACGAACCGCTTTGCCCGTAGTCGTAGTTGTTAATGATTGGGCTTGGCTTTTAGTGCTATTAATCTTCCGACTACTTGTACTGGTTGTCTGACTAGTATTTTTCGCACTACTGGATTCTTGATTGCTTGTACGGGTCGCTTGATTAATACTCTTGGCACTGTTAGCTTCTTGATTGCTTGTACTGGTTGTCTGACTAGTATTTTTCGTACTACTGGATTCTTGATTGCTTGTACGGGTCGCTTGATTAATACTCTTGGCACTGTTAGCTTCTTGATTGCTTGTACTGGTTGCCTGACTAGTATTTTTCGCACTACTGGATTCTTGTTTGCTTGTACTGGTTGCCTGACTAGTATTTTGAACGCTACTATTTTCTTGGCTAGTTGCGCTGACCGCCTTATTGACAACACTCGCGCTAGCGTCTTGATTAATTGATGCACTAACACTTTTATCATCATTTGTAAGAATCACATTACTAGACGTATGCTGATTTTTAGACGCATCAGTAGAGATGCTCGTCACATGTTGAGATGCTGAATCGTTCGTCACTTCGGAATCTGCTGCGGCGGCCCGTGTCATAGTAACAGTACCTACCCCCAATGAAACCAACGTAATCCCCATAATAGCCCAGTTTTTTCCACATTTATAAAGCTTATAGTGTGTTTTATGCTCTCCAAAATTATCCTTTTTTAACATAAAAATCTATCCTTTCGCACGATTTTGTAAAAAATCATGCGAAAGGATAGGTGTAAAATGGGACATTATAATTAAAGTTTCTCAGTTAAATTCACGATAAGTATAGCATTACCTATTTGATAACGCAGAATATATAGCACGATTTTTTACAAAAGCATGCTAAAGTTACCTTGTTGCCTTAATTAATCATAATGGTAACATCTTTCTACTACAAAATAAATTACATTTAATAATTTTTGTGTTGTCCATGAATGATTTGTATTGCAAAATATCAAATTTAATAATTATGATGGAAGGTCTCTAATTATGAACATTGCACGCTTTACTCCCTTGCGTATCTCATCATCCGAGCAAGAATTCATTTTAAATTTTTCATTATTGGAACATGATCTGATACACTTTTTTAAAATACGTGATTTCGATCACGCAATTAGTCGCATCAATAAATTCAAGGAAGTTCATCCTATAAATTGTATCGATGCAGAAATACTTAATCAACTTCTACTGGGCTTAATTGGTAGCTTAACAGCAGCTAGTTATACCCACAATCTCAACCTAAATGACTTCCTAAAATTGCGATTATATTTCTTTAATTTTATTAAAAAATCACCTTGTACATCATCGACATTTTGGCCATTAAGCAATGATATCATTACTACTTATTTCAATTTATTAGACAACTTCGACTTTCATGTTTCTTACCAGAATCTATCAAAACAAGTGGCTTTAACGGCTTATTACATCAGTGCCCATCCACAAGAACTTACTAACAGTCATGGAGTTCTGCATACTTTAAACTTGAACAATGATTACACCCAAAAACTGTTCAAAAAAGAACTAGGATTTTCAATTAATGCGTATATTCAGCATATTAAATTATCAGAAGCCAAGCGTTTGTTACTACAACGTAGCTATCTGTCGGTAAAATCGCATCTTTATTGCACTTTTATGACACCCCTACGTTCTCAAAAACATTCAAAAAGACTGTAGGTTTGTCACCACTCAAGTATCGTGAACTAAACTATCTGTCGTTAACAAGTCAGTCCTATTAATATGACCTGGTCACTATTAAACGCGTACTGGTGGTTATCGATACACGTTACTTGATGTTCATGGTACACCAGGATCACCTACTCAACACTTCAATTTGTCTGCATTAAATTGAAATGTCAAACGTTAAAAATGGGTCCGCTTGGCAGCTTGTGGAAAGAACTTACGTTTCAACAGATTATACGCTTTCGCCGGTAACTGTTGCTTTTCCATGTACATTACCGGGACTTCCACGTACTTAAGTTGGTTATGGTTGATCCACACGTCCAATAGGAACTCAGATAAGTACCCGAAAACGCGAGCTTCTTGGACATCGTAATCCGCAATATCGATCCGGTCACACACAGCAAACAGAATATCAAAGACCCATTTGGCATAGTCGTCAAACTTAGGACCCGCCATAATCATCATGTTAAACATGTGCGCCGACGTTTGATGCATCAACTGATCAAAATCATCTAAGTAGGCGGCATGACGTTCACTAATAACCGTTCGCATCATGTCCAGTGGTTCCCGATGATGTGCGTGAACGTAATGTGAATAATTCGATTCAATATAATAATGGCGCTTTTTTGGTACGATGACATCATATTGCTGCAATAAACTTTCAATTTCGGTCATTGATAAAATACCGGCTAATTTGCGTTTAGGTGCCTCAGACAAGTAGCGTCGATATTGATTCAAACCCTTAACATCCGCATGACAGTTCTTCCAGATCCAGTACATCGCCGTTAGCTCGTTAAAGTTCGGGTTGCTTGCCGAAATGTTGTCACCGACGTTATCAGGTTGATAATTTTGTGGTGCACCCCCATGGATCGCAGCACCAACAAAAATAGGTCGGTAAGTTGGATCCTGTGGCATTTGATACGGCTTATGAGCCGCTACATAAATTTGTACTTTCATTTGCCAGTCCCCCTCTGGTATGAAATTTGTGCTTCAAATCATGATAAATTTTCCATCATTTAATAATGCAAGTATTTGCACGTGACTGTTAGGTCAATTAATTATCTCGGTATTTGCCGGATTATACACAGTAATTTAACGACGTTGTAGCCGGCGAAATAGATACTGCCGAGGTAAAAAACAAGCTCGAATTCCCGGAAGATGCGGAATTGCCAGCATGGCAACCGTCACGAAGCCAATCCGGTAACTGATTGCGATGATCGTCGTCACGAGTGGTCCCATATGGGTAATCAAATGATTCGTCAACCATCCTTCAATGCCAATCACGTTTAGATCGATCAAATGAAAACACAGAACCACTAACGATAACTGACCGTAGCGTTTTAACCACTTAATCGGCCGCGCATTCGGATAATGACTAAGCCAGTCACTGACGCGAATGATACACAAACTGCCAGCAACGCCCCCCATGACGCTAATCAACAGATTAGGCGATGTTGGAACTGTCAACGCAAAATAACCCTGAAAAGCACTCACTAACCACATGAACGTGAATAATAAATACCAAGCTGATGATATCCGACTTAGCAGGGCTGTTTGTTTAACGAGGTAACCAGCATATAAAAAGAGCTGTGCTAACAACGCGGCGTTAACGGCCCACGGTAAATAAGCGGCATGACCGAGCCAACCACCTAAGATTGCGAAAATAGCGAACACCCCGCCCCGTACAATGGCCTGACGCCAGCGCTGATGACGTCGGGCCGTTAGTAGCATCACACCATTGAACAGTTGCAGCGCAATAAACATACTGAGCAAGAACCACACGGCCCCAATCGGTTGAACTTGCCAGTGCCACGGATTGAACACTGCCGAACCGGCCCCGTATGCCGTGGCAATTAGTCCTTGTCGCCAGCTTGGAAAATACGCATTAAGGAGCGGATTCGGTAATAATCGGGCTATCGCACTTACGACTAAGAGCACAACTGCCGTTGCGAGATACGGTAGTAATAGGTTAATGATGCCACGCTGACATTCTTGTCGTGCCGGGCGTGAGCGATACAAATAACCGCTCAACATGAAGAAAATCGGCATGTGAAAGGCGAAGATCAAACTACCGAAGAATTGCCCGTTATAGGGGCCCAAGGTATGACCAATCACGACCGCTAAAATTGCGATTCCCTTTGCAATATCGATCCACTCAATTCTTTTGCGCATTAACAGAGCCTCCTATTAACTGGGAGCCACCAAATAAATCTGGTAATAACCGTTGCAACCAGCGGACATGTCGTAATAACCATACTAGTTCAACGCTAACGATCAGCACCGCGATACTCCAGAGCCAACCAGACCACCACGCACCAATAATTGGTGTCAGCAACCGATTAATGACCATAAATGGTGTAATCAGTAGACCGGCCACCAGCATATCACCATAACCCGTTTGAACAAAGTTATGCCGGCGTACTGCTTTGGACCGTGGCCGGTTCATCATCCAGGTGGCAATCGTCACCCACAGCGTCAAACATGGAATTGCCTGAAAGGTTTGGGCAAATGGCTGGCTGCTGATAAGGTCAAAATTCTTTTCCAGATTCACTTGATACATCGTGACCGACACCATCACGGCATAGCACCCACATGTCAGCAGCCACGCCACTAAGAGATGTTCTCGCGTAATCCGGTGTAACACCTCCGTTTGGCTCAACCAATACCCCATCAATGCAAAAAAGCAACCGGCCGTAATCGCGAGCGGCGAATTAACACTGATCGTCGTCAAACCAGTGAAATAGGCCAAGATTGGTACCATGCCAATAAATACGAGCTCCGCCCAAAATAGGTATTGCTGAATCGCAACACTCGCATGGTGTGCAATCACCCTTAACAACGGCAAGGTGACAAAGAAGCCCAACAGCTCATACAAAATGTCATAAAAGCCCACGGGCGCTTGGGCTAACGCGGTTAAAAAGCCGGCAATGTTAAAACTATTTAAACTGCCTTGGGTCACCAAGTCTTCAAGATAGAAGGCCAGTGAGAATAAGGTAATTCCGCCTATTATCCATAAGACTCGGCGAATCAACTGTGGCACGGTCAATGCCGTGCGCCGCAATTGATAGGCGCCCAGGGCCATCAACAATAAGTTGGGGCCCGCTGCCGTTATTAATGCAATGATGAGCTGCGGATAGAACCAGATACTTTGTGGTTGGTGGCTAAAACTAAATACCGCGTTCATCCCGGTATCACCGAATAGAATTAACATCAGGGCGATGATCAGGATCAACCGCTGGACCCGATAAGCCTGTTGATGATTCATCGGCACGACGCCCCCCTTCGAATAACGACAGGTTGGTCAAATGCGGGGCCGACTGCCGTTTGATAATTTGGTAAATCAGCGAATAACATCAGAATAAAGACGTTATACGTTACTTCTAAGAAGTGCTGATCAAACATACTACTGATGGCAATGGCCACAAAGATTACCGGCAACAAATAATCGTGTTGCCGCGTACGTTGATACAAAAACCAGGTCATACCGATAATTATAATCAGCGTTAATAGTAATCCGTATGAAATCAACATATTTAAGAATGACGAGTCAATGAAGAAATACGTTGCATCACCAACACCATTGGTAAACGTTTCAAACCGATCGCCGCCCCAACCATTAATTGGAATCGGGGCTTGGCCGAATAATTTAACGCCATATGCTAATAACGCGTTATTCCCTAGCGCGAGTCGCGTGGACAAGGTATTATTGAGCGCTACCAGCAACCGGTCTTGATAATTAAAAATATTCGACAACCCAATAATTAGCCCACTAGCAAGTGGTAACATCAAAAAGCTATACCGAATCATCGGCCGAAGCCACCGAAGCTGACGGCGATAGATATAGACCAAGTACAAGCTGATCAAAACGAGTAAAGCAATCACATCCGTCATCGTTTTCGTAAACTGGTAAATCATTGCCAGGCCAAACAACACGGGTAATAGCGCTACTAATCGAAAACGACGGGCCAATAAATACAAATACGCCGCACACAGATAGAAAATATGGGCCGCAAAATCAGTGGTATACACGACACCAAACGACTGACGTAACCCATCGGCAGTTGCAAACGTAATATTTTTAATCAGTCCGACTTCCGCAGCAACTAGCGCTAACAAGAGAATCGTCCCCACGACGCCCAGATAAACTTGAATGATCTGCCGAAACGAAACTTCCCGGGCTGCAATCACCAACATGATTGTCGGCATCAAATAATGCGCACCCGATGTGAGTGTCACGACAGTCACCAGTACAAGTAAACTGACTTCTCCAATAATTTGGCCGGGGGTCAAGGTATCTAAGCAAACCACGAGGCCCAGTAATGCGGCCAAAGTCGCTAATTCAATCAAAACGCCCACTCGATGCGGTATCATCTCGTTAAAGGTCGTCGTCTGTAGTGTGACTGAGGCTAAGTAGATTCCGAAGATAATCAGATAGAGCACATTACGGTGCTGCTGCATACTTGCTCCCCTACGTCTCATCATCGTGCCGCCCCCAACCCTGACCATATTTCACGAGGTACGGACTCAGCAACGCCAAGCCGCCCCCAACAACTAATATTAACTTCCAAAGCGCCCCGCGAATCACGTTCGTCTCACGCGTTACGGTACGTTTAACTGTCTTCACTCGATAATTTTTTAAGCCCGTCAGATTAGCTTTAATCGCCACATTGAACGCCTGAACATTCTGCTGGGCCACTTGCCGTGAACTACTCGTTGCTGTCACTCGCAAGACCGGTCGCCGCGCAACTGGTGCCGCTTGGACCGACTCACTCAGTTCCTGAATCGGTTGCCAAATGCCATAATGCGCATAGGCATAAGTGCTGGCTCGAGTCAGCACTGCACTCTGGTGTGGCATCACGTTGAACTGCGTGATAGCTTTGATATCCTGGCGTCGCTGACGTTTTAGACGGGCTGTTGACAGCCCTGAACGCGGCGTTTGCGCAATCTGAATATCAACAGATGCTTGATACACCGGCTTAGGTAGCCATCGATTGCCCGCCCATCCAAGGCCGACGCTTAGCATAATGATCAGCAATTCGAGCGGCAACCACCGCCACGCTAGACTAAAGCGTTCCTTTGGCTGTACCTTCATGTGCCTCACTCACTCCCACGTAGACTAATTTGAAATTGGCTCCAGAGATAATCAGTGACCAATAGATGCTGCTGCCCCACTGCTTTAAATCGCCGATCAAGTAACCGATAACGTGGCTGTTTCTGAACTTTTTCAGCTGTCGTCAAGTCAAATATTAACCGGTAGCGATGCTTGGTGGTCGGTATCAAATTCACCGCGGTCACTCGTTGTGACTGCGCATGATTTAGCTTAACGCGACCAACCAACCTGACCGGACGCGTCAACCGATTGGCACGATAAATGGCCAACTGCGTACCGCGCTGACGAAACAGGTATAAGTGTTGATCAATCAAGCTCATTCCAGCGACTTGGCGCGCTGGGAGCTTTCCTAGTTGTAACGCGTGCCAAGCTTTGATCCGTCCAGTCTTCGTGAGCTGTCCATAATAGAGTTTGGCGCGACTGCTTTGGCGATCAATGCCGCGAACCATAACAACCGCTGAACGAGTCGTACCTGGAAAGACGGCCTGAACCCGACCTTGCTTAAAATCAGCCCCGTTAAAGTTCAACCGTTGATGTTGCCAATCTTTAAAATTAGTCGTCCAGTAACGGTCTTGCCCATCTATCAACGTCAAGCGGCCATTCGCGTACCAGACACTCGGCCGTGACAATTGCACATGCGGATAACTAATGGGTAGTTTCGTCCATATCCGGCCGTCTTGGCTGGTACTGATACGACCGTACGTTGTCGCATCACCTCGCTGCTGTCGATTTTGAAAGACCGGCGTGGCGGTATTCTGAGTACCGGCTTGTAAATACCGTGCTTGACGTAGCGTCTTGCGTAGCTCCGCCGTCGTCTGTGCAGAACGATACTTTAGATGCACTGTTTGATTACGGCGCGGCAACAAAGTCGACAATGGATCGCGAGTCGTTAAGACATAGCCATTAATGCCAGATTGAAATAAATTGCGGTGATTGACCTTACCTACTAAGGTAATTGGTCCGGGTGAAATAATCGGCGTCCCATTTTGATCAGTTTGATAAATCCGCGTGACCGTGTCTTGACCGCGCTGAATACTCAGGGCGTAGCAAGCATATCCCAATAATAGTGCGAGCAATGCTAGGCTCCCCCACACAATTGCTAGCCGTTTTCTCATCTTCAATCATCACACATTCTTTTATTTGGTCGTTGCAAATTCCGACGCGACTGTCACTAAGGCCGCGTGAATCACTTGGTGCATGTCATAGTAGCGATACTGGCCTAGTCGACCACCAAAGATGACTTGGGGTTCAGCCGCGGCGAGCTTCGCATACTGTTTGTAGAGCGTATTGTTGGTTTGATTATTGACCGGATAATACGGCTCGTCACCCCGCTGCCAGTTCGCTGGAAATTCACGTGTAATTACAGTTTGATCCGCATCGCCCTTACCGAACTCAAAGTGTTTGTGTTCGATAACACGGGTATACGGCGTCTCAGCATCAGTGTAATTGACTACGGCATTACCTTGATAATTATCCACGGGCACGGTTTCAGTCTCAAAACGTAGTGAACGGTAGGCTAATTCCCCTAACTGATATTCAAAGAATTGGTCAATCATCCCGGTAAAGACGACTTTCGGGTATTGGGCAAGATACTCAGCCTTATGCGCAAAGAAGTCGGTGTTCGTTTCCACGGTAATTTCAGGATGAGCTAACATCTTCTCAACAATCTGCGTATAACCACCGATGGGAATACCTTGATAAGTATCGTTAAAGTAATTGTTATCGTAAGTGTAGCGTACCGGTAACCGCCGAATAATGAACGCTGGTAAATCCGTAGCCTTTTGTCCCCACTGCTTTTCCGTATAACCCTTGATCAGCTTTTCGTAAATATCGGTCCCAATCAACGCAATTGCTTGTTCCTCCAAGTTGCGTGGTTGGTGATCACCGAGATTCGCCGCCGCGCGTTGTTCCGCAATCTTAGCGGCTGCTTCTGCCGGTGTCCGAACGCCCCAGAGTTCACTGAACGTATTCATGTTGAACGGCAGGTTGTACATGTGACCCTTGTAATTAGCGACTGGGCTATTCGTATAACGGTTAAATTCCGCAAATTGATTAACGTAATCCCAAATTTCACGATCCGAAGTGTGGAAGATATGAGCCCCGTATTGGTGGACTTGAATCCCCGCCACTTCCTTAGTGTAGATATTACCAGCAATGTGGTCGCGCTTTTCAATCACTTTGACCCGTTTACCGCGTAAGGCTGCTTCATGAGCAAAGACGGCACCAAATAGTCCCGCACCAACTACCAAATAATCGTATTGTTCGTTCATGTGAATTCCCCCAAAATTAACTTGTTCTTGGTGAATTATAACAAACATTACGTGATAAACAATCGCTCAACATACGGATATAATGGGTTTTAATCAAATATTGGGGCTTGCTAAATTAAGTTTACTATCTAAATAACAAATAATATTATGATTACCGGTTTCAACCATTGCGACTAAATACAAGCAATCATCTGAATGCTTTCTGGTGGTCACTGGTCAAAAGACCAATAAACGTTGCTGTAAAAACAGTAAAATTATCCATTCGAATTACAAAATAAATCTAAAAATTAAATTTTGCTTTTCCGTCTAAAATGTCACCAAAACACAAAACTAGTTGTGCCAAGAAGTTTTTTCTCAGCACAACTAGCTTTTAATTCGTTGTTAATAATGATGAAGCTGATGTCCAAAATTGAGTCGGCCTGGTTTAGTAATCTGACCTTAAATTGCAATAATCACTGGTTTCGCCTGTATACGGTTCCCATGTCATCAGACAGCTCACGATCAGGCCCACACTAAAACTTCTGTCCCGGCATGAAGTTGGGATTCAAGCCCTCACGCTCGCGACTCGCATCACGTAACGCCTCCAAGTAAACTCTGATAACCATTTTGCGATAGCCACGATAAAACGGTCCACAGAGTTTAATGGCCAATCGGGCGTAGAATCCAAGCAACCATCCGAGACTGACCAATGAGTTTGCACGCCACCGCTTGATCGTAATCAAGCGATTGCGTTGCCCGTAATAGAGTCGCCAATCGGGTACGAATTTAGACTTGAAGTCCAGGGACGGTAAAGCCGTCTTGTGAATTAATTTAGCCGCACTCACGTTGACCGGTCGACTTAGCTTGGCCGTCCGTACCGCGTACTCACAGTCATCCCACCAGATAAAGTAGCCAGCGTCTGCCACCCCCACTTGCTTGATCACGGCCACACTCATGAAAACGCCGCAGAAAGTGTACTGGTCAAACTCAAAATTACCGTGATATTCACGTTCAGGGACCGCCTGCGCTTGAAAGGTACTCCAGTTGGTGAACCGGTTCCGCTGATCCGCTTGCAAACGGCCATCCTCAATATACACACTCCCCGTCAGGATTTGGCGATTTGGATGATCTTGCTGATAAGCAATTAGTTTTTCAAAATAGTCTGGTTCAAAAATTGCATCATCATCGGACATTGAAACCCAATCCAAGTTCGGATCCGCCGCCACAATCTGCATCCCCCGAGCAAAGCCCCCAGCACCACCGATATTTTTGGTCAAATACCGGTAATCAACACTTGGATTAGCCAAAATATCAGCTGTTTGTAATTCAGCTTTTGTACCATCCGTCGAATGATTATCAATAATAATAATTTTCGCGGGTGGGACCGTCTGATTCAGTAGTGCCGTAATTGATTCGATTAGTAATTGTTTGCGGTTGAAAGTTACCACAATCGCCCCATATTGCATGTTTGTCCACTCCTTGTCTTAGCCTAACGTCCTTTATGGTAAATAATCTTGATTGCGCCCAAGCCGGTCATGCCAACCATCACGGTAACCTTGAACATACGCTTTTATCAGTGGCTCCGCTTGGCCCCATCTATCCCGAAAAAGCAAGATGGCGAATAATTTGCGCGCTAAAAAGCGACGGGCATACCAGCAGGTAACCCGAGTTTGCCCACGGTGTTTGAATAATGATGCCAGCCGATTACGCATCACGTAATATTCCTTCCACGGCGCTATAGCAGTACGAGTATACGTCGTTTTGTGTAGGACCAACGCGTCGTGGACATTTAGAAACTGACCATACTTGCGAGCCCGGAGCGCATATTCAAAGTCATCAAACCGAATAAAGTAATCCTGTTCAGGTAGCCCAATTCGTTCAACAATGCCGCGACTCATTAAGATACCCACAAACGAAAAAATATCATACTTAAAGTCCTGCGCATAGTCGGCTTCGGCTATGGGCTTAACCGTCAGTGTTTGCGAATTGGTAATCATTTCACGATGCATCGCATCATGGTGTCCATTTGGTAATAACACCGATCCTGAAAATACGCCTTGTTGCGGCTGAGTCACAATCGCTCGCCGCATCGCCGCAAAGTAGCCGGTCTGAAAAATCGCATCATCATCAGAAATCGAGATCCAATCACAGTCAGTCTGCAATGCTAGCCGGATTCCAGTTGCAAAACCAGCGGAACCACCAAGATTTTGCTGACAACGAACGTAAACCAAGTGTTGATCATCAAAGTCAAATTGTTGCTGAATAAACGCCTCCGTCCCATCCGTCGATGCGTTATCGATGACGAAGACATATTCTGGCGCTTCCGGCTGCGTCAAGACACTCTCAATAGCCTCCGCAAGTAGCGCTTTACGATTAAAAGTCACAATCACACACGCAATTTTTGTCATAAGCTTCCCCCAAATTGTTATGATCACTTAAAACTAATCCGAATTAGTCAGTTAAGCTGACTAGCCGTTTCAAGTAATTTTTCATTATACTAGTCTAGTTTGATTATAGCTAGACGTGGTGGTTAGGATAAAATATTTAAACCTGATTTTTAAGGGGATTAAACGTATTTGGAGGTTAGTTTGGAAAGATGCCTATCATTAACTGTGTCGTTATCAAAAACATGCCTTGATTTCAGAGTAATTTAAAAACACATCACAAAATTAGTTACCGAAGCTAATTTTGTGATGCACACTTTCTTAATTCTTTTTGATTTTCTATGCAATCCAGTCGTCGAATACATCCATCAATTCTCTTTCCTCAGGATAATCAAGATAAATAATTAACCTCGACCCTATACTTCAGTAGGCAAATCAATTGATCATACTGCTTAATCATTTAAATCAATCGTAATTGTTCACCCTCTAAATTTAAAAACTCATGGAACCTTAGAATTAAAATCTTACAATTTGTGTATGAATCTTGAGGCATATATTCAATAAAAGTATTCATATCTTCAGGATAGCCTTGGTTGTCATAAAATTTTTCAATTTCATCCAATAATTTCTTGTCATCAGTTACTTCATCATTGAGCTTGGACAGATAGACAAACCTAAGTTTTCTATTCTCTAGTTTATACTCATCATTGTTTTTTTCAGATACTAAGTTAAAATGACACTTTATTTCAAATAATATTCGTGATGAGTCCTCGTCTTCAACTCCCCATGCCAGTTGATTGATAAATTCATCATTAATTCCGCCTTCCATTGGTTCAACAGCATAATCTGAAATAGCTTGAATGGTAAAATACGCCATTTCCATGCCAACATAAATTGTTTCCCAATTATAGGCTAACCTTTTTGCTCTCAAATCTTTTAACGTTATTAAATTCATAATAAGTTCCTTTATTTGTCGTGTGTTTAGTTAGACCTCAAAGTTGTTTGGCCTCTAATAATAAATCTTCGATGACTTGCGTTTAACTAAGTTCCTAGCCGCACAGTTCATCGTCATATTTAGTTGATTGAACATCTTTTTACCCAGTGACCTTCCTCATAACTTTCTTAACAGTTGCCAAAACATTCGCACCTTTGTTAACTTAGCAAATTTATAACATGTTCGGGATCATTCAGTATTCTTCCTGATAGCAACATCATTGGGCCCACCTCTACACCTAATTTAGTCACTACATTAATTACTATATCACTACCTGTAATCGTCCTAATATTTAGAATATGCTAGGTTCATCAATATTCTAAAAACCAACCGATATCTGGCAAATGGTTTTCGTCGAATATCGGTTGGTTTATCTGATTAATTGATATTGCCTATTCGCATGATGCTTAATCTAAATTAATCAGCCATAGTAAATTAGACTAACCAGCAAGGCTACTGACCAATAACAACACTAGTTCCTGTGTCATATTTTCCACCATCATGGCTATAACTGACCATCCAGATTAACATATATCCGGACCTTTATCTCAGTTTGTTTTTTACTCTAATTCTCCTTCTACTATATCTAGCAAAAAATCACCAAAACTATTATATAAGACTTCATTTTTTTGAACGCTTTCAGCAAATCCTGGAAAATAGGAAGTAATTTTAGGCTCTTGATTTGTATTTAATTCTCTATAATTTAAACAAAGAATTTCACCCATCTCTGTATTATAAATCATCACTAAGTTTGTGGGCATCTTTACCACCCTACGTTCATCCAAAGTTGCCCAAACTGCATCGGGAACTCCTGAATTTTCAAAATCCTCAGTAAAAACACCATAGATTTCAGCTGCACCGAATGTTAAGGCGCCATATTCCAATAAGAACTTCCTATAATCAGACGGAAACTGTACACCTAGTTTTGTTTCTCCCATTGCTATTAATTCACTTGAAGCCCCACCAAAATGATCTACTAAATCTTTGTTTTCATGTATTAAAATTTTTGCTTGGCTATAACTGCTCACTATGCAATCTCCATTTGTTTATAATCCTTTGCACTATTCTTCTAGGAATTCCTTTTTCAACTTTCCTGGCTGACGTTTATTCAATTCTTCAGTCGTTCCTTTATTGCTGTCCTAACAATCTTCCATATGATTAAACTACCCGAATTTTTCAGCAATTCATGGTGATACTTCAACATCAACCACATTTTTATAAGGTTGCACTTGCTTTGGCAATTCAGTAGGTTAATTTCTCGTCTGCTTCATGGTTATCTTTATGATAGTTTTAAATTAGAGAGCTTGTTCCCTTAAATATGAATTAACTTGATCTCTATTTGCTGGAAGTATTTCTTCATCAGTCTGAACAAATTTTCCATCTATTTCAGTAGACAAACACTCATCACAAAACTTAATAAGCTTCTCTCTACCAATTGATGATGCTAATCTTAAATTACTATCGTGACAAATTGGACAAATTTCGTCTATCATATAACCACTTAAATCCCATATTAGCAACGAAACTTGTCTACAGATATTTTCTTTATCCAACCCTTGCTCTATCAGATTTCTATAATATGAGATACCAATTTCAAAGTTATTATCAGAATGTCCCAAAATAAAATACTTTGCTTCAAATTTTTCCATTGCTTCTAAATAATCTTTAGATACATACTTCGTAAATTCATAGTGATATCTATTTATAAAAAGTATCAGCTCATCAAAAAAAATACTCAAACTTACATTTTGAAAATTCTCATAAACAGTTAGAATTTTTTGATTCATTTTTCCTCCCATAATTTGAAACAAGATATGCCGTAATGATATCGCCCACTTTATTGGCGATGACTTTTATCCAAGTTGTTGATCATTCACCTAAACTAGGTTCAAATCTCCAACAATTTTCCCGGATTCACAATTCTTTCACCTAGTTCTTTGACAGATATCTTGATAACCGGCTCAAATTGTAAAATTTTTCCACTTATATTTCGCTAATAGTAAACTATCCTGCATTTTTTGACGAATTAATGGAACTGCCTCTTCAAACGTAATTCCATTAAAAAAGCAATATTTCGAATATTATCGTATAAGTAATTGTCAAATTTACAATTTTCTGTCTTTACTTTAAAGTAATTATAAATATCATTTAACTAGATCTGAGCAATTTAAATCACGTCGCCGGGAACACTAGTTACACTAACTTACTGATTGATATTACTTATTAAATTGATACTTTTCTAAAACAGATCAGTTATTATAACTGACAACAACCTACTGAATAATGCTGGCCTATGTATCATATTTTGCCCTAATTATGGCGAAAGCATACACTAGTTTGTCTTCGCCTAGCATCTAATTAATCGGTATATTTATTAAATCAGACAATTGCTATGCCAACTATACAACATGCTTATTTATTTTGTAGTCTTAGTTAACAAGATAAACTTTAAAGACTCTAGTTTTGCCTCCCACTACAAACTTCAAAACATCCTTCTCCCAAAACGGCAAAATATCATCTTTAAAAAGTTCAATCGAGTCCTTTCTCGCTTTAGAATCTTTTCTTAAAAAGGAACTATAATCATCAATAATCACGCAAATTCGTCGATTAGGTATCCAACTTAGATCTTTCATCCAATCCGCGTAAGCATCCCACCCTTGATAGTCAGGCATGGAGAACTTTTCGCCCATAAAGTCAAGGAAACTTCGCTTTGTTTGAATTTTTGCTCCTGGAACTTCTACCATATAATAATTCAACGTTTTCATCCGATTTCTGAGTTTTTTAATATCAATACTATTAATATATGAAATCACATTATTTTCCACGATTATTACCTCGCTTCACTTTAATAAAAGCAGCATGGTAGTCATTCGGACAGTATATCTGCTCGTCACTACTTTTGATAATCAGTTCCCATTCCTACTTTGATTTAGCCTCCAGTTATTAATCTCAAATTTTTTTGCACTTTTTACTAATTACCCATTACAATCCCCATGGGTAATTAAAAATAACCTTTCCCATACCTTGCGCCATCAGTAGGTTTCATACCTTTGCATATTAATACTTAGGCAGCTGTGACCTAGTACAATAGCATCACTTGACCGATTGTTCATATATTTGACTTTTTTTATAAGCCTCTGCAATCTTAAATTGATGATTCAAAGTTCAGACTATTCAAACCGTACCTTCCAAACGCAAACTTTTCTTACTGGTAATAGCGTATTTTTCGGCACTGTTTTACGCTTTGATTAGAAAAATTCCGAGCGCATTACTTTTACTGATGTTCTGAAATCCAAACGGACTATTTATTACTGAATCAATATTTCCAAACAACATGACATGAATAAAAGTAATCATTAAACTAGCAAACAACCTTCGAATGGCTACAATCGCTTTCCTTTTAAACTTTCATTCATTCTTCACCACTCTCAAATTCCTTTACAATATCTAAAAAATCACCATCTACAAATGTTTTTTGCGCATATTCAATTTTTTAAAATAAGGGATTCCATTTGGCTTACCAACTTCAATTACGACAATGCGCGGCAATTACAGCACTAACTTCAGCCATATGTTTTATTAAAAGAACTTTGACTACCATATTCTTATATAGATTTTAATACCCATCACCTATATAAGATAAAAGATTTTTTGGAAGACAATTTTAGTGAAAACATTGCATATATTAAATGCTATAAATCTATTTATCTTCAAACTTCACCGAAAAAACTTTGCCAAAAGTCACACATAATTCGACACTTTCGCTACTAATAAAGTATAATTGGTCTTCATTTTTTCTTAATTCAGAAATATTGTCTAGCTCAATGGATAATATATCTTCGTCTTTATAACTCAAAAAAACATTACATTTCATTTCATACGAATATATGAACAACGTTAATTTAAAATCGCCGATTGCTCTTCTATATAAAACTTCTCCGTCACCCATTTCTCCCGTTAAACTTTCAGCCTCTGACCAAAATAACTCTAGCAAATCCAAATTATTATATTTTGTAAACAATTTTGAACCTCTCCTATTTAGGAATGATAGTAACAACACCAGCTTTATCGAGAAACTGATATTTGGCAATTCATGACAAGCATCATTTTTTGATTCTCTTAATCAAAATGGATTAAGAATCCTACGTTTTTTCCGAGACAAATAGACCATAGTAAATTAGATCAAATAGCAAGCTACTAACTAATACCGATACTGATCCATACGTCATACAATGCATCGTCATGGCCAAGACAATTTGCGTATTTTTCCAACAAGAAGCGCCAATGGGACTACCATCCAAACAATTTGAATAGTTTCCCTCTTTCAATTAATTTTTAATTATCTTCAATATAATCTTCCGCATCATCAATAAAGGATGTTAATTTCAAATCAGGATACTTTTTATCTAATTTTCTCAAACAAGATATAAACTTCTTACTTTGTAAATTCTCAGAAACATAGTCAAAAACAGAACTAATCAATAATACATCATCTTCAGAGCAATTCATCAAGTACTTAATTGCTTCATCCTCATTCTTTGATAAAATATTTGTTAATTCTTCCCAGCTTCGTTCCAGTCCAAAATCATCATCTTGATTTATACGTCTTCGTTTTTTAAGTTTTCTTCGGACTTCATCTGAAATACTCATAAACTTACCTCCTTCTAATTATATACCAAATTAAGGCTGTCCAGTTTTATGGCAGCCATGATTGCCGGGTACACTTGCGTTTAGGAGTTTTTTTACGCAAAACTACGTTATCAATCTTAACATTGTTTAGACAATCTTTCGTTATTCATTTCTACCCCACTTTCTTAAAAAGTCATTATTATCTTGTCTATATTCTCTCATTTTATTCTTAAGATCATATTTTTCTTCTTAGCTTCATTGGCTTACCTGGGAGTTATAACTGAGTTTTTAAACTAAAACGGCACAAAGCACAAGATCTTTCAAGAATGGTCGATCCACACCTGACAAGTGTGATTGCCGCCGTGATCAATCCAGCAAAAGTTAATCCCAATATGTGTTGTTTCTTCCCTCATAACTCAACTTGTCTAAACTTTTCTATAAAAATAACCGATACTCGGCAATTAATCCTTGTCGAATATCGGTTATCTTAATCTGACTAACTCATATTACTTATTGACGCAGTGCTTCCCCCAGCAAATACGCCATAGTAAATCAAACTGAATAACAAGCTACCGACTAATGACGATACTAGCCCATGTGTCGTAGTTTGTGTCATCACAGCTAAGATTGCTCGAACGGCAAAGTAAGCTACTGGAATAACAGTGCCAACAAAATTAGATTGATTCCTTTTTCCTAGTAAATAACTCCAGTATCCTAAACCTAGCGTAACCACTAATAGCAATAAACCAATTATTAAAATAATGAACACCGTACCCCTCTTCTGAATATGTGTATGACACACTATATTTTATATAAACTAGTAAATACCGCTTTAATAGTCAAGATACAGGTTTCCACTGTTAAGACTGTTGACTTGTATCAAATCTAACCGCGAATACTCAAACATAAAACTCTCCATCGACTCATAACCTGGTACGTTCTTCTGACTAATATAATAAATATCCTGCTCTGCCTCGACTTCCAAGAACAATCTAACACCTATTTTCACATTAGCCTTAAGAATATTAAATTTTCTCCATTTACCAACATGCCTTTGCTTCATACTACCAAACAAAGCCAACTTACAGTCATATGTTTTACCAATCTCCATAAACTCAAAAGTCTCACCTTCATTTATTAGGTCTGAGTCATCAAAAACCTTTTCAACCGTATTCGTCTCGGTATTCTGAAGCATCAAATTCCTCGTGACAGCAGCAGCATCTATTGATAGCAACTTATACACTATATTCACTCCTCGTATTACTTATTCTCACATTGGATAAAACGATACGACGAAGCCGTTGTCCCCATATGCGACTCGATATACTTTTCCATTAATGCGATAGTCCACATATAGATTTTTTTACTAACGCCCATTTTATTGTCTTTGATCTTAAAGTTTTATCTAACAACTTAGGAATATTTTCTTTGTCCGCACCTCTATCAACAAAATTGGCTTCATGATTCTTTTTAACATATGTTTCAGTCCAGCATGATCATTTTCCTTAACGTTAATGATTCAAAGTTTCCCCGCCTCTTTTAAATTTCCAACCAAAGTGTTCCAGTCCTCATCATTAAAATTGGCTATTTGCGCCCCAACTATATCATTCTCACTATTTAAAAAAGCAAAAAAGTGATTTGAAATCATAATCATGGAAGAAATTTCTTCATTATCAAGTATAAAGAATATTTTTTTCTCCCCCATATAAAATTCAAAACTACTATTGTTAGTAATGACAGCCTCATATTCAAACTCATATATGTCAATAATAGGGTTAGCTTTGGATATGCTTCCATTAAAAATAAAATCACCGTTTTGAATATCATTGATAGAAGTAACTGTTACATTCACAATTTTCTTACTAACTGAATTAATTTTAAATTCAATAAAAGAATATTCCTTATTAATAAATCTATAGTAATAAAGCCCTTCTTCTTCCAAATCGTTTTCCGGAAAACTAATTGACACTGGCACATAGTAGTCTATTTCTATTTTCTCTTTAGAAACATTATTTTCAAACTCTTCTATTTTCATATTTTCCTCTTTATTTTAAGGTATATATTGAGTATATTTTAGACCGGTAGTTAGTCCGCCTTTCTTGGAGAACTAAAAAACAATTTCTAGTTTGCAATCTTGATTAATACTTCATAAATCTACCTGATTGCCAACAAGTCTGTCATAGAACTAGTAGCCCAATACATTATTTCAAAAAGATTATCTGTTACATTATACTTATTTTCAGTTTCTCGCTCACTATACACAAAATAATACCTCTGACCATCCGAATAAATATAAAAACCATCTTCACACACTTCTATGATTATTTGTTACAAAATTTTACGCTTAATAACATTAATATTTTTCAGTCTGGGAATTCTTTCTAATATATAACTTCCGTTGATATTTTAAACATTAACTCTTATTTTGTTATTAACTCAATATATTCCCCTTCAACAAGTCCTTCAATAGACATGGAAAGGTTATTTTAAATTTTCTCAAATAGCATAATAAAAGGTCCCTTAAAATTGACAAATTAATTATATTATTTCATCTGACAACCTTAGAAGGACTGTAGCTATTTCTCGTTGAATATCATTTATTTTATCTGACTAATTCCTATATTTATTAGCCCGTCACTTACCTCAAATAAATAAATTGAATGACAAGCTACCGACCATAACGATACTAGTTCATGCGTCATCACAGCTAAAGAAGCAAGCTGTTGGGATGAATGATAATGCCAACAAAATTGGATTAATTCTTTTTTCCTAACAAAAAGTTCCAGCACTTCAAGTCTAAAGTACCCATCAACAATAATCCAATAACCACAATAACTAGCACTAATTTATCCGCCAAAATGGTTGTTTTTAATGACATTGTCACTTACTCCATTACTTGGTGAACTGCCGTTAACCAATTCTGCCAAACCTCAGTCTGAATACGTTGGCTGTGTGGCAGATACGCTGCCTTCCAGAGATTACAACTCAATTTACGTACAGGATGCGTATGCAGTGCATTGTCCGGAAATTCAATTTCAAAGTAATCCCTTACCATTAAGAAGGCCTTCAAAATATCTAATAGCTTTTTATTACCAGAGCATCTCAAAAACTTCCCCTTCCAATAGCGATATTCTTCATTATTTTCACTGATAGCTCTATTTTGCTGCAAAAAATTACCCAATTCACTATCATCACTAACCTGATAATAATGCTGTAAAAATTTCACAAACGCATAATACGACTGTGTCAAGTCCACCTTTTCCAGACTGGGCCCCATCGGAATTTCTGGTCGTGGCGCTGGCAAAACCTTGGCAATTGGAAATTGATTTTGCCGAAAACCCTTTTCCTTTGGATTAGGCAATGATTGCCCCGTTTTAAGAAAGGGCGATTCATTGACTGGCACAACATTAGGATTCGTAATCCAATTAACAGCTGCGACCCAATTTTGCCACACGGGTTCCTGATTTCGTTGAGATTCTGTCATCTCACAAATTATTCTAATGTTATACGTCAAGCTTCCTGATACTGGTGTCGTTTCTGCGATATCCGGCAAATATTCATTCACAAACTGCTTGACGGCTTGAAAGCTCTCAAACACAGTGTGATTTTCGTTGCTCACGTCGCTAAAGAAAGCATGCCAGTCTTCCGCAATTGCCTGATCAAACAATTCCCCATCATCACTCCAAAGTGTGACACTCCCCAATAGACTTCCAAGATCATCGTCTTTACTAGCCCAATAGTAGGATTCCAAAAACTCAGACATTGAAAAGTAACTTTCCTGTTCACTTAATCTTTTTGTCAAGGTAACTTCACTCCATTCTTGATATACCAAGAAACTTTATGCATTCCATCTTTCATAACAGGAGCTGGTCGACTGTTAATACCACCATCAGTTATTTTACCATCGCGGACTCTAACCCAAATTTGCTTATGTGTTTTAGTAGTCTCCGCATACCAATCATTACCATGGGTATCCATACGTTTAAAATTAGATTTACGCCGCACGACTCTATGCAAAGTCTCATCGTGTTCCTGTGACCAAGTTGTAACCGGTAGCGGCATCTTTCCCTGTAATTATGGTTAAATATCATTATACCCAACTAGATCCGTTAGAAATGAAATGATACCCTTTATTAATACCGGTAACAGTCTAAAAAGTCCAGAACGCGCAATTTCATCAACGTTCTGGATCTTCAACCGAATTATTTCGTTTGCTTCTGCTTACTGAATCGTTGTCGTCCCCAAACAAACAGCAGGACATAAATAACGATAATCACCAAATTATAAACTAAACTAATTATCAGTTTCCGAACGCCTTTACCCGGTACCAGTACAAAGACTAATCAGACAATAAAGTAACCAACTGGTATAACACTACCGACTAATGACAATATTAGTCCATGTGTCGTAGTTTGTGTCATCACAGCTAAAATTGCCCGAACGACAAAGTAAGCTATTGGAATGATAGTGCCAACAAAATTAGATTGATTCCTTTTCCCAGTAAATAACTCCAGATTCTTAAGCCAACATAATGACCATTGCTAATACGCGAATAGTTGCAATAATTAACAACGATACACCCTACTAATATTGATGCTTTTTCTTAAGATGACTTCATACCGATGATAGACTCACATTTCAATCTTCAGACGTTTGTTCAACCTAACTATCCGAAATTAAGATTTTTATCTAAACTGAAGCTCAAATAAAGTATTATTTTACAATATAAACTTCAAAAATTCTTGGCTTACCGCCAACCATAATCCTGATAACATCCTTTTCCCAAAAGGGTAAAATAACATCCGTAAAACTTTCAGTTACTATTTCTTTTGCCCTGAGATCCTTATTCAAAAAAGACTCGTAATCATCTATGATTACACCAATCCTATGGTTAGGAATCCAACTCAAATCAGTCATCCAATCTGAATAAGCGTCAAAGCCTGCATAATCCGGCATTTTAAACTCTTTTCCCATAAAATTCAAATATTGTCGAGCGGTATGAATTTTATTACCAGGAACTTCAACGACAAAATAGTTCAAAGCCTTCAAATCTTTTTTCAAAGATAAAAGTTTGTTTTTATCAACATAAGAAATCGTATTTTTTTTCATTGTTATTACCCCATTTAACTTTCACAAAAGAAGCATAGTGATTATTCGTGTAATATACATGCCCTTTGCTATCTATCCAAAACCGGTTCAACATCGCTCTTACGCTGGCTATAAGCCTGACCGATTTCTGAAGCAGAACCAAAAGCAAGGTACGTTGTTTAGCTTTGGGGTATTCCCAATTTTCATTACAGAAATCCTTTTGAGATTTATTTAGTTATACACCAAAAGGGACAGTTTTACGACGAAAAGGTTATATTCCCGCGGGCGATTAAACTGGTAATCATATCTTATTTTTAAATTTTAATGCAACTGATTAATGCAACGAGCTGGGTGATTTTCTTCTGGTTGGTAATCTAAAGCGATACTCAAGGTAATTTGATTCATTTGTAATAGTCTTGCACATTAGGTATGTCTTGTCGGGATAGTTTCGTAGTGTACTAGGTGCGACCGATGCCTTTGTGGTCATGAAGATTTATATCAAACATCCAAATATCACAGAGCCTTTTTTCTACAGTTTGGCATACTGAGTGAAATCATTGAAGCTGGATCTTGATGTGACTAACAGTTATGCCAATAGTGTCCTCAAAATAACTGTTGAATATGGTGATTAAATGACATTTAGATCTTTTGCTACGAAAAATTTACAATTAAAGTGCAACAAATGATCAAAAAAAGATCCACAACCCGAGTTCTTGTGAACTATAATTACCATAACATACTTACAAGAGAGGCTCAGACCATGAGCCTATATCATCTTGACTGTGAATACCTATTGGTTAGACTAACTTTAAAATAGTCTTATCACGACATTGTCCAACGCGTTGGTTATTCTAGCACATGAGATTAGTTTCACTCTAGATATTCCGTGGTTAACGCACAACTGAATTATGAACTCAATGCTTGAATAGTCGACGACCACGAATTTTATCGCAACTTGATATCCAGGTGTTTGTCATTAATTGTATTACTCCCCAAAACAAATCGCAGAATGTTTTAATTTTGAACATAGTAACTAGAAGATCAGCTACAACACAATTTTTCGTAGGATCACTTTGAATAATCTTGTTGAAAAGCATAAAAATTTTGGTGCCCATGGGCTTGGCCGTCTACTAACACACCATGGTAAAATGCATAAAGTTACAGGGGCCATCAGGGAACTACGTGGCTGTTTTGACAATGTCCCTTCAATTCGTGAACGTTCACTTTCAACTGAAAATAGGACGCATTATAAGCATTGGTAACATTAGTCAACTGTAAATCACAACATTTACCAGCCGAACGGGTAAGTAACATCGCACAAGCTATGATGGATTGGCTGAATAGCGTCACATGCCAATATGCTCACATCCCATCGTGGGACCGAGTTTGCCAATTATCAAGACGTCATCAAAATCTTTAGAATTGCCATTTTCCTTAAATCCACACGCGCCACAACAACGTGGAACTAACAAAACCACAACAGTCTGATTTATGAATGTTTCCTTTAAAGGAAGTGATTTAAACGACCTCATTGACAAGAAATTATCGTATTCGTCACAGATTTAAACAAACGATCATGCAAGCTTTGGGAATGGCAAAGTCTAAGTGAAATTTTCTTCGGTAAAACGTTGCGCTTGACCTGACAAGTCGTCACAGAAGAGCAATTAAATTCGTTATAAACAATTCACATTATACCCTATTTTACTACTTACTAATCAACATATTACCTATGTAATTTTGGACCATACATAGTGCTGATATTACGGTTTCTGCCTGCATACAACTCTATCTCTTGAATAAATGTACAATACTTGAAATACGTAAACTGTTGTAATCTTTCGGAAAAGCAATCAAAACTGTAATATAATGAAAAAACAATAATGCAATTAGTCCAACTGTAATCGATACTAATCCTGATTCAACAATATTTATCCGTGTAAGATCCAAATTGAATTGCAATAGTGCAATTAATCCCCCTCCTGATATTAGGCTTACTAAATAAAATTTGATATACTTTCTAAAAGTTATGCCGATTGCTACACGAAACACAATCAATGGTTCCCACCAGGAATTAACAAGTAAATTAGATAACAAAGTTCCTAAAACTACTGCAGCAATACCTAAATTAGTATATTTTATTAAAAACAATGAAATGATAAAATTTGTCCCAGCTTCAACTAATGACTTGTAGCGCATCTCCCAATAAGTCCCATATGCATTCATAAAATTTAAATTGGAATATCTGAGACTTGATACAAAGAATCCAAAAATAATTAAGTACGTAAGTATTGGAGAAAGCATGTATTTTTTACCAACCCAAAAAATAATAAAAGAAGGAAAAAATAATGCTGCAGTTATAGATATAAAAAAAGCAACATAATTTACTAATTGTGAATATTGAAAGAAAATTTCTGCTTGCTTTTTCTTGGTTCCAGTAATGCGCAAGTTTCCAATAGATGCTGTAACAGCACTCAAGCCTTGATTAATTACTGTAGTAATACCATTAATAATCAATGTATAGTTTGAATATTTTCCAACTGCAGCCAACCCAATAAATCCTGATAATAAAAGATTGTCTGTACCAAAAACAACCACTCCACCTATCTTCGAAGAAATCATACCTATAACGTTTCGTTTTAAATAGCTTAATGTTTTCTTTTCAACACGTTCGGTTACTCGTTCTTTGAGATATGGATATCTCTTATTAGCCAATTTTGAAATCTGCCAATTACTTAAAACAGTAAAGACGATCTGTATGACTAAATATACATAATAAGACTTATACATAACTAAGAAAATTATCTGTATAGATTGCATCACCACATTGAAAATAAGCTGATTGAAAGAATTGATATACCCTTCCTGATTTGCAACAAAAATGGATCTTTTATAACTCCAGAAATAAGATAACACCGAGTTCAATAAATATAAAAGAAAAGCAATATAAATATTTCCGACATCGTACTTTCCAGCGATTAAGTATGGTAGAAATATTAATATAACCGCGCCACCAAACATTAATATTAGGGCAATAATATGGTAACACCTTTTATAAAGAAACATTAACGCTTTAATTTGTGGTATGTCATGTTCGCTTAAGGGTCTGTACATAGAAAATACAATTGCTGAACCTATTCCCAGTTCTGCAAATGACAATATATTCAAAAGATTTGTGAATAATCCATTTAATCCTAAATATTGCTCTCCCAATACCCTAATAAAAATGGTACGAGAAACAAATGAAAAAAGCAGGCTTAAGAATTGTCCAATTATCGCTACAGTTGAATTAATTACTGATGCTTTTCTTCTGTTCTTCACTTTTTACCTCCTCAGTATTCCAACATCAATCGAATTCGAAAATATATTATAGCAAGACTAGCCTGCCCATGTTCAAACACCATAGACAATCTGAATTTACGTAAAAAGACATCATTGAACACTTGTACCGCATAATTTTTATATTCTATTTTCCTTAACATAGATACTTGACGAATATAGTTCATTAAGAATATTAGAACATTAACGATCATTGCCGAATAAGCTTTACTGTACCCCTCTTTATGAGCCCACTCAATAAAGTCCAATTGATGATTCACCAATTTAATTCTTCCTTCATCAAAGGTCATATTCGTATTTCCATCTCGATTTTCACGATAAAAGTATCTATCCTCATCAATTATTTTACATTTTATTATATTTTGAAATGCATGCATAAAGAAAAGAATTTCTTCATGAACTTCCCCTTCAGGAAAAAAAACTCCACATAAAGTCTTTCTGCGAAAGACTTTATTCCAGACCACCGTACCTATTCTACCCAAAAACATCTCAGAAATAAAAGAATCAATCGAAACATCTCCACCGCTTAAACGTTTTTTTTGTTTCGGAAATAAATATGATATCAGGTCTGTATCATCATCAAATCTTAAAACAGCATCATATAAAAATAACGGATCGTAAATATCATCTGGATCCAGAAATGCAATTAAATCTCCAGTAGCTTTTTTTAATCCAACATTTCTTGCATGTGATTGTCCAAAATTAGCCGTTTGGATTAAAATAAATCTATCGTCATCCTGAGTATATCTTTTTGCTAACTGATAAGACATGTCAGTTGAACCGTCGTCAACCAATATTGCCTCAAAATTTGTATACTTTTGTTTTATAATACTCTCAATTGATTGACGGATATATCCTTCCACATTATAAATCGGAACAATTATAGTTACTTTTAGTGTGTTATCCATTAGTTTTTCTCTTTATCTTTTCTACTTTCAAAAATTGCGAATCTTTACTTAATAGCATTAGCAGTAGGATTCCTGAAAAAAACACAATATGATTATTAGCAATTCCAAAAAATGAAAAAATCACTAACATATTTTGCAGTACCAGAGACACTGGCTGATACATAGACCGCATAGATTTCCAGAAGTATAAATACACAACTACCAAACCAATAATGCCGATATCCAAAAAGGTAGCAAGCATTTGGTTATCCACAGTATTCTCAGTAAAGCTCTTCACTATCGCGTCATATTGATACCCTTTTCCAAAAAGATACGAAACTATATTTTGCTGATAATAATTCTCGAAAAATATCAAACCTCTAAATCTCGCACGTAGAGTTCCAAAAAAAGCACTTTGAAAAAAAGTAAGTGTGTTTAACACATTGGCTATCTCGACTGTAACTGCTTGCATTATAATACCAACAATAAAAAGAATATTTTTCATCTTGTTACTATTAACAAAACGAAGAAACATTAACAATACAAACAAAAAATATATGTTTCGAGTCAGAGTCATAATAAGTGCAATAATAAATAATGTTCCTAGAGGAAGCTTAGCATATCTATTAATTTTCAACTTGCCAAAAAACAACACTGCTAACCCTAATAATAGAAATAGACCAAGTGTCATTCCGCTATCAAATAGTCCAAATGCACGATAACCACCATTACTACCGAGAATTCCCAGAGAAGAAACATCATTTAATTGTGTACTTGCAACAGATGCATCACCATTTTGATTTACAATTGGCACAATCGATTGGCCCGTTATGTATTGAACAATTCCCAGAAGAGCATTAGGAACTGTATACACGACGATCCCCCAATACATCGCAGACAACGACAATGTAAACCTGTTATACTTAAAAATCGACAATGCCATAACAACAATTAAAATGAAGTATCCTGACATACGCCACGAAACGGGTTGTGAATTGATTCTAGATGTAATTACCAAAACAATAATCAGCACAATAAAATATAGAAAACCTGATACACTAATTTTCAAGTTATTTAAAGTAAATTCATTGGAATATGCAGCTGCAGAAATTATAAAAAAAATAATTAAAACAAACACAAATAATAGTTTAATAAAATAACCAGCTAACTGTTCATTTATCCCGATCATATCTGATAATCTTGCAATCACACTTGGCACCATTTGTATTAATATCAGAATAGTTAACACAAAACTAATAAACTTCTTCATAATATAAGTTTCCTCAAATTCTTGAGTTATTCTTTCAACAAAATTTCTTCAAATAATTTGGCACTTTTTTCAAATGTAAACTTCGAAACCTTACTTTCACCAGCGTACCCCATTCTAATACGTTTAGAGTCATTTTTAAGAAGTGTCACAATATTTCGAGCCAAAGCTTCAACATCACCGGGGCGACTCAATAGTGCTGTTTGTTCATGTATACCGAAATCATCTACTCCCCCATTTTTAGTGGATACTAAAGCTGCTCCACACGCCATGGCTTCAGTTGCTGTTAAACCCCATCCTTCAAGATAACTTGTTAATATATAGATTGACGACCTGTTATATATAAGATTTCTCAATGTATCCTCATTTACATTTTCATAATAAGTATAATAATTTGGTAGTTGGTATAGAGGCTTATGGGTTCCAAACATAATTACTTGAAGATCAGGGATATTTTTTTTTACAATTTTTAGTGCTTCAATACCAACTATTGTTCCTTTAGATGGATTTGGATGTTGAATTAAGCTCACAATATGGCTTCTGCTTTCAATAGGAACCGTAACAAAAAAATCATTTGTATCTACATAATTACGAACCAAGTACACATTAGAATCGTATTTTTTCACCTTGTTATAAAGCCATGTACTTATAACTATTTTTTTATAAGGAAGCTTCCAGGCTTGACGGACAATCTTTTTATCATAGTAAACTTTTTCATCATGCTGAATTAAATAAAAGCAGTGCGTAAAATCATCAAGTTGTTCTCCCAAGCTCAAGGCAATTCCGTAATCGAACGCTAAGAGAATCTCATTTGCCCTTTTTGATATTTTCTTCGTTGAAAAACAATAATTTACTTTGATAGTTTTATTTAATTTGAACCAATCTATATGATTTTGAAACTTTTTCCTTAACAAAAATGTCCGAAAATGTTTTATTGTTGCCAATTGATTCCATTTTCTCGCACGAAATGGCGTATCGGCAACAAATGTAATACATATCTGATGCCCCCTCTCTGCAAGATAATTGGCATATTCATATAGAATTTTTCTCCCACCAGAAGGCGTATCATCATGAAAGCGCAAAACAAAATGTATTAGCACTATTTTCCCTCCCTTCGAGTTTTTTCTATCCACTGTGCTTTACCCAAAACACCTTTAACTCCCTGTCTCATCGCTTTTTTTAGCAATAAAAACTTCTTAATTCCATTGATATTTTTAGGCATGTAATCAATGAACATCCAAAGCTGTAAGAAATAATAATTCATCCAAAATATCAAGTTATTACTTTTTAATTCTATATAACTAATATAAAGTTCATTTCTGTAAGTATATAATGGCCTATATATCTCATCAGTTGTAAAAAATGCGCCCCTATTGGTTTTTTTTATGGAATTAATTTCTTGCCATGCTATGCCCTGATCATATGACTTTGCCTCTTTATATTGGTAAATTTGATAACCATTTCTCGTAATCCTCAAAGTGAAATCTATATCATCAGAATACAAGTAAAAATCCTTATTGGGTAACCCCACCTCATCAAGCAGTTTTACTGGAAATATCAACCCGGAGTATGGAGCAGTTATCAAACGATTCACTTCAGCATATTTTCGCGGAATCATTTTGTAGTTTTTAAACAAAACATGTAGTAATGTAAATCCATTAATTGTGTTGAAGATAGAGTCAATGGTCTTTTCAAATTCTTCCGAGAATGCCAAATCACTTTGAACTTCAGGTCTAAACAATGACCAGATATGCTTGTTCTCATAAGAATATAAATGTTCCGCACAATTTAGTGCTTTGAAAGCATTGTCATCTATAATATTATCATCGTCCATAATTAAGACATTAAAATTATGCTCCGATTTATTTTTCAAATATTTCAATCCGACATAAAACCCGCCTGCAGATCCTTCATTCTTTTCATTTATTATAAGTTTCAGTTTTGGAAAAGAGCTAATTTTAGATTGCAAATCATATTCCAACCCATTTTGTACAATAATCACTTCATCTATTCGCTTATGTTTCATAATCGAATCTAACGTTTTTTTCAGCAAAGGCCATCTTTCTCCGTAAGTAACAACTACGACCTTTGTCACTAAATTTTCGAAGTCCATAGGAATTTACTTTTTCTCCTTACTCTGATTCCTTACTAACTTTAAATAAACCTCTGTTGAATTTACCATATTGTCTAATTGGAATTTTTGTCTACTAATCACATTATTAAAGGTTTCACGTGTAGCAGTATTTTGATGATGCAATACGCAGATTGAAGGATCAAATTTCGATATTAAATGCCGTTTTTTTAAATTCAAGCTCATAATTTCAGTTTCAAAATAAAAAAACGTATTTTCATCAAATGGAAACTTAACATGATCAATAAACCCTTTTGAGAAAACCAAAATTGAACCATGCAAAACAACATTTGTTGCAGGTTGTAGGTTCACGTTTGATTTTCTACTGTCTAATTTAACCTTTAAAGATCGAAGTAATAATATATTCTTTAAGCTTGCTCTAAGGGCAAATTTAAATTTACTTTGATTTAATAATTTTTTATTTTTTCTATTTATACTTAAGACTTGATCATAAGTGTAAATACCATATTTTTTAGGATTTTGGTGCACACCCGTTTCTGGGACTAAAATATCTGGGCCTAAGACATCAAAATATTCATCTGTAAAAGACTGTTGTATCTGCTGAATAAATTTTTTGTTAGTAAATTCTATATCATTATTCAATAAAACATAAAAGTCAGCATTATATCTATGTGCAAATTCATATCCAACATTACATCCTCGTGCGAAACCAAAATTTTCCTTATTTAAGAGTACATCTACACAATCAATATTAGCAAAATGCGAAAACAGTTTTTTCCCGGATTCATTTGGGGAATGATTATCAACAATAATTATCCGCTTGCTTCCATAAAGATCGTTCAAAATATGATTTACTGCGTTGAGGGTTGAATCAATTGCCATATAATGTAATATTATAAAAATTGTCATTACTGTATCCTTTTATCCTTTAAATGACTTTTTTTGTAGGCTGGTTCTTCAGACGCATAATTATTTCCATATAATTGTTTTAAATACTTGTCATACTGTTCAGGAATACGAAATTGTGTATCTTCGAAATTGACTACTTTCCCTTTTCCCCATACCTTTTGTGGGAAAAGTTCTTTATCAAATAATGAACCCGTTATAGTTCCTTTCCATGCAGTTCTACCCCAATTTTTACGATAAATTTTATCTAACTTATCGTAAACTTGATTTTGCGTGTAGAATTTCTGAATTCCTGTCCACTTAATCATCTTGATAGCCCTCTGTCGAAAACTCGAGTGAATCATTATTGTATCCTTAATATCTACGGTCCAAACAGCTCCCAAAGCACGAAGTATACCAACCCGATATTTGAAAATTTTTCTACCAATCCAAGTATTCGGTACATTATCTAATGGTAAAATATCAATTATTGAAAAACCTAAATGATTATTTTTAGGTAATCCTTCCTTAATGCGTAAATCTTCTTTGATTAAAAGTCTTGGAAAATATGCATGAATTTGGTCACCATAAGTATAACTTGCAATCCAAAAATTTTGAGACCACTCTTCTGAGAAAACTTTCAAAAGCTTTTCATAATCATCCCTAGGAACTGCAATATCCATATCATCATCCCAAGGGATAAATCCACCATATTTTACGGCTCCCATTACTGAACCACCACGTAGAAAAAAAGAAATATTATGCTCATGTGCTACCTCTCTAAATTCCTTAAGCGCCATTAATTCAATTTTTTGAATTGATGTCATAATTAAAAATTTCACTCCTTATTTTCTATATTTAATAATTTTTGCAGGAACTCCGCCCACCACACTTAATTTTGGAACATCATCCGTTACAACTGCTCCCGCGGCAATTACTGCCCCAGTATGTATCGTAACTCCATCAAGAATTGTTACCTTTGCTCCAATCCAAACATTATCCTCAATCGTTACACCTTTTCTACTTGTACCTTGATTCCTAATAATCTCTTTTTGATTCTTAAAGTTATGGTTTTCAGCATGTAATGAAAAATACGGTCCAATAATAACATCATTACCTATGCAAACTGACCCACGAATCGAAAGCATTGAATTCGCAGAAATACCTACATTATCTCCAACAATCAATTCCACACCTAAATCTTGCAGCACTCCAAATCCCTCAATCATACTATTTCTACCCAAAGTAAAATTCTTTCCAAGCTCAATATTATGCTTCACCCTGGCATCAATAAACGAGCCACTGCCAAGATTTAACGTGCCATGCGTAATAATATTTTGTGGCGAAATAACCGTTACTTTTTTGTCACGAAAAATAACACCGTATCCTTTAATACGAAATCTTAAAAACATTCCCCGTATAATCATAAATCCTCTTATTATCACCGTACTTAATAACTGTATCTGAGTCATATCCTTATCAATTAAATACTTCGACCCTTTTAATTTATATATAATATTTTCAATCAGCTTTTTTAGCATTTTTAATCACCCATTTGTAAAATCAATTTAACATTACTAGGGTCTTCTAAATAATTGTAGTTGCTATCTTGTGATGGCATATTTTTGTAGGTGACCTTTTGTATTGGAAATTCATTAAAAGCCTGCTTTATAGCTTCTGGGTTTTGCTTATCTCGCAACTGATACATTAACATCAGTGGCAAACTATTGGGAATTTTCTTAATATTGAGCATTTCCTCAGGATGATATTTTAAAACCAAGTGTAAAAATATATGAAACAAAAAATAATCAACAATATACCTGTTTTTCTTCCAGTACTTCATCAGTAATTCATATGTTTGTTTTAATACCGGCTCATTTTTGCGTGCAGATAACAACCAACTAGATAGCCAAATAGCATTTCCTGATTGACCTGGTCTCAAATTTTGAAAAAAGAATAATCCCTTATCAATTTCTTTCAGTATATCTGCCGGAACTTTTTTAATAAATACAGTAGCATCTACCCAAACACCACCATATTCAATTAAGAGATACAATCTTAACAGATCGGAAAAATGCGTGTTACTAATCAATCCTTTATTCCATTTTTCCATAACAAAATCTGGAAGATGGACATATGATGTCAAATTTTCGTTATCAATTAAAATCACTTTTCTGTTTGGAAAGTTTTTTCGAACAGACTTTATTGCTTGTTGAACTATAATAGGCGCGTTTTCTTCGCCTTGTAACCAACTCATCCAAACTATATTTCCAGTAGAAGTTTCCGTAGGACTTTCCAAAGGCTTTTCTAAACTATTTTTATACTTTTTCTCCAACTTTTTCTTTACTTTATTTCGTCTGCCCATTTGTACCAGCTCAAGGGATGTCTTATCTGTACCATTAATAAGTACGGATATACCGGTATATAAAAAGGTTCTTGAATAAAAAGACTCCTCCATAAATTTCTTCACATCGTCAGATCGCAATTTCATAAATTATCTGCACCTCATAATATTCTTTTTCTGCATTCATACACTACTTATAAAAACTAATTCAATTTCGGTTTATTAGCAGAAGCCAGCGAAGAATCAACTTTTTGAGGTCTAAAGGGTAGTCCATTTACTGCTAAACTTTGTTTAAAAAAAAGATTTACGGCTGTTGATAAATCTAATCCCATATCGTTAAATAATGCCTTTAATTTGTTCTTTTCATCTTTATTGATACGCATTGCAAACATAGTTTTTTCATCTTTACCTAGAGCCATAATTATATTTCCCTCACATATTAAGATTATTCTTTTTTTCTACTAAACTTCTATTAAACATCGATAAAGCTTCTTGCCAGGTCAAAATTTGATAACCAGTTGCTTTAGCTTTATCCAAATTCATCACTGAATGCTGTGGCCGATAAGCCTTTTGTGGGAACTGTTCAGAAGTAACTGGCGCTACTTCAACATCAGTATCCTTCAAAATTTCCTTCGCAAAGTCATACCAAGTGGCTGTATTATCGTTACTTAATTGATAGGTCCCTGAAGCGGCTTCAGTTTTCACCAGGTGGGCCATAAATTCTGCTAATGTTCGCGTCCAGGTTGGTCGTCCAAGTTGATCATTGACGACTGTCAACTTGTCATGCGTCTTTGCTAAATTCTGCATTGTGAAGACAAAGTTATGCCCAAATTCACCGAAAACCCAGCTAGTCCGAACAATATAGTAATCAGCACCGCTATGACGAACGGCTTCTTCACCAGCCCACTTAGCACGCCCGTACTCATTCTTGGGGTTGGCTGGGTCATCTTCTAAATATTCACCTTTATTGGTGCCATCAAAAATGTAGTCAGTAGAAACATAAACCAATTTAACACCCTGTTCAGCTGCTACTTGGGCTAAATTTTTTGTTCCATCAACATTGACCAGCCAATTGAGGGCTTTGCCTTCATCTTCGGCCTTATCAACTGCTGTGTAAGCCGCGCAATCATATAAGACCGCTGGTTGTAACTCTGCAATCTTAGCTTTGACTGCGTCTAAGTCTGTAATATCCAATTCTTTTTCAGTCAGCGCGTCAAATACCATCCCTTGTTCATTTAATAGTCGTTGCAACTCATGACCTAACTGACCATTGGCACCAACAATCATTACTTTAGCCATTTTTATTTTCTCTCCTAGAAAATAAGCGAACTGTCCATTGACACTCCGCCTATTTAAAACATTTGATATTTTATTGCCCGTTCTTGGCGTAGTTTGATTCAACCTTGTTCTTATCTGCTTGCCACCAGTCTTGATGGTCCGTATACCAATCAATCGTTGCTTTCAAACCAGACCGGAAGTCAGTAAACTCTGGCTGCCAACCTAATTCCGTGCGCAACTTAGTTGAATCGATTGCATAACGTAAATCATGGCCGGGACGGTCCTTAACAACATCATAGGCATCTTTAGGCTGACCCATTAATTCAAGAATCATTTCCAAGACGTCCTTATTGTTCATTTCGCCATCGGCACCAATCAGGTAGGTCTCACCAATCTTACCCTTGGTTAAAATATCCCAAACGGCCGCAGAATGGTCGTTCGTGTGAATCCAGTCACGAACGTTTTTACCACTACCATATAATTTTGGCCGAATACCACTTAAAATATTGGTAATTTGGCGTGGAATAAATTTCTCAATATATTGATAAGGACCATAATTATTTGAGCAGTTTGAAATAGTGGCTTGTAAGCCAAACGAACGCACCCAAGCCCGAACTAAGAGATCACTGCTGGCCTTAGATGAAGAGTATGGGCTGGAAGGCTTATACCGACTAGTTGGTGTAAACTTCTCGCCAACACCCTCACCATGGCCCGGTAAATCTTCCCGTAATGGTAAATCACCGTATACTTCATCAGTGGAAACATGGTGGAAGCGTTTGTTGAACTTATGTGCGGATTGAATCAGCGTATAAGTCCCAATAATATTCGTTTCGATGAATGGCCATGGATCCTTCAATGAATTATCATTGTGGCTTTCAGCGGCGTAATGGACAACCGCGTCAGTTTGTTGCATTAATTCATCAACTAAGGGCGCATCACAAATGTCACCCACAACTAATTTAACCCGGTCGCCTAGAATTTCTTCCAAGTTGGCCCGATTACCAGCATAAGTTAACTTATCTAACACGGTAATCTTGACTTCGGGATGATGATTATAAACATAGTGAACAAAGTTAGAGCCAATAAAGCCGGCACCACCGGTAACTAATAAGTTTTCCATGACGTCTCCTCAAATTTCGCCGTAAGCAAACGGATTGTTCTGTTCAAATTCTTTGAAGGTCTGTTGTTTAGCATCCTTTTCAGAAGTAATAGCTTGATCGTAGTCAATAGGCCAGTTAATGTTTAAATCTTTATCCATAAAGGTGATTCCACCATCAGCTTCAGCATTGTAGTAGTTATCACACTTGTATAAGAAATTAACATTATCAGTCAATGTCACAAAGCCATGGGCAAAGCCACGGGGGACTAACAATTGACGGTGGTTACTTTCAGAGATAATATAGCCTTCCCATTCCCCGTACGTAGGTGAGCCAGCACGAACGTCCACAATAACATCAAGCACGGCACCAGTCACCACGCGAATCAATTTAGTTTGCGCTGCCTTGCCACGTTGAAAATGCAGTCCCCGCAAAACACCCGCTTCAGCTGACAATGATTGATTATCCTGAATGAAATCAAAATCAATTCCAGCTTCTTTGAAATCACGGTCAGAGTAAGTTTCCGTAAAGAACCCGCGCTTGTCACCAAAAACTGCTGGTTCAATAATCTTAACATCTTGTAACTTAGTCGTTGTTACCTTTAATTTGCCCAAAATTTAAGCCCTCCCAATTAATCTTAATAAGTATTGACCGTAATCATTCTTCTTCAATGGTTGCGCCAATTCATACACTTTATCAGCATCGATATAGCCCATCCGATAGGCCACTTCTTCGAGACAAGCCACTTTTAGGTTCTCACGTCTTTCAACAGTTGCAATAAAACTACTTGCTTCTTGTAATGAATCATGGGTCCCAGTATCAAGCCAGGCAAAACCACGACCCATGAGTTCAACATCTAACTCATTATGTTCTAAGTAAACTTTGTTGATATCCGTAATCTCCAATTCACCACGTGGTGATGGTTGAATATTCTTCGCAATATCAACGACTTGATTATCATAAAAATACATTCCCGTGACGGCATAATTACTAGCTGGATGGTCTGGCTTTTCAACAATGGACTTTGCATGCATATTTTCATCAAAGTCAACGACACCAAACCGCTCCGGATCATTGACATGGTAACCAAAGACCGTGGCCCCCTTCGGCTTAGCGCTAGCATGTTGAAGCATCTTGGATAAGCCGCCACCATAATAAATATTATCACCTAAAATAAGGCAAACTGAGTCGTCACCAATAAAATCAGCACCCAAAATAAACGCTTCAGCCAGACCATTAGGATTTTCTTGGACTGTATAAGATAACTTCAAGCCCAAATCATGTCCATCCCCCAGTAACTCTTTGAATCTTGGTGTATCTTTTGGTGTTGAAATGATTAATATATCCCGAATACCTGCCAACATCAGTGTTGACAGTGGATAATAAATCATAGGCTTATCATAAATGGAAATTAACTGTTTTGAAATGGCCCGGGTAATTGGATATAGTCTCGTTCCCGACCCTCCAGCTAAAATAATGCCTTTCATTCATATTTCCTCCTCGTATAACACACGTACTAGACTAGTAGTTTCCACTAAATACTTTCTCGTATTTATTAATGATAATTGACCAATCGAACTGTTTAAGTATCCGATTCTTGGCTAAGAAGCTTAACCGATTTATTCCGTCACAATCTAACTGCTCAGTACGTTTGATTAAAGAACTTAAAGAACCATTGTCCTTTGTCCAGTAATATGCCCCCGACATTCCGACTTCACGATTAAACCCAACATCTAACAACAAATTAACTTTGGTACTACCTAACGCCTCTAAAAGTGAAGGATTGGTTCCCCCCACCTCATGACCATGCAAGTACGCGAACGCATTCTCACGAATAAATTTCAAGATTTGATTGTCATAAACAGTTCCCACAAACTTAATACGCTGATCATTTAAGAAATGATTTGACTTCTCCAAATCATCATAAAACTTGTCCTTTTTAACATTAGTAATAATAATCAAATCTTTGTTGGTATCAGACTTCATAAATTCTTTAATCATCGTTGCATAATTATTTTCAGGTACAAAACGACCAACGATTAAATAATAATTATTGGGCTTCACATTAAATTTTGCGTACCATTCTTTAACCTTTTGATTGCGTAAACTGACCTCAGATTTTTTAATATCAGAACCATATGCTATGTATCGAGTTTGCGGCTGATATTTTGAGTAATCTGTTTTGATGTATTTCTCAATGCTTTGACTATCACAAATTAAAAGGTCGGCATGCTTTACCATTAATTGTTCAGACAATTTCCAGTATTTGCGTACAGGAAGGCTCCATTTAGCACGTAACCATTCGTGTCCATCAGGATTAACTAGCAATTCACCATTGAACAGTTTCAATTGCTTCTTAAAGTGATTAATAAATGGTCCCATTCGACATGCCAAGACGTAAACAATTGGATGTGCAATTTTTTTCCGACGAATAATTTTCAAAGCTTCTTTAAACGCTTTAACATCATACATAATTGCTTTAGCCGGACCAATATTGGGAACATCTACATTAAAACAAGTTGCATCATTATATTCATATAAATCAGCTTTATTCTCAGATAGATCACGTCGGCAAGCTACATAGTAATGAATTCGATTTGTTTGTTTCCGGGCTGTTAATTGATCCACAAAGGATTCAAAGCCACCATATCTAGCCGGAATTCCCTTTGCGCCTACGATAAATACCTCTCTTTTTTGCACTTTCTAAAATTCCGCCCTTTCGATGATTAAAACAACTAATACAAATTGTTTAATACGCTCCATTTGGTCTAAACATGATTTTAACCGTTCTAAATATAATCCATAAATCAAATTTCAAACTGCGTTTCTGAACATAAATCAAATCCAGTCTAACCATTTCATCAAAACCAACACTATTGCGAACCGTGGCCTGCCACAATCCAGTGCATCCAGGCTTAACATACAAGCGTTGCTTATCATAGTCTGTATATTCTTTAACTTCTCGTTCCAGTGGCGGTCGTGGTCCAACTAAACTCATATTCCCCTTCAAAACATTAACAAGCTGTGGTAATTCATCAATACTGTATTTTCTGATGAATGAACCAACTTTAGTTACACGAGGATCTAATTTCATCTTGAACATGGCACCATCAACGTCATTTTCTGAAATAAGTGTCTTCAAGAGTTCATCAGCATTCGATACCATTGATCGAAACTTATACATTTTAAATCGTTTACCGCCTTTTCCAACTCTTATTTGCGAATAAAAAACTTTGCCTTGGGAGTCCTCAGCCTTGATTGCAATTGCCACTACTAAAAACATAGGTGACAATAGAACAAGCGCCGTGAAACTAGCACACACATCAAATAATCGCTTTATTAATCGATATCCATACCGCTCTCGTTGAACAATCGGATCAATAATAATTGTTTTTGAATTATCCCCACTGTATTCCATCACAGCCACACCTTTTATTAATTGATAAAGCTAACTTTCTTAACCTACTAAAATAGCCAAAACTTCCGCTGCCTTTTAGGTAAACATATATTTGAAATGTCAATCAACTCACCATTCAACAAATCCCGAGCATTGGCTGCAAAACGTTCAGGATATTGAGAATCCATATCATTTAAGACTTGATAGGCCTTAGTCATAGCAAAGCCCCGATTTTTCAGCGTATGCGCATCTGATGCGACCACTTGAACCAAACCACACTTAACGAATTCTTTTGCAGTTCGCTGTACTTGTTCCCCAAAAGCGCCAACTAAACTCGTGGCCGTAACCTGTGCCAAGACCCCATTCTCGGCCAACTTGTATAATCGCTGCGGTTCGGCAATAATTTGAGCATTCCGTTCAGGGTGTGCAATGACCGGGGTAATCCCCTCACAAGACAATTGAAAAATCATCTCATCCAAGTAACTTGGTACCATCTCGTGGGGAAGTTCTAACAGTAAATAGTGTCTACTGGTATCTATTCCCAACAAATCATCAATATTTTCCATCAGCTGACCATTCAGATGTACCTCTTGACCAGGAAAAATGGTTAACGGAATATCATTTGCATCTAGCTCTGCTTGAAATACCTTAACCGCCGCTGCCACATCACCGGCATGATTGAGGTAGTGCCGATCCATATGATGTGGTGTCGCTAAAATATAGCGAATCCCGTCAGCCACCGCCTGCCGTGCCAATTCCAATGACGCTTCTAAGGAAGGTGAACCATCATCAATGGCTGGTAAGATATGGCAATGTAAGTCAACTAAATTATTTATCTTCATCGCTGTAGTACCCGTAGCCACTGTTATAGCCGTAGTATCCGTGATGAGAGCCATCACGAACATCGTTCAGCACCGCACCCAAAATGTTAGCTTGCGATTTCTTTAATGAATTAACAGCATCACGGACCGCTGCTTTTTGGGCCACACCTTGGCGAACAACTAAGACCGTGCCATCAACTTTATTAGCAAGCAACTGTGAGTCAGTCACTGGCAAAATTGGTGGTGCGTCAACGATCACCAAATCTAATTTACGCGTTGCCGAAGTCAAAAATTCGGTCATTTTATTACTACCCAATAGTTCAGCAGGATTAGGCGGCTTAGGACCACTCGTCATCACAAATAGATTGCCAATGACGGGATGAATTGCATCATTCACGTCGTCCAACTGATTAGCTAACCATGAGCTCAATCCCTTATGATTTTTAAGCCCAAACGTTTTATGAATCGTCGGTCGTCGCAAGTCAGCATCGACCAATAAAACTTGCATCCCTTCCTTGGCATACTCCACTGCTAAGTTGCCACTTACTGTCGATTTGCCCTCGCCAAGCATGGCTGAAGTCACCATCAAAGTTCGTAACTTATGGTCAGTAGCCGTAAAATTGATATTGGTTCGAATTGTTTTAATCTGCTCAGTAATGACCGACATGGGTTCATTAATCGTGGTGAGATTAATTGGTGCCGTAGTCGCTATATTCTTTTCTTTACGTTTAAACATCTAGCACCCTCCTAAACTCGTTTCATCGCTTGTGACGATGTTCGATCGTTATGCGTATGATAGCCGCCATTCAGATTCAAGGCCTGTTTCTTCATTGAATGGTGATGTTGATGGTTAACCAAGCCTAAACTAGTCAATCCTAATTCATCAGTTAAGAAATCGGCGTCGTGAACGCGGCGATCAGTGAGCATCCGAATCGCTGCATAAACAAATCCTAATAGTAAGCCGACAACTAACCCAATCAACATATTCAGTGGCTTCTTCGGCGATACTGTGCCACTTGGCGTTTCGGCCGGAGCAACAATCGTGACGTTGTTAACTTTAATAATCTTTTGCACTTGGTTCTTAAAACTACGAGCAATTTGATTAGCAATCGTCGCACTAGCTTTCGCATTAGCATCAGTCACGGCAATTGAGAAAACCTGTGAGTTGGTCGTGCTTGTCACACTCACTTCACTTTTCAATGAGTTCAGTGAGCGCTCAATACCATAACGTTTACTTAATTGTTGCTTAGCTGGGTTTAAAACCACCTGTCCAGCAATTAATTCCTTGTAGGTCGTAATCATCTGAACATCGGCCTGCTGCCCAACATACTCAGTAGCGGCATTAGTATTCTTACGGTTAACCAAAATCTGAACACTCGATTGGTACTTAGGCGTAATTACAAAGAAGGTCAATCCTGCGGCAACTATCAATCCCACCAACGTAAAACTGACAATTGCGCGCCAGTACTTACGGATAAGCCGGATAAAAAAGTCAAAACTTACTGCTTGATCCATCATTCACTCTCCAAATTAACTAGATTAAAACTACATTTTATGTAACGTCATTAAAATAAAAAGAAAGATTCCTTTTACATCAATGCTTCACGTTAATTTTTATAAAATGAGTTTAAGATTGTATGAATTGAACTAATAACAACCATTTTTATACAAAAAAATTCACATTATATTGACAAATGTTTATGTGATGTTATATTTAACTACAGATTATGGATAAACGGCACTATTTTTTTTAAAATAGTGCCGTTTATTCGTTTAATCGAGTATTGTACTAGATGTTTGATTATATTTATTAATTAATATAGTTTATAATTAATGCTTAATAGTCATAATTAGTATGTCCCACGAAAGGGTGTGATTAATATTTACTACAATGTTGAGCCCTTACGTTCCAATGAAGAAATCACTGACTTCGTTAATAAGGCTCGGAACGGTACACACGGTGAACGTAACACGCTGTTAATTCTAATTGGTTTAAATACTGGACTTCGAATGAGCGATATTCTTAACTTAAAGGTCGGACAGATTCGCTATCACGATATTGTCCACATTACTGAAAAAAAGACAAAAAAAAGGCGTGTGATTTTACTCACACGCCTACGTCCACAAATCAATCACTATATTAAAGATTTACCAGATAATGAATATCTTTTTACCAATCGACAGCATCAGCCACTAAGTGTTAATGCCGTTTATAAGCTTTTCCAGACCATCGCCCGTAAAATGCACCGAACGGATATCGGTACCCATACGCTTCGTAAAACTTTTGGCTACCATTATTATCAGCAAACCCACGATATTGGAACTTTGATGATGATTTTCAATCATTCTAGTGAAGCAATTACAAAACGGTATATTGGGCTCAATCAGGATGTTATTTTGAAGCAGATGGCTGGGTTTTCATTAGGGATTGATACTCAAAATAAAGCCACCTCCCCTAATCAAAAGACTGGTTAAACTATTACGATTAGTTTAACCAGTCTTTTTTATAATGATATCAGACAAACCCATTATTTATTGATTGTTACGAGCATAGGTCATCTCAACTTTATTTTTATCCATCTGCCACCAATCTTGGTGATCCACATACCAATTAATGGTCTCCTGCAATCCAGATTGAAAATCAGTGTATAGCGATTGCCATCCCAATTCATCACGAATCTTTGATGCATCAATTGCATAACGTAAATCGTGACCAGGACGGTCTTTAACAATATCATATGCATTTTGGGGTTGCTTCATTAACTTTAGAATCATTTCTAAAACAGCTTTATTACTCATTTCACCGTTTACACCAATGAAATATGTTTCACCAATTTTTCCTTTAGTTAAAATATCCCAAATAGCCGCAGAATGATCGTTCACATGAATCCAATCACGTATGTTACTGCCACTTCCATATAATTTTGGGCGTCGTCCGCTCAGAATATTAGTAATTTGACGTGGAATAAATTTCTCAATATGTTGATATGGACCATAATTATTTGAACAATTCGAGATTGTCGCCTGTAAGCCAAATGACCGAATCCAGGCTCTAACTAACATATCACTACTTGCCTTAGATGCAGAATATGGGCTTGACGGTTGATAAGGACTGGTTGGAGTGAACTTTTCATTACTTCCAGATAAAGGTAAATCACCATAAACCTCATCCGTTGAAACATGGTGAAATCGTTTATGGTATTTACTAGCTGCTTGAATTAGCGTATACGTACCAACAATATTAGTCCGAATGAATGGCCACGGATCAATCAGTGAATTATCATTATGACTTTCTGCTGCAAAATGAACAATCATATCTGTCTGACGAACTAATTTAGCAACCAACGGACCATCACAAATATCTCCTATAACCAATTTAACACGATTCCCCAGTAAGCTGGCAATGTTCGCTCGATTACCAGCATAAGTTAGCTTGTCTAGAATAGTAACTTCTACTTCTGAATGATGCTGTAACACATATGTGACAAAGTTAGCTCCAATAAAACCTGCGCCACCAGTTACAAGTAACCGTATCATACTCATAATACCTCCTTACCATATATTTCTTCTATTATAACAAAGGCCACATCCATCATAACCGGTTCTATGATATTTGGTGTTGATAGATTTCATCCATCAACACTATTTTTGTGCACAACAAAAGGACATACCGTTCTGTGCTACAATCAAGGCGACCAAAACCGGTTCTATAATATCTGTTGTTGGTAATTAAGTGAAAGCTTGATTACTGGCAGCAGATATTTTTGTATGTATTTTAATCATGGTATATTAAGAAAGTGCAAAAAAAAGAGATATAGTCAGCAGACTTATATCTATCCACTACCACATTTCAAGAGAAAGAAGCGACTATACCCCTATGAGTAAGGATACTAAATTCTTGTTAGGAATTAAAGACCCTAACATAAAAAAAGTAAGAATTATCAGCGATAGTCAAAAAAAGGGCCCCTTAAGGCCCAAGCAGTTTTGGACTATCGTCCCAAAGCCTGTCTAAAATGTGGTGTCGTGAACAGGAAAACAATTATTCGATATGGTTGGCGGCAAGTACAAGTTAAACTGCTCAGGAGTAGTGAGCGCGACGTCATCCTGCATCTAAAGAAACGCAACTTTAAGTGTAAAGCCTGCCAGAGCTATTTCTTAGCAGCAACTACACTAACACAACGGCATCATACGATTTCTAACAATGTTCGTTTCGCTTGCTTAGAGAAACTGAGCGAACCAGTCACGATGACGCATGTTGCTCAGGAGCTAAACATTTCAAACAGTACGGTGGTCTCAGTTTTAAAGACCTATGAACGAGATTTATTAACCCACTATGATTGGTTACCAAGTATCATTTGTATGGACGAAGTCAAGTCAACTAAGGACGCCAATGGTTCAATGAGTTTCGTCTTTATGGATGGGAAAACCCATCAATTTATAGATATCTTAGAATCAAGAACACTTGTGAGTCTTGAAAAATATTTTAATCGTTATACGAAAGCAGCCAGAATGAGTGTCAAGGTTATTGTGACGGATATGAATTATACGTATCCAGAGCTAGTCTCAGTATTTCCAAAGGCGATAATCGTTACTGACCGATTCCATGTCGTGAAATCAGCGGTAGTGGGCTTTAATCAAACTCGGATTCGTGTCATGAAACAACTTGCCACATCAAATGTTAAGTATAAGGCTCTGAAACGATATTGAAAATTACTATTGAAGCCTAATGAAAAACTTGATATTAAAAACTATCAGCACTATTTCTTTATTAATGAGTCGCATATTCAAAAACAAGTCGTCGAAGAGATGCTAGATTTCGATCCAGAACTAAGACAAGTTCTGGATCCTAGCCATCAATTTTCAGAAGAAATTGAGAAACATTTTGTCAGACTAAGAGATAGTCAAGCATCGATTGAGAACGCACTTAAATATCAACACTCAAATGGTCCTTTGGAAGGGACAAATAATAAAATCAAAGTCTTAAAACACACCGCCTATGGTTTTGACAACTTCAATAACTTCAGATTACAGATACATTTAATGTTCAAATTGAAATAGGTGCTTAGCCGTTGCGCGGCTAAGCACCTATAAAAAGATTACCAACAACAGTTGACAGAGAACCAGTAATCTGGTGTTTTTCTATTAATTATGCCGACAATTCAATCAAACATCTAATCTTCGAACAGTTGTTCAAGGCATATCTGTAGTCAATATCCCACTCTCTGTAACTATCATACAAGTTGTAGTTACTTTCTCAAGTAAATTAGTGAGGTGTGGTGGGCTTGACCAGCCTTTTGGGGTACGGCCTTTAGTCATCATTGGTTATGGTTGTGCGTACGTCTGTTCAACTTGCACTTTGGTTGTCTCCCACCAGCTACGATGGATCGTATACCACGCAATCGTATCCTGGAGACCCGCTTCAAAGTTGGTGTAGCGTGGCCGCCAACCAAGCATTTTGAAGCGTCAATTTCATAACGTAGATCGTGTCCTGGACGGTCTTGGACAATATCATAAGCGTCTTGTGGCTGCTCCATCAATTGTAAAATCATTTCGAGGACGGCCTTATTGCTCATTTCCCCATTAGCGCCAATTAGATACGTTTCACAAATTCGGCCCTTTGTTAAAATATCCCATATTGCAATCGAATGATCGTTTGTATGAATCCAGTCACGAATATTATTACCAATTCCATATAATTTTGGGCGTCGCCTACTCAAAATATTAGTAATCTGGCGTGGAATAAACTTTTCGATATGTTGATAAGGACCATAGTTATTTGAACGATTTGAAATCGTCGCCTGTAGACCAAATGACGTGTCCAAGCTCTCACCAACATATCACTACTAGCTTTAGACGCCGAGTATGGACTTGAAGGTTGATAAGGGCTTGTTGGAGTAAATTTACTTTCATCGCCACTGCCATGCTCAGTCAACGGCAAATCACCATAGACTTCATCAGTGGACACATGATGAAATCGCTTGTGATACTTAGTTGCTGCCTGTATTAACGTGTACGTGCCACCAATGTTCGTCTGAATAAACGGCCATGGATTGATTAAGGACTTATCATTATGACTTTCTGCAGCAAAATGCACGATTGCGTCAGCTTTGGAAACTAATCTATCTACTAACGGCGCATCACAGATATCGCCAACTACTAGTTTAACTCGGTTACCAAGAATGTCAGTTAGGTTGGCGCGATTACCGGCGTAAGTTAGCTTGTCCAATATGATTGTTTGTACTTTGGGATGTGAATCATAAACATATCTAGCAAAATTGGCACCGATGAATCCAGCACCGCCTGTAATTAGTAGATGATTCATATTAATAACACCTTTCTTAACTACATTTTGAATGTATGTAATCAGATTTTAAATTATTCTGTCAACACCTCCAATTTAGTAGATCAAACACTAATTATACATATATACTTACTAAAAAGCATGCTCGTACAAGTACTTTATCTATATTATACCTTTTATATCTGGATAACTACTTTATACTTGAACAAAGTTATACTTCGAGATGTTTTCATGAAACAGAATAGTTTCAGAATTACTTGCTATGAACTAAGCATCACTGTGATAGCTGTTAAGTTGCATCGAACGATTTGTAGAAACGCCCTTGAACAGTCAATAAATATGCTATAATTATTCAGTCGCATTTTATTTATTAATACAACAACTGTGAGGAATTATATGACAATTGTAAAAAACTATCTTTATAACGTCGGTTACAATATTTTGATTCTACTTACCCCGTTGCTAACAGTTCCCTATATTTCTCGAGTACTTGGTCCCTCAGGAGTCGGAATCAACGCAACAACTAATTCAGTAATTACATACTTTTTACTTGCTGGAACAGTCGGAATAACAATCTATGGTAATCGTGAAATTGCCTTTATCAGAGAAGATGATAGAAAAAGATCTCAAACGTTTTGGGAAATTGAAATTCTGCAAATTATAACAATATCAATAGCATACTTAGCATTTTGCATTTTTCTATACTTGCAGAATCAACTCAAAATATATTTCTTTTACCAATCCTTTTTGATTATTGCAGGCGCTTTTGATATCTCCTGGTTTTTTATGGGGCTTGAGGATTTTAAAAAAACAGTTATCAGAAATATGATTGTTAAGTTATTATCCTTAGCTTCAATATTTGTGTTTGTAAAAAATAGTCATGATGTGGGTATTTATATTTTAATTCTATCATTGTCGCAACTGTTAGGTAATATTACTCTATGGCCATATTTGCCTAAACTTGTCTATGCCCCCAAGACAAGCGAACTACGAATATTTCGGCATTTAAAACCTTCGCTATCTTTATTTGTTCCACAGGTTGCCACAACTATTTACCTTGCCGTAAATAAAACAATGCTTTGGAAATTGGACTCAGTTACTGCCTCTGGATACTATGATTACTCAGACAAGCTGGTAAAACTCGTGCTTGCTATCGTCACTTCTACAGGTACAGTCATGCTTCCCCATGTGGCTAACCTTTACGCCAAGAAACAGATCAACAAAGTGAAACAATACTTATATACTTCGTTCGATTTTGTTCTTTCAATTTCAATACCAATGGCTTTTGGAATTGCGAGCATTGCAACCGCATTAGCACCGTGGTTTTTCGGAAAAGCATTTACTTCTGTAAATATTCTTTTGATAATTGAAGCGCCAGTTATCGTTCTAATTGGTCTAAGTAACGTGATCGGACAACAATATTTACTACCTACAAAACAAATGCGTACTTATACAACTTCTGTAGTACTCGGCGCGATCACTAACATCATCATCGATATTCCGCTAATTCTGCATTGGGGTGTTTACGGTGCCATGTTTGCAACATTGCTTTCTGAGTTGGCAGTTACACTGTATCAACTAATCATGGTTAGAAAGTCACTAAAGGTTAATTTGCTATTTACCAATTCACTTAAGTATCTTTTCGCTGGAATCATGATGTTTATTCCTATATACATTTTGAATGTAACAATGAATATCTCCACAGTTAATCTCATCTTACAGATACTAACTGGTTTACTTGTTTATGTCGGGTTCTTGCTTATTCTACAACCTTCCATTATCTTTAAGCTAAAATCACTCAGGAAAATGTAAGTAGAAAATGAGGGCGCAAAATTAAGCGCTGATTCTTTCTAAATTATTCAGGAAAAGAGTGTTCTAAACTTCTCAAAAGCCGGGAAGTTTAGAACACTCTTTTCCATTAGAAATAAGCTAAAATTTCATGCTAATCGACACCTACTTAAGTAGTCTTGAGAGAGACACTAGTATGAATGAACTTTCGGGTTACTACTTATGCTTAACTTTTCCCGATGGAAATAAAACTCTTTTACTTTTCTATCCGTTGACCAATAAACAATTTTTGATTTATAGCCATTTCTATACAAGAAGACATAAGTGTTCTTTTCCGTTTTCAGGCGTTTATAAAAGCTATATCCATGTAATTGCTTCAGCATACGACGAATATCTTTTCCAGAACTATTCAATGTTCCATTTTTATTCTCAATTGACCAAGTGTGATCAGTCGAATCCGCAGTCCATAAAACAATCTGTTTAGCACCAAGGGCATCTAAGATTAATATTTCTCGCCTTAGATAGCTACTTTGCTGTTGCCGAGTATAATTGCCATTAAAATTTTTGGGGGTCCCAAATCCTAGTTCTGTTGCTGATATGTCTGAAGCTCTCACTTGATTTAGAGTCCTAAAAAACTTCTTGTAATATTTATTTGTTAGTAGCTGTTCCGGTCGTCCATAAATGTATGGATGAAAGCTAACATGTTTATTCTTTAATGGCATACCCGCGAAAACGGATAATTCAAAAGAATCAATTGTTTGCTTACCCATAAAAGTATAATTTCCGGTTAGAAGTACGGGCTTCTTGGCATACTGCATCAAGCAACTAGAGATATATTTATCTAGTTTAATATAATCTTTCGCTTGTGTAAGCGAAACTGGTTGATTAAACCAATAATTTCCTCCATAGTTCGCCTCATTCACACTCTCCCAAATGATATTTTCCCGGGAGTAGCGTTTAATGGTATTTCTTACTACTAACCTATAGTGCTTCTGGGCTACTTTATAATCTTCAAAATGATTGGTATGTGACATTCCATCAACTGCATTATTATCTCCCAGAGCAAAGAAAGAAAATATTGGTATAATATGCCCATCCTTACATTTTTCTACTATATAATCCAACATCTGGTTATTCAATTTAGTGTTATCAAATGACCCCACAGAGACTCTCAAATAGCTCGGTGAAAATTGCTTGATACCCACAAAATCTTTATCCACCATTGCCTTAAATGTCTCATAATTACTATTCGAGGCAGTTATCTGCCATGACCAATAATTTACACCTATTTTTTTATTAATAGGTGTATCTTGTTTTTTTAGTTTCCCAATTTTAGAGTATTGTATAAGTAGTAATCCGATGCCTAAAATGAATACAACAAATACAAATATAACAGTAATTATTGTAATCTTTTTTTTATTCAAGTAAAATTCTCCCGCTACATACATTCTTGTCAACACATCATAGATACTTTTTCACAGGTGGAATCAATCTCACAACATTTATCGTAAGTGCTGCTAGACTAACAACTACTAACACCCAAATCCAACATGCAATAAAAGAGCCTACTAATGGTAATAACCATGTAAATACTGGCAACAGTAAGATTCTATACATTTCTTCTAACAAATAGACTCCAAGAACAGCTGGTGCAAAAAAATTAATGAATAAATGTTGTTTCCGTGATTTTAACTTTTGTTCATGATTTTGAAAAAACAGAAAAATTGCCCCAGCTGGCAATACGGTAAACAACATGAAAAAGGTCTGGGAGCTTTGTTCGGACAAAACATGCGTTAAGTGAAACTGATACAACACCATAGCAATAGTTATAACTAGACCTAAGAAAGCCAATATCCACACGGTTCGTACTATTGACTTATTAGCTGCTATATCAGGCCTACGAACATGCAAGTAGTACCCTAAAAGCATATAAAAAATTACATCGGTTGATACGAAAGGAACACTCAGGTCTACTGACCCCATTCTAAAAACATATTGCATAATGGGCAGTATGCCTGTTAAAATCAATTGCAAATATATTAAGTATTTGAATTCTTGCTCTGACAATTTAGTAGCTAACGCACGTAAAAAAGGCAACATAATCAGAGCGGCTAGATAAGTATATAGAAGCCAATAAGGGATTTCCATAGGGGCAGCATATATATATCTAAAAAAGCCAAGTAGCGTAAAACTATTCCAATTATTATAATACTGTAAGTCAAACAAATATCTAATGAACGAAAAGACAATAACAATAATTGTATATCTGAGTATTCGCTTTTTCCAAAGTACTCCTAAGCTTTCCTTTTTATTCAATAACAGAGCCCCAGATACCATGAATAGTAAAGGAACTGCAACTTTACAAATTAACGAAACAAGCAGATAAAAATAGAATAACGGACTATTCATTTGCTGAGAAAATAAAAAGAAACCTCTGGCATTAGTGTGGTTAAAGACAACGAATATGATAGCAAATATCTTTATACAATCTAAGTAGTAGTACCTTCTAGTATTAGCCATGATAATTCTCCAGAATGATTGACTGATTTTTCAACAACTTTGTAAAAGCTTCTCTAATATACAATCCCTGTTGCATTCTTTGTGCAACAACCCGTGCATTTTCTGTGTATATTTGATACTGATGATCTGTAACGCCGCTTATTATGTCACCTAATTCAGCAAGTGATGATACAGAAAGCCCTAAGTCATTTTTTTGAACCCAATCACTCATTGCAGAATCATCCCAGACAATTACCGGTAAACCACTCCGAATATATAGCGATACTTTATGTGGATTATTAATTTTTAGATACTCACCATAAACACCAGAACATGTTGTAATACTATCTCCATCCCAAGCCAACCCGTATCCCGAAACAAATTGCTCACTTAGTTGTTCAGGCGAATATATACCCTTATAAGCTAAAGCTGTAGAGTATTTTTGGGGATTTGGACCATAGATATGATATTTGACATCTGTGCTTGTTATTTTTGTTAAAAAAGAAGACTTTGCGAGATTACCCGCAAAATTCACTACATTACCAGATTTACGCTGAATTGGAACACTGAAATCAGATAAATAATCAAATGCACCCAACACTTCACTTGGAATCGTCAGACCATTTTCAATCAGCCAGGACTTCATTTTAGTATTATGCACAATTAGAAAGTCAAATCCATTCAATAAATCAATTTCTGTATTAATCGCATCCTCATGATTGACATCAATGCGTAACGATTCAATGTCATGAACAATTGCCACGATCTTAACATTTGGCCTCTTGCCTGCTTCCTTCACTAGTTGCTTGGTAATAACTTTGGAGTACAGCGGGTATTGCACTACAATTAATCCTTCATTCAGACCGTTGAATACTTTCTTCCAAATTCTGATGGCATACAATACTCGCCCGACACGATTAGTTGGGATGACCAATGACAATTTTTCTAGCCCAGCCTTAAACAGAATTGCTTCAATATCCTGCTTTGCCTTGCTACCAGCATTATTATTTTTTTCCAATTTTGTAGAAACTAAGTAACCCTTCATAACCGATACTCCTTGTATTTTCTCTTACCATTCTTTTAACTCTGCATACTTAACATACGACATTTCATTTTGATGTTTCGCTGTTCTATTCATAAACTCAGCACAAATTCCGAGCAAAAATACATTATATTGCACTTCTAGTAAATGCTGATCAACAGCAGAAACAAGCAGAATAGACAACCAGACAAACATATATAAAGCATCTTCTGCTTTAATACGGGAATATAGATTTACAGAAATGGCACCAAGTGTTATCACCGTAAAAATTACACCATAACATAGCAGCATTCCAATATACGATGAATCAATAAAAAAATACGTAAGATTTCCAATTGAATTATTGAACATCTCGCTACTAGTTCCTCCCCACCCACTTTGAATAATATTCTGACCAAACATTTTTAACCCATTGACCAGATATGCATGATTTCCGAGCGCTAAACGATTAGTTAATAAGCCGTTCAGTCGAACAAAAAAACCATTTTGGTAATTGAATGTAAACGTTAATATGCACATCAAAAAGAATATGATTACCGGTGAAAAAAACAAATTTTGTTCTGTATGTTTATAAATCTTTCCCAACTGTTTTTTCCTTTTTATCTTATTCTGGAAAGCAAATAGTATTGTTAAAAAAAACAACATCCCGATTCCAATCATATCTGCCTGAGTACTGGTCAGAATTGAAACTCCTATGAACCCCACTCCAATAATACTCAAATCAATTAAATTTATTCTTTCTGCCTTTAAATATACGTATGCACATAACAAATAGAAAATATGCGAAGCAAAGTCTGTTGGATAAATTGTCCCCATTGCATATCGTACATTGCCGGCATCAGAAAAAACCAGATTAGTCGTAAAACCAGTCAGAGTAGACAGATACGCAATGACTAATATCGGTACAACAATCATCAAATAGCCCTTGATAATTTTCTTAAACGGAATTTCTGAGCAACCCAGAACTAACAATACCGTTGGAATAATTCCATGTGATCCTGATGTATGTGCTGCAATTAGAGTTACAAAAACGGTTATAAACATTAATACGGCACGAGTATTAGTTATTCGGTCCAAAAAAAACATCTTACTAACCAGTAGTATGCTGGCTATACCAGTTAATCCGCTAAGGAAAAATCCAGGAATATATGACGTTAGTACAGTAGTCTGAACTGTCCGAGTGGCTAACAACATAACAAATGAAATCCAAAAAACTATCCTAGACACCTTAATTCTATTCTTAATTTCTCTTTGATTCACTGTGGTCGTCATGCTGTTCATTTAATCCTCCAAACTCTATGCCAAGCGCTACCATACACATTATAAAGACTCCTACGACACCACTATAGAAAATTACATCTGTATTTCCGTACTGTACTGAGTATCCGGGAATGATTCTGAATGACACGTTCATCGATTCATCAGCATCCTTAATTCTCATTTTTATTATACGTGCCATTGTCCGAACACCATATCGCGACAGTTCTTTGGATGACGAGATACAATTAATAGTCAGTGACTGTCCATCAACAGCAACTGAGGAGTCAAACATTTGTCCCAGATCAACATTATTTATCCAAACACCATAATAATAATGTAAGGAATCATTGACTGCCTGGATAGTATCATATGACTTCACAACTACTGAATATTTAGAGAGATCATTCAACTCTGATTTTTTTTGCTTAATATAAGCTTGTTTAGACATGCTTTTTGATTTTAAGTGATATACTTGCAACGCTACACTTGATTTGTATACAGTTTTCGATCCAAACTGCCTTAAACCACTCCCAAATAGTAAACCACCAACAAGTCCAATTGCGAGTAGCCACCACCATCTTCTCAAAAAAGCAATTCTATCTGAAAAAAAGAACAATTTCGATTTCAACTTATTCAACCCTCAATTCACACTGTCATCGTACAGAAAAGTCATGTGTAGTTAAGTCTATATCTGCTTTTTTTTGCTTTGACAAACTGCTATTGTTTTTCAAGAACGAACGATACATCATGCCATTAGAAAATCCCGTTTTTCGATCAACTAATGTATAGCACATTAGTAACCTATTTTTCGTACTAATAATTTGTGCTGCCTGGTAAGAATAGCGTTTACTAGTTAATTCTATTCCACTCTGCTTCAAATCATCTAAAGATGTTGTTGATGTAAATACCTTCACTCTCCCTTGACTATCGATACCAGTCAAGTAATACGTATTATCCTGATAATTAACTGAAATATCCTCTAATTTAGCCGGTAGCTTTGAATCGATAATCCTATTCCATTTTGATTTCACAGCACCATCTTTGGTATCGATCCGTGCATAATATACCCTATTTTCTTTGTTCTTGCTTGTATTACCCAATATCAACATATAGGTTCTTCCCTTAACAGAGAAAACATGTTGTTTCTTGATTCTTCCCTTATTGAAATGAGAGCTCCATCTCAAAATTTTCCAGCTCTGGAAGTCGTTGGTATACATGGCTTTCTTACCAAAATACACATATAGATCATGTCCATTCCATAGTGGGGTGGTATTACGCATCTGAATATTTGGATAATCAATATTCAACCTTTGCCAACTAGTACCATTACCACTGGTCAATATTCTTAGTCTTGCAACAGAAGATGAACTGTAGTTAGCTTTTTGGCTACCACCTAAACTCGTTGTACTTAATTCTTGTGCCATACTTAGCACCAAATGACTCTTATTCAGAGTATTTGCCACATGTTTAGTATTCAGATTTGAATTATATTTAAGGGTTAAATTTTGATTTTTTCTAGTAAAGTTGCTCGGCAGATCATTACTGTTAGTTAAGTCATAGTCCTGTATTTGGGGATTAAAATCATAATTGTGTAGAAACTTCCCTGCTAAAATGATTGGTGAATTAATTAGTGTTCCATTCCTATCTACCTGTTTTATTTTTATTACAGTATCTTGACCTGTTCCAATTAGGTATGTATAACTACCATATGCAATTAACGCAATAAAAATGCCAGCAATAATTAAATTAATTTTCTTTTTCATTATCTAATTTCCTAGTTTGACTGTCTGAATATTTCAGTTAGTGCCATAACAAAGTGATTATCATATTCTTGACTTGAAAACTTATCAGTAGTGTGCATGATTTTATCAATATTTTCAAAAGAATCTAACCGATTCTTTAATGTCGTTAACTTCTTTGTAAAATCTTGGACATTGTTCTGGGAAAATAGATATCCATTTTCACCATTAACTACCTCATCTTCTGGCCCAGTCGCACAGTTACTTGTAACTACAGGAATTCCACGCTGGAGGGCTTCTAGAATCACCATTGGAAGTCCTTCATAATTGGAGGTTAACAGCAACGCATCAACTGCTTTCATCTGCGCCCACGGATCTGCCACCCACCCTTGCCAAACAATTTTATCATCCAATTTCAGCTTTTTAGCATACATTTTACACAGGGATAAATCTTTCCCGTCACCAAAAAAATCCATTCGCCATGCAAATTTCAACTGTGCTAGTCCATCCAGCATAAACTTTAAATTTTTTTGGCCTATATAATCAATCCTTCCAACGTATACAAACCTAACTTCATCTGTTTTTGACCTTGTGATAACCTGATCCACATTTTGAATGGGGTTGTAAATCAGATATATTTTGCGTTCATCAATTCCAGCACTCATTAACTGTTTTTTTATACCAGAACTAATTGCAAAATGTGCATCCGCATATTTGAGGAGTTTAGGCTTTGAGAAACTCGTACCAACCATCGTGAAATGTATCCAAGAAACTATTTTATAGTGTCTTCGAAAAATGAAACGCATCACATATGCGATTAAAATTGATCTCACACCCAAAATCAATAGTACATCTGCACGACTTGATGCGTAGAAAAAAAACTTCTGTAACAAGTTTTGAAACCGATTGTTCTTCGCTAATGTTAACTTCTTTAGGCTTGGCTCAATGCTCCGCAACCAGCTCTGGTTCTGAACATGGTCTGGAGTAAATAATGAAAACTCTATTGTCGAATTTAGTTTTGATGAGTTCAAAACATGATTAACAACTGTTTCAGTACCACCTTGACCAGAAAGGTTGGGTGCAACTATGGTTACAGTCAGCTTATTACTCATTTATATATATCCTTTCCCTCCATAATTGCCTTAAAAACATCTTGCATCCCCAAGGCATCACTGCCGATACTTAGCCCCTTTAAAGCAAATAGTTGTTCTGTTTGCTTTAAAGTATACTTGCTGCGTCGGAAGTTCTGATTCAAAATGACCTCCATCCAATCATTTATATCTAGCGATTCAAATTTAATATTTCCAGTAATATCAATAGCTCTGGGAACTTTCTCGCTTACAAGGCAAGGTAATCCATTGGCCTGAGCTTCAGCAGCAACAATTCCAAAGCTTTCATACAGTGAAGGAAAGATAAACTGATCGGCTGCTGAATAATAAGATCCAGTTTCACTTTGAGATCCGACAAAGTGCACATATCTCTGTATCCCATTCTGTTCACAATATTCCTTCATGCTTTCTAAAAGCGGCCCAACCCCAACGGCAATCAAATGCACTACTTTATGACTATCCTTCAATTTTTTTATAAGACGCATCGTGAATGGATAATTCTTTTGTTCTGTGAAAGACCCCACTTGGATTAATACTTTAGCTTCTTCTGGAATACCTAACGATTCTCTTATTTTTGTCCCTTCACTCTGTGAAAATTCAAAGTCCGAGCTATCAATTCCGTTCTTAATTACCAGAAACTGGCGTTTTCGATACAGCCACTCACCTGCCTCGGTTCCTGCCGCAAAAGCATAGTCGTAATGCTTAGCAAAATATGGATAGAGTAGTTCGTGTAAGACTGGATGTTCCGTCTTAACATTGTGTGCGTGCACTATAGTCGTAATACCACATTTATGGGCTGCATATAGTTCTGCTGACATAGTTGCTGAATTACCATGTATATACACGATATCATACTGATTTCTAATCATAATCTTTGATAACCATTTAATATATCTCAACGGGTGGGAATTGCGGCTTGGAAAAATATATACTTTGCCTCCCTGATCAATAATTTCATTTTTATAATCATCTTCGATATACTTATTTACAATAAAATCACATTGAACTACTTTGTGATCAAAATGAGTATAATAGTTCATCATCATCATCGACATACCATTTCTATTAAATGGAATAGTATTTATCATTAGAATCTTAATTATTTTCACTACTCCTTACTCTTTTGAACATGTATTCTGGCCCTGTAAAAAAGCACAGAAAAATGAGCTTTAACAAAAGAAATCACTTTGCCAATTGCTAATACTGTTGTCACCATCCTGAGACGATAAGGAATCATAAACACCCCGATAAGCCCTTTGTTGCTCTTTCCCTTTTTAAAGGCTGATTGCGTGAGTGGATCTGACAAAATCTTTTTAACATAGCTCTTTTTTTTGCTAATATGCATGTTATTATCTGCAATCTCCTGTGTTAGCTGGATCATTCTCAATGCATAATAATTATAGACATACATTAAAATTACATTATCCGAAATTTTCCAATCATCATACACAGCGAGAATATGCTTGAATTGCTGTATTCTATTTGCAAAAAGCTTTTCATTGAAAACTTTTGTCGTTTCTGAACCTGGTCGAGAGCGGAAGAAATGGTATTCAGCAATATCTAATACACCCACACGTTCAATATTCCTGATAACTTCCATATTAAAATGTAAATCATCCCACTTCACCTGCGGAAATTCAAGATGATGATTTTTAAGGTAACTAGTCTTATACAACTTGTTCCATGGTACCGCAAGAAAAGTATTATTTAAATACTCATGCGCATGCAATCGAAAGTCATTTTGTGTTGCAAAGATACGCTTTGACATTACATTTTTTACAGAGAAGGCTTTTTCCTTCTCATAATATTCGTTGACAAAACCAGTAATAGTCAATTGTAATTGATGTTCTTCTGCAAAGTCATACATCTTCTGTAGCATAGTTTTTTCCAACCAGTCGTCCGGATCCAAAAAATACAAATACTTTCCCTGAGCCCGTTTGATTCCCGTATTTCTAGCTGCGGCGGCACCTGCATTAACCTGATGGAGTCCTATAACACGATTATCCTTTGCAGCAAAATCACCAATAATTGCTCCCGAAGCATCTGAAGATCCATCATCAACTAAAATTACTTCAATATCCTTCAAAGTCTGTTCTAATATACTTGAGACGGATTTCTCCAAGTATTCTTCTACGTTATATACCGGTGCTATCACTGTTATTTTTGGTTTCATTTATACACTACATTCCTTTTGATAATTCTGACTTTACACAGACTAATGCTGCATGAATCACTTGGTGCATATCATAGTACCGATATTGCCCTAAGCGCCCACCAAAAATCACGTTGCCCTCCTGCTTTGCAAGTTCAGCGTATTGCTTATACAACGTATTATTGCGAGTATTATTAACTGGATAATATGGTTCGTCTCCGCGTTTCCAGTTAGCTGGATATTCACGAGTAATAATTGTCTTACCCTTGTCACCTTTTCCAAATTCAAAATGCTTATGTTCGATGATTCGAGTATACGGTGTTTCCGCATCCGTATAATTAATAACAGCATTTCCTTGGTAGTTGTCAACGTCACGTTCTTCCGTTTCAAATCGTAAAGAACGATATTCCAATTCTCCTAATTGATAATTGAAGTATTGATCAATCATCCCAGTAAATATGATCTTCGGAAAGTCGGCTAAATACTGATTTTTATTGGCGAAGAAATCCACACCGGTCTCAACATCAATTTCTGGGTGATCCAACATTTTTTCGACGATTTGCGTGTAACCACCGATTGGAATCCCTTGATAAGTATCATTGAAGTAGTTGTTATCGTATGTGTAGCGGACTGGCAGTCGACGAATGATAAATGCTGGTAAGTCGGTCGCCTTTTGGCCCCATTGTTTTTCGGTGTAGCCCTTAATCAATTTTTCATAAATATCAGTACCAATCAACGATATTGCTTGTTCTTCAAGATTCTTAGGTTCGCCGCTTAACTGAGCAGCGTCTTTTTGTTCCTGAATTTTTGCTTGTGCCTCTGCAGGTGTCCGAACTCCCCACAGTTCACTAAACGTATTCATATTGAAGGGTAAGTTATACATATGTCCTTTATAATTTGCGACTGGACTGTTTGTATAACGATTAAATTCGGCAAATTGATTAACATACTCCCAAATCTGTTTATCAGAAGTATGGAAGATATGAGCACCATATTGGTGAACTTGAATTCCATCTACTTCTTTGGTATAGATATTTCCGGCAATGTGATCCCGCTTTTCAATCACCTTGACGTGTTTACCACGCAATGCTGCTTCATGGGCAAAGACTGCACCGAAAAGTCCGGCACCAACAACCAAATAATCATACTTACTCAATTTAATTTCCTCCAAGAATATAAAGTCTCATCATGCCATTATATCAAAAAAATTTTAATGTAAAAGGGCAATCGTTATATTGTTGTATAAACATCGATAAAAAAGACGACTATTTTTACAATAGCCGTCCAAAATAATTATAGTATTATCTACCCAATCCCAAAGAACCCATGCATAAACAACGCCGCACAAGCAGCCCCAACGAAAGGTGCAATCCCAGGAACAATGATCCCGTATTGCCAGTCGCTGTCAGCCTTGTTCTTAATTGGTAAGATGGCGTGGGCGATCCGTGGGCCCATGTCCCGTGCAAGGTTCATGGCGAATCCAGTTGGGCCACCTAGCCCCATCCCAATGGCCCAGACTAAGAGCCCAACACCAATCGGCACGATCCCCGGCGTCTTCACTTCAGAAATAGCTAAAATCCCAGAAATAAAAATAAATGTATCGAAGAATTCGACGAAGAAGTTCCGTGGTAAGTTCCGCACAGCGGGTGCGGTTGAGAATAAGTTCCGAATCGTAATTGGGGAAATCTCATCAGCAGAAGCGGCAAAATGGTCCGCATACATGATCCAGACGATCACGGCACCAACAACCCCACCCAAAACTTCTGCAACTGAATACGGGATAAACAATGACCATGAAAGGTTCCCTAAAATACATTGGGCTAATACCATGGCCGGGTTAATGCAGACATTGCCGAAAATGAAGAGAGCAATTGTAATCCCAAACCCCCATGTTGTAATTGCGAAGATATGGCCGGAACCGCGATACTTGGTCCCCTTTAAAACCTCACTACAATGTACACCGACACCAAAAATAATCATCAAGGCGGTTCCCATGAACTCTGCCAAAAGCTGATGAATCACTATCTTTCTCCTCCTGTGGCGTTGTTACGCCTGTTTATTTTGAAATAGACGCCACTTACTTTCAGAAAGCACCGGCACTTTTTTCACACGAACACCATTATACACAAAATCCGAATCGTTTAATATGTAAATCGCAAAAAATCTTGATTTTACAGGATTAAACGTTCGGATTCAATTAAAAGGTTCTGATTATTCTTTTTTAGTTGTTTTTTTGCGTTTGAAGAATTGTCGACGAATGCGGCGAATCATCCGTGGAGACTTTGGCTCAATCTTATGCTCAAACCATTCCTGCACCGACGCATTGACGACACCACCAAACATCAAGAGAATCCCGGAAAAATTCAACCAGAACATCAGTACAATTAAACTCCCAATCGTTTGGTAAGTCGTAATCCGTTTAGCAAATAATTCGATGTACACCCGGAACCCTTGCGAGATCACGATCCAACCAATCGTCGTGACTAACGCCCCCGTCCAAATGTAACGCAATTTTACCTTGGCGTTCGGTACAAAGTAATACAACAACATGGCGACGACGAACATCCCAACAAAGGTAATCAAGTTTTTGTTTTCCAACAACTGATTGATCCAATTCGGAATGATGGCACGCGTGAGATTCGTCAAATTCAAGATTACGTCTAGAATCAACTGACTCAACGTGAAGAAAATCGCCAGCCCTACGATGAGGAGTAATAGTCCCAACGTTAAGAAAAAGGCAATAATTCGCGTCCATACGGCATTTTGGGCATCCGTGACCCCGTACGCCTCATTTAGACTCCTGCGAATTGCCGCAATGATTTTAGACGCCGACCAGACTGTCACCAAAATCCCAATTGACAAACTACTGCTGCTGCCACTAGACAGAAATGAAACTAAAATCGGCTTAAACGTCTGGTAGACATTACTAGGAATAACTTCCTGAGCGTACGCTAAAATCTGTCCAGACTTCAAATCAAACCGGGCTATGAGGTTTCCGGCAATCAAGATTATCGGGGCAATCGACATTAACGCGTAGTAGGCCAGCACAATCGCATTATTGCTGACATTGGCTTGTCCATACCGCCGAATAATAATTTCCAGGCTTTTCGTAATTTTAGGGTAACGGGCTTTTAAATTCATTCATTTATCCTCAACGCTCACTTATAGTATTTACAATTATACAATGGAATGCCGCGGGAAACACCTTTTATACTAGGATTAGTGCTTTCGGCGAATAGACTAGTCGGTCCAATCAGATCAATTGATGGCAATACCTGGCCGCTGACGAGTAAAATCCGCTTATCTCCCAGCCGTCAGCCACTTTGACAAAATCAAGTAGCTGCCTAGACGCTCAGTAGTACTGGGCCCATCCAAATTTTAACGCAAAAAAATAACCGGTATTGATACCCCCGCGGCATCCATATCCGGCTCTTTCACATCTTTACGGAAGAAATGAAAATTTTTATCACTATGTCAGTGCTTAATATTACACTGTTTATACAAAAATGTAAATAAATTAATGTGTACCAATTTTTTTCATAATCGCTTGTAAGATGTATTCCGCAGCATGACCATCGCCATAAGGATTTTTAGCGCCTGCCATCCGTTGGTACGCTGCGGAATCATCTAACAGACTGGTCATTGCTGCCGCAACCTGCTGACCATCAGTGCCGACTAATCGTAACGTCCCCGCGGTGACCCCTTCCGGTCGTTCAGTAGTATCACGCAATACGAGCACCGGTTTATTCAGTGACGGGGCCTCTTCCTGCACCCCACCCGAATCCGTCATAATGAAGTAACTGCGCGCCGCCATGTTGTGAAAATCAAGCACGTCGAGCGGGTCAATGAGGTGAATGCGATCGGTATGGCCGAGGATACGTTTGGCGACTGTCTGCACTGCCGGACTCAAGTGTACTGGGTAGACCACTTCGACATCGGGATGCTGAGCAACCACTCGTTTGATGGCGACAAAGACCGCTTCCATCGGGGCGCCCTGATTCTCACGCCGATGCATCGTGAGTAAGATCATCCGGTGCCCAGGCTGAATCAAATCAAGCGCAGCGTGTTGATAGTCCATCGAAACCGTCTGTTTTAAGGCATCGATGGCCGTATTGCCCGTTACCGTGATGGCCGTATCCGGATGGTTTTCCTTCAATAGATTCTGCCGACTTAATTCGGTCGGTGCAAAGTACATGTCGGCCAGCACGTCGGTCAGCTGCCGATTCATCTCTTCAGGATATGGCGAGTACTTCTGCCATGTCCGCAACCCCGCTTCCACGTGTCCGACTGGGATTTGATGATAGAAAGCACTCACACTAGCTGCAAACGTCGTGGTTGTATCGCCATGCACCAGCACGATATCAGGCTTGACTGTATCCATAATTGCATCTAGCTTCGTCAGTACCCGGCTGGTGATACCAGCTAACGTCTGATTAGGCTTCATGATATTCAAATCATAGTCCGGCGTAATGTGAAAAATCGTGAGCACCTGGTCTAACATCTCGCGGTGTTGAGCCGTCACCACCGTTACCGGTTCAAATTGTGGCTGTTGCTGCAACTGCAACACGATGGGCGCCATCTTAATTGCTTCTGGCCGCGTGCCGAAAATCGTCATTACCTTAATTGGTTTTGTCATTAACTTTCACCTGCATCATTTAGTTTCTAATCTCATCATAGCGTTAGTTACGTCGTGGCGCCATCATTTCGAGTAAAAGTTTAGTTATTTTCAAGGATTCAGCCAAACGGACGGGTAAGCAAAAACACCACCTTAATCGCAGACACACGTTCTCCTGCAATTAAGATGATGTTCAGCCCGGACCGTTTCTAAAAAGGTACCGTCTTCAATAAAATATCACGAATCTTATACGCTACCTGGTTGTCACCACCAAAAACACCCTGATTTTCAAATAAGACTAAGGCGACTTTGGCATTTCGCGACCCCATATAGTAGCTATGAAAATTATTGTCATTGCCACCCACTCGAATCAACTGGCCTGCCTGGTAATAAACGCCTGCCGAATATTTAATTTGAAAATTATCCGCAAGTGACTTTAAACCGGCTTCGCCAACTAGCTGGCCGCTTTGAAGCCCATACATAAATTTATAATAATCCCCCACACTCATATATAGACTACCACAGCCTAATTCACTAGATTGTAACGGCTTAGAAATGATGCCACTCTGACCAAACCCATTAGCCAAGCGATACGAAGTCGGGTTGATCACATTGCCCGGAATATCGTTATATTCATAGGTATGTTTTAATCCCAATGGCCGAATGATGTCATTAGTCAAAGCCGCCTGATAGGATTTATGCGTCACTTTGCGAATAACCCCTGCCAATAAGGTAAAGTTCGCGTTGGAATAGGCATAAGCATGATTATTCGTCGACCGTAAATGTTGCAGTGTAAAGTTCAGCCGCGCCGTCTCCGTTGGTAAAATCGTCTTTGGTGTTATCTCAGTCATCCGAATACCGGAACGATGGTCTAATAGTTCACGTATCGTAATCTGATTGGCGTACGGAATTTCCGGGTAAAAGTGACTCAGCTTCGTCGTCAGACTCAACTTACCCTGATTGATCAGTTTTTGAATCATCACGCCAGTCACAGCTTTTTGTAATGACGCTAATGGATAAGCCTCCGTCGCAGTATTGCGGACTTGATTGGCATCATCCGCATAACCATACGTTCGAACCCGGACCCCCGCCGGACCGTTCGTGGTCAGTAATAGTGTCCCCATAATATGATGACTTTTGATCAACTGATCGATTTGCTTGATTGCCTGGGCCTCAGTAAGCTGGCCGGGCTTCAATTTAGGCTTAGTCGTCGTTTGCTTTTTCGTCGCGGATTTGATTTTTGACGCTGCCTGCTGTACTTTAATTGTCTTTGGTGTCACTTGCTGTGCTCCTTGACCTAATTGCTGTGATCCCCACACACCCACACCAATCAACCCCAGTAAGATTGGCAATAAACTTAATAACCAACGCCGTTTGTTCATCATGATCCCCCCTGTTCCTGATGAGTCGCCCGTCAAATCTGACTTGACTACTATTTAATTGTCACAAGCATACGCCCTCACTTCTGACTTTGCATTAAAATGCGAATTATTGTTAGTCCGCCGAACCAAATCGAAAGCGCTATCAACAGCACGGTTTTACCACAATCACTAAAAATTCATCAAAATTTAGTTAATTTAACTCGTGCAATTTCCGAACGTGACCATTAAAATGAAGATTATAGTTAACTTATTCAAGGAAGGATGATCATATTGAGTCAAGCAACTGATTATGTCCAACACGTTTACCAAGTCATTGAACACCGTGATCCGAACCAAACCGAATTTTTAGAGGCCATCAACGACGTCTTCAAAACGATCACGCCAGTCCTCGAACAACATCCAGAATATATCGAAGCCAATATTTTGGAACGTTTGACCGAACCAGAACGGATTATTCAATTCCGGGTTCCTTGGCTCGACGATGCTGGTCATGCACGAGTCAACCGTGGGTTCCGAGTACAATTTAACTCAGCAATCGGTCCATACAAGGGCGGCTTACGGTTACACCCATCCGTTAATCTGAGTATCGTCAAATTCTTGGGCTTTGAACAGATCTTCAAAAATGCCCTGACCGGCCTACCAATTGGCGGTGGTAAAGGGGGCTCTGATTTCGACCCTAAGGGCAAATCAGACAACGAAATTATGCGCTTCTGTCAGAGTTTCATGACCGAACTGAGCAAGTACATTGGTCTCGATACCGACGTTCCTGCTGGTGATATCGGTGTTGGTGGCCGCGAAATCGGCTTTTTATACGGCCAATACAAGCGACTCCGTGGCGCTGACCGCGGCGTACTCACCGGTAAAGGTTTGAACTATGGCGGTTCGTTAGCCCGGACTGAAGCTACCGGTTATGGGCTCGCCTACTATACCAACGAAATGCTCAAGGCCAACCAACTTTCCTTCCCTGGTCAACGCGTTGCCATTTCTGGTGCTGGTAATGTCGCCATCTACGCGATTCAAAAGGTTGAAGAACTCGGTGGCAAGGTGATTACTTGCTCCGACTCAAACGGTTACGTTATTGACGAAAACGGTATCGACTTCAAGATCGTTAAGCAGATCAAGGAAGTTGAACGCGGTCGTATCAAAGACTATGCCGACCGTGTAGCCAGTGCCAGCTATTACGAAGGTTCCGTCTGGGACGCCCAAGTAGCTTATGATATCGCGTTACCTTGCGCCACCCAAAACGAAATCAGCGGTGATCAAGCCAAGAACTTGATTGCCAATGGTGCCAAGGTCGTTGCCGAAGGGGCTAACATGCCTAGCAGTCCAGAAGCCATTGCGACATACCAAGCTGCCAGCTTGCTATATGGTCCGGCCAAAGCTGCCAATGCTGGTGGCGTTGCCGTTTCCGCCCTTGAAATGAGCCAAAATAGTATGCGTTTGAGCTGGACTTTTGAAGAAGTCGATAATCGCCTCAAGCAAATCATGCAAGATATCTTTGCACACTCCGTTGCCGCTGCCGACGAATACCACGTTAGCGGTGATTACCTGAGTGGTGCTAACATTGCTGGCTTCACAAAAGTTGCTGACGCCATGTTAGCGCAAGGCTTAGTTTAAGCCAACTACATTTAATCGCATCAAAAAAACGGATTGTCATTATCGACAGTCCGTTTTTCATTATTATTAATCATAAAATCAAGTTAAACCTTATCAGCCGGATAACCCGTGTGCGCAACCAGTTGCGCGTAGGTTTCATGTAACGTCACGGCCGCGACCCGCCAGCCGACCTTCAAAAGCGGAATCAACCGCAGTGGGTCTTCTACCGGCACTTGATGTTCATGGGCGAACTTACAAATCGCCGGTAAAACTTCCATATCAGAATTAGCAAAATAATAATTACCGCTATCAGTCAGCACAAAGATCGTCGCCCGAAATGCGTGGCGTGGGTCGAGTCCTTCCGTTACGTGACATCGAATCGCACCGATCTGAATTCGCCGCACCGCACTCAGTGGCATTTCACCCAGATTGCGTCCTTCTGGTGACCACAAAACGACCTTTGTCGGGGTCAGTTCGACCATTGCGTACTTCTCGCTCGACGTCCCCGATAAGCGCCGTAACCAGTTACGTTCTGGTTTTGGCTTTGGATACTCCTGTCCCTGAATCTCAAAATGAAATGGAACCACGCACTTTTGCGCCCGCTCAATGGCCCGATAATGACCCGCAATTTGATGGTTCGTAAAAACAGATGCCATTGGTTTAAACATAACACTCACCCCTCTCACCGTCAGTATACGCTTTCATGTGACAATTTACAGTGATTTCATCACGACAGTTTTCATTTTTTGTCGCAGTGTTCGGCTGAAAATAAGATAAAAATAGCGGCCAAATTACAGCGTAACTTGGCCACCACGATACTTACCAGCTTGGCTCAAACTATGTGTCAATATTCACTGCCCCTATGTGTGCTAACCGACTTGCGGTCACCCCCGCTTTGAACCATTCCGATAAGCCTGGATCAAAGTAATAATTGCTGAAGTCACCAATCAGACCTTCTGACCTCGTCATTGCAACCGCAGTTGCCTAGTCAACTCTGACCATCATTATTATAGCACCTTTGTTAACGGTTACACAACGCTAGAACTCATTCCTTAAGTCATCAAAAAAAGCTTGCCAGTTTGACAAGCTCTTGGATTACGCTTATTCAGCATCATTGGGCTGGCTATCATCAAAGTCAGCTGGCATGATGGCAAAGTTGCTAGCTTCAGTTGACAATAATGCTGCATAGGCCCGGACTTTGGCAGACAACGCTGGAATGATGGCACCATTCAAATTGTTCAACATTTCTTGTTCGTCGTCTTCAATTGATTTGTTGTCAGATTGACGTTCAATAATTCCCACCATCTCACCACTTAGGCGTACAATCGCAAAAACGGTCGCGGATAAGTCGAACATTTCTTCTTTATAGGTCACTTGTAATTGAGCCTGCACAACGTCATCGCCAAACGTCTTCTTAACATCTGGATTGGCGGTCGTATAGCTGAATTGCCCCTGACCAGGATTGTCATCGTCTTCAGAACGATCATAAACGATTTGGAAATGTAAGTCTTGGATTGCTGAGTTTAAGATTTCAATATTCATTTAGCCAAACTCCCTTTTATATATTACTCCCACCATAAAGGAAAACTTGGCAAAATACAATCAAATTTGCCGGCTTTTTGTGAATAATCCGTTAATATGCCGTTAACGTTTTGTAAAGTCAGTAACGGACCTTAGGTTGACGCTGACTCGAATTACTTATACACTAAATAAGGATTTTAGTTAAGGGGGGCGTTCTATCATGTCGATCCACCGAGGATTACCAGTGCTCGTCATCCTGGCCGTCTGTGGCGGTTTACTGACCCTGCCGGCAACCAATGCACAAGCCTTGCGAGTTCGGGGAACCCGTGTCACAATGCGAGTCAAGCACCGGGCGAAGCCGTCGAAGCACCACTACTCGAAACGGTCAGCCCGCTCACACAACGCCAGGCATCATCATTAATTTATTGCAAATCTAACTAAAAAACGATTAGCGTCCCGGTTACGAGACGCTAATCGTTTTTGTCGTTCTATTCACTGCATGTATAACTTTCTTAACCAGATCGCTCACCAGTGTTGTCTTAACAGCAGTATCACTGCCACACAACGTAACTAATTTTGTACCCGTTGTGCGTTTTTTTGACGAACCTTGTCAGGCATCGTTTCAGCCAGTAAGTACTGTCGAATCAGGCTGACGATTTGCTTATTCTGTGGTAGATCGGAGTGCGCCGTATTCGCCCCCGTTACAGTAATCTCCGTAAAATGCTTGACCTGATCTTGAAAGATGTACTTACCGTAGTTAACGCTGTTATACGGCACCGTCCCATCACTGGTATAGTTTTCCGTCCCCGCAATCGAGTAAACGGTTAACGATTCCGGCAAACCAGTCCGATAACGGTAAAGTTCCTTGAACATGCTCGTCTTGGCGGTCGTACTTGTCGATTCCATATTGTACGGCGAGGCAATCGTCATTAACCGGTCAATATGAACCTTCGGACTTTCCTTTAGATAGCGCTCTAAAAAGAGGGTCCAAATGAGGCCACCATTGGAATGACCTAGCGCATAAAAGTGATTAAAGTGATACGTTTTGACCAACGCCTTAAATGCCGTATTCAACCAGACAGCTTGCTTATCAATATTAGCTTTACCATCACGATTATTCGCGAAGCCAATCACGATGAACGGCTCATTATCATTAGCAGCAATCGAACCACTATACTTAATTGTCCCATCCGTCTGAACTGTCAGCTTCAATACACTGTGTTTTTTCGGCGTTTCCTTCCCCAACTCGGTAATCAAACTATCAAACCGGTTCTGTGACGCACTCGATCCGGGGACCATAATAACTGGTGCCATCCGCGTCCGACCAGTGTTTTTCAGCGTCTTGATATTCGCTTGACTCCACGTGTAGGCCGGCCAACAGATCCCGACTAACAAACCGATTCCAAGAAGCCACCGCCACCAATATCGTTTAAGCATCCGCCTGCGCCTCCTCCTCAACCTGGTTTGCCAATAGGACAAATGGCAAGTAGACTGCTGTGGCTACCGCTATATTGATCAGACTAACGATGAAGGCCCGCCAGTCGCCACCAGTTCCCAGCCAACCGGTCAAGAAGCCCGGCATCGTTCTACCAACCGGATAAACGACCGGCGGCATCCATTGAAGCTTCAACGCGCACCACGTGATGACCATGCTAGCCAGTGGCGCTAATAGAAACGGAATCGCTAAAATCGGACTATAAGCAATCGGTAAGCCGACGAGCAACGGTTGGTTGATATTAAACAGTACTGGCAAGGCACTGGTCTTGGCCACCGTTCGATAATTACGGTTACGTGAACGCCACAAAATTGCAATCAATAACGCTAACGTCATTCCGGGACCACCTACGTTCGCAAACGCATCAAATAACGTATGGAGCGTTACTGGATTTGGCGCGCCCCACGCCGAACCGTGTTGCAACGCATATTCCAAATTTTGAACCGTACTTGTAGTACTGTTACCACTAAAGTCAACCGGACCGATAATCCCGATTAACCAGTATAAATTGCTGAGCGATGCCACGCCAATTATCGCTAGTAGCGACGCCCCCGGATTACTGAATGGTAAGGTGAAGACCGCGTAAAACAGGCCGTTTAATCCCCCTTTACTGACAAAACTAATACCATACCCGATGGCACTGAACACCAGCAAAGCAGCGACTATCGGTAACCAGTTCGCGTGTGCCCGCGCTAGCAAGTGGGTCTGGGTCTCGATCTCCTGGTGGATGTGTGGATACCGTGTCAAATGACTGAACAACCAACCAGTCAACAGGCCCACCAATAGTGCGAGGAAGATGCCCTGAGTTCCCAAATTATCTTCTAAAAACCGACTGCCAGCAGGCTGACCCTGGGTACTAAAAAAATTATAATTGATATTAAGCATGATAAAACTAATTGCCGCCGTCAATCCCGCTAACAGATTATCACGCTGGGCACTCCGCGCGACAAAATTAGCGGCTGAAAAAGCCGCAATCACGGCAAGGATGCCGTTGATACTCAGATTAAGCATCGTCGTGTAAGTTGCCAAATGTTTAAACCCCGGCAGCCAGTGACTGAGATAATAAATATGATTCAAAAAACCATTGCGCTGAAAGATTGCCTGGTTCATAAAACTAACGTACGCCCCAACTAATGCGAATGGAAAAAGCAGCGTCAACGTATCACGTAAGGCGCGCCAATAACGTTGCCGCTCAACGACCCGTTCAAAGGTCAATAGGCTGTTCTGTACATGCTTTAACATACCTAACCCCCAAAAGAAATTTACTGTCTATAATATACGCTAGTTTATCGGCCTTGCCCACTAGGTGCGTTTAATTTTATTGCCCGACACTAATCCATTATAATTATCGTAAAGATAACTGGAGGTGGTTATAATGCCAAGCCGTTACACAAATATTTTAGTACCCGTTGACAGTTCCGATGCTGCACAAGCCGCTTTTACCGAAGCGGTCAACATTGCCCAGCGGCACCAAGCAAACCTGACTGCGCTCTACGTGGTGGATGACAGCGCCTACCACACCCCCGCACTCGACCCGGTTCTATCTGAATTACTAGACGCGGAAGCCGCTCACGCAAAAGATGCCATGCGGCAGCGACAACAATTCGTCGCCACCACGTCCGCACCGAATTTAAAAACTGAAATCAGCTACGGGATTCCAAAACACACCATTGAGGACTATGCCAAGCAACATCCCGAAATTGACTTGATCGTGCTCGGCGCCACTGGTACCAACTCGCCCCATCGCGTAGCCGTTGGTTCAACGACCAGCTACGTCGTGGATCACGCCCCTTGCAACGTCATCGTCATTCGTTAATCGCAACGCCCGCTACTAGTCATTTGGACTGGTAGCGGGCGTTTAGACTAATACAGTATTCATTTCGATTTCATATCATTTGTGGCTACTTAAACCCAAAGCACCGTTCCAAGGTAACGTCACTAAAACGCTGCCCTGAAACGGTGCTTTCTAATATTCAACTGACCCCACCCGGAGTAGTATACGGTGGTTAGGTACTGACATAGCAACGTTTCGTTTCACGGCGTGCACCAAATGTGCACCAAAATTCCTAGGCGGGTAATACATAAAAAATCCCCCACGCCGAAGCATGGGGGACTAGAACAGTTCACGATTATTATACTACTTTTAGCTTGCTTGTGAGGCGGATTCTGACGCCGTTTCAGTGTCAGATGATGCAGAACTATCCACTACAGCAACTGTGGACGTTGGTGTTTGCGCTTCGTCAGCAACTTTATTAGCTGCTGCTTCGACTTGGCTTTCCTCGTCACTTTTAACTGTTGGTACTGTCACTGTTTGAACGTCAGTAATAACGCCCAGCATACCAAGGATCGTTAATACGGTATTCACTACTGCGATAATTGCTGACCAATCACCAGTAAACTTAACACCAAACATGGCAAAGACTTGTTGGATTAACACAATTAATAACGAAATAATCCCAGCGATCAATTTACCATTCAAACTACCGTCGACATTCTTAAAACTAATTTTTCTCATTTCTTTTGGTTTCCTTTTCATATAGATGTT